>Ga0209121_10004363_pt1 | contig 13229 bp, 9 predicted proteins | sample Cruoilmetagenom3_FD_187292 | JGI IMG/M metagenome (GOLD analysis project Ga0209121, IMG submission 187292) | Oil polluted marine microbial communities from Coal Oil Point, Santa Barbara, California, USA - Sample 3 (SPAdes) (version 2) | ecosystem: Environmental > Aquatic > Marine > Oil seeps ... | reverse complement strand
GGCGAGGCCCGCCGGGTGACTTCGGTATCCGTCATGGCCCGCTTCCAGGAAAACACCCGCAAGGTAAAGCAAGACCGAATAGAAAAAGCAAAGGAAGCCGATAAGAAAGAGCAACAACAGGAGACACCCAAGAAGAAGGTCAAAGACCGGGACAAGAGTAAGGAAAAAGAAAAGACAGGCAAAAAAGTCAAACGTAAGAATCGTAACATCAAAGACACCAGGAAAAAGAAAGAGCAGACAAAAGAACAGAGAAAACAGAAGAAACTGGGCGACTGGGTTAGTGAAAAGGATGCGGATGATGAAAAGGCGCCGCGCTACAGCGGTATCAATTCGTTCACCTGGTCACCGAAAGAGAACTGCCTGCTGTTTGTTTCCGAAGGCGATATTTATCGATACAAGGTTAGCGGTAACAAGCTGACCCGGCTAACCCGAACGCAGGAACGCGAAAGACAGCTCGCCTGGCTGCCCGACGCCTCGGGATATACCTTCATGCGAGGGGATGAGCTGATGAAAATCCGGTTCGGCTCCCATCTGGCCGAGCAGCTCTACGTCAAATTGCCGGACAAGGAGCGAATGACACAATATAAGATCAGCCCTGATGGCCAACGGATGGTCTTGCTGAGTCTTAAAGAAGGACCCAATCCTGGCGGGCGCGAGAAGAAGGTCAATATCGCACAATACCGCGACCGTTTTATGAAAGTCAAAGAGGTACCTCGGGGCGTCTCTGACGATCCAATCCAAACAAAGGAGATGGTGGTCTATCTGCTTGAGCTGAATCAGTTGATGCGGGAGGACTCCGTGCTAACGGAGGTCTATCGCCACACACTGTCTCAGCCGCGTGACTTCGTCAAGCTGCCGGAATGGTCGCCCGACTCCAAACGGATGGTTTTCGCCGTGTACGATCAGGTGTCCGGCCACGTGAACATCCTGGAAGCGACTTGTCCCGATCAACTTGATACGGAAGAAAACAAAGACGCCGATAAGACGTCTGCGGAAGAAGACAGCGCCGACGATAAAAAGGAACACCGCAAGAAAAAGAACGAGGACAACAAGAAAAAAGAAGATGTGGCGGACAAAGATGAAAAGGATGACAAGAAGGATGAGGACGTTACGAAGAATCCGGCGAAGGTGGTGCATCGTTTCCTGCATACCGGCGGCCCTACCACGCCGCGGATGATCCGACCTTATTACCTGGCCGATAATCGCCGCATTGTCTATCTGAGCGAGAAGACCGGTTTCAGGCAACTGCATGTTCTCGACCCGCGGTATGAAAGCGACATGTATCTGACACAGGGTCACTTCGAAGTGTACCCGATAGACATTACTAAAGATCATAAGTGGATGTTCGTCACCGCCACGAAGGAGCACCCGGCACGACTGGACGTGTACCGGGTGTCACTGGAAGACGGCACAATGACCCGGCTTTCACACGAGAACGGGTGTTACAGCAATGTCGCTGTCAGCCCGGATGGGTCCAAATCGCTCGCGAACTTTGCGCATTACGGCGCGCCGCGAGAGCTGGTTTTCATCGACGCCGAATCCGAAGAGCAGCAATCGCTCACCGACTCTCACCCCCCTGTCGCTCACGAGTTGACGAAGCCTCGACCGGAATTCTTCAGCTATGAGAACCGGCACGGCCAGACAATCCACGGCTTCACATTCGAGCCGGAGGATCCGAACGAAAACGAAAAGCTCCCCCTTTTAATCTACATTTACGGCGGTCCCCTGGGCACTCGCAAAAGCGTCGTGGAGGGTTACTATCAATCTTCCGCTTACTTTTTCGCGTATTACATGACCAAAAAGCACGGCTATATCACTTGCACGATTGATCCACGCGGCAACTCAGGTTACGGCGGTTTGTTCGAGAAGGCGAACTTCGAGCAGATTGGTAAACCTCAGGTCGAAGACATCGTGGACGGCGTGAAATACTTTATCGAGAACCGCAACGCAGACCCAAACCGAGTAGCCATACACGGTTGGAGTTTCGGTGGTTTTCAAACGCAAATGTGCCTGTACACGGAGCCTGATGTCTTCGCCGTCGGCATCGCCGGAGCCGGCCCGACCGAATGGGAAAACTATAACTCATGGTACACATCGGGCACCATAGGCATCAGCGAGCCCGGCTCAGCGGAGTTGAAGAAGTTTTCACTGCTGCCGCTGGCCAAAAATCTCAAGGGCAAGCTGCTGCTCGTACACGGAATGGAAGATTCAAACGTCCTCTATCAGGATACCATTAGGATGTACCGGGAGCTTATCAAGGCCGGCAAGGAAACGCTGGTCGAGCTGTTCCTCGACCCCACCGGCGGGCACGGCCTGGGCGGAGACGTCAAGAATCTCTGCCGATATCGCAAGTACGAGGAATTCCTGCTTCGAACTGTAGGCTCAGGAAAATGAACAAATCGAAAGCTAAAGGTATATTATTAAGAGAATTGAAATGGCAAGAAATAAAATTACAATAGTCGGAGCCGGCAACGTCGGCGCGACAACCGCTCATATCGCGGCGACAAGACAGCTCGGCGATATCGTTCTAATCGACATCGTCAAAGGCTTGCCCGAGGGTAAAGCTCTCGATATAGCCGAAGCGGCCCCGGTCCAGCTTTACGACTCCAACGTCGTCGGCACATGCGACTGGAAAGAAACCGCCGGCAGCGACATCGTTATAATCACGAGCGGCCTTCCGCGCAAACCCGGCATGAGCCGGGACGATTTGCTCGCAAAGAACGCCGGTATTGTCAAGGACGTCAGCGAGAAAACCGCGAAATATTCGCCCGACAGCATCGTCATTGTAGTGTGCAATCCGCTCGACGCGATGGTTTACACCGCCGGGAAAATTACAGGCTTTGCAAAAAATAAGGTTATGGGAATGGCCGGGGCGCTGGATTCGGCGCGCTTTAGCTGCTTTCTCGCCGCCGAGCTTGGCGTAAGCGTCGAGGATATTAAGTGCACATTGATGGGCGGCCACGGCGACGATATGGTTCCTTTACCCAGATTCACATCCGTCGGAGGAATATCGGTTACGGAGCTGCTAAGCGAAGATAAAATCGCAGAACTGATAGAACGAACGCGAAAAAGCGGCATCGAAGTGGTAAATCTGCTCGGCTACAGCGCTTATTACGCCCCCGCCGCCGGGGCGGCTAAAATGGCCGAAGCAATCCTAAAAGATAAGAAGACCGTCCTTTCCTGCTGCGCCTATTGTAATAATCAATATGACGCCGGGGGATATTTCATCGGCGTTCCCGCCATTCTCGGCAAAAATGGAGTCGAAAAAGTTATCGAGCTCGATTTGAACGGCTCCGAACGTGCCCAGTTCGACAAATCCCTCGCCCATGTCAAACAGCTCGCCGCAAAGATTGACGAGCTTATATAAACAGAAAAATCTTTCTGTTATTTGTTGCCATCTTTCTGGAAATGGTGTAGTCTACTAAGCCTTTTAGGAATATGGATTCCTGTAAAGTAGGGGCACGAATGGAATTGATAAAGAAACCATTCCAATGCTACCAAATAAACTTCAAAGAATATGCATGTATTTGACCCTTGCTGTCAAATAACAAGATTTAGGAAATAAGAATATGCCAACAAATATAGAATCCTTCGTCAAAACGTTAGAATCAGAAGGTGTGGATGCCGGCAAGAAAGCAGCCATGAAGATTGAGGCCGAGGCCAAAGAGAAAGCAGACGAAATTAACGCCGAGGCCAAAGAAACGGCAAATCAGATAATTGCCCAGGCACAGGCTGAAGCCGAAAAAATAAAGGCCCGAATGAATTCAAGTCTGGAATTAGCTATGCGCGATGCTATTTTCCTGCTGCGTGAAAAGCTGAGTTTACAGCTTAAATCAATACTGAAATTGAATATTGAAAAAGCCCTTAATGACGAAGAAACACTTGTGAACGTCTTGCGTGAAGTAATCCCTGCTTATGCAAAGGCCGGTACAGAAAATAAAACTACCACTGAGATTAATATTTCCAAAAAAACAAAAAGCCGACTGTTGGAAACTTCGCTTAGAGAGCTGGCACATTCACTTAATAATCAAAACGTTCAGCTTGACATCGGTTACAACCTGGCTAAAGAGGGTTTCGAATATAAAATTGAAGGTTCGACTGTAGAAGTAAGTACCGACTCTGTAACATCTTTGCTGGCGGAGATGATTGACCCTGACCTTCAGCAATTCTTAGAGAAAGCAGCTAAGGCCAAGGATTAAGACGGCACAAAAAAATAATGAGTAAACTTCATCGATATGAATATTTATTAAGCATTCTTCCGACATTGGAACCTATCGGTAGTATTCCTCCACTGGGTAAGCACGGTTTCCTGGAGCAGGTTATTGACTCGAATGGTCCTGTCGGTACTGCTGAGGTGCTTCTTCTAAGCGATGATCTGATGCAATACCAGGCGTTGCTGACGGAAGAAATCGATAAGGATCAGGTCGATCTTGTTATTCTTTCACTCGACAAGAGAGAGGACGAAAATGTTTTGCCGGATTTCCTTTTGCCGCCGGAATCGGCTGAAGGGGCCCAGGAGGAAAAGGAAAACGAGCGATTGAATATCGATGGAATCTGGGCACGATACTTTCGTCATGCGGCATCTGTAGCAAAGCGCACGCGAAGCAGCTTTTTGAAAGCCTGGATCGGATTCGAGGTCGGGCTTCGCAATGCACTGGCCACAGCTCGTGCTCAAACGCTCGAGTTGGATCCCGCCGCTTATCTGGTCGCACCCGAACTGGCCGACAGGAATACAGATTATAGTCACGCCGTATCTGAATGGTCCGGAGCTTCTAATCCCCTGACTGCACTTAGAGTGCTGGATGAGGCGAGATGGGACTTCTGCGAACAGCACGGGGGCTGGTACAGTTTCCACGCCTGTGAAATTGAAGTGTACGCTGCAAAACTGATACTTCTGCACCGCTGGCGGAGGATTTTATCCGAGAAACAACACAATGAGACAAATTTAACATAAATCTGATTACATAATACAATATCAATATCGCTTGATAGTGAGGAAATATTGTGATAGGACAAATTAAAGCCGTCTTTGGAAATATGGTTGTGGCTCAAACCAAAGACCGAGTTGTTAAAAACGCCGTAGGTTATTGTGTGCGTCACGATGGGATCAAGCTCCTGTGCGAGATTATCCGGATTCGCGGCGACTCCGTCGATCTCCAGATATTCGAAGAGACTCGCGGCCTTAAGGTAGGAGACCGGGTAGAGTTCCAGGAAGACATGCTCTCGGTGGTGCTGGGTCCGGGCCTGCTGGGCCAGATTTACGACGGACTTCAGAATCCACTGCCGGAGCTGGGTGAAAAAGTGGGCTATTTTCTCGAACCGGGCAATTATATTCACGCCCTGGATACCGAGTGCACGTGGGACTGGACCCCAAAAGTCCAGGCCGGCGCCACGGTTATGGCGGCAGATACGCTCGGCAGCGTTCCGGAGAGTATATTTGAACATAACATTATGGTACCGTTCGGCTGGGAAGGCCAATACACAGTTCAATCCGTTGCCGAACCCGGTTCATATCCTATTACGAAGGAAATCGCGAAACTGACCGATTCCTCCGGCAACGAACACCCTGTAACCATGGAACAAGTCTGGCCGGTAAAACGGCCGTTGTGCGTAGCAAAGAGACGATTGTTGCCAACGAAGCCGATGGTTACAAGCGTTCGTATTATTGATTCGATGTTCCCGATTGTACAGGGCGGCACGTATTGTATTCCGGGGCCTTTCGGCGCAGGCAAAACCGTATTGCAGCAGATAACTTCACGTCATGCCCGTGTCGATATCGTAATAATTACCGCCTGCGGGGAACGGGCGGGTGAAGTTGTAGATACGATCAGGGAATTCCCCGAATTGCAGGATCCGCGAACAGGCAAAAGTTTGATGGAACGAACCATTATCATCTGCAATACGTCCGCCATGCCCGTTGCCGCCCGTGATGCCTCCGTCTATACCGGCATGACGCTGGCGGAGTACTACCGGCAGATCGGCCTGAACGTTCTGCTTCTGGCCGATTCGACCAGCCGCTTGGCCCAGGCGATGCGTGAGATTTCAGGGCGTCTGGAAGAGATACCCGGCGAGGAGGCGTTTCCTGCCTACCTCGAAAGCCGTATCGCGGATTTCTATGAGCGGGCGGCGGCTATTGAGCTTCGTGACAAACGCATAGCATCGGTGACTATCGGCGGTACAGTCAGTCCCGCCGGCGGCAACTTCGATGAACCGGTTACCCAGGCAACGCTCAAAGTTGTCGGCGCTTTCCACGGTCTGAGTCGATCCCGAAGTGATGCGCGTCGTTATCCCGCCATCGATCCGCTGGATAGCTGGAGCAAATATGTCGGCATCATCGATCCGAAAAAAGTCAAAAAAGTACATAACATGCTCAGGCGAGGCGACGAGATACGCCAGATGATGATGGTCGTCGGCGAAGAAGGGACACCGATCGAGGATTTCACGATAATGCTCAAGGCGGAGTTCTTCGATTCCGCCTATTTGCAGCAAAATGCGTTCGACGCTGTGGATGCCGCCACCTCGGTCGATCGACAGCGTTTCGTCTTCGACAAGATACTCGAAATCCTCGAGGCGGATTTCACCTTCAAGGACAAGGATGAAGCACGTCACGCACTCAAGAAGATCAGCAGTATGTTCATTAACTGGAACTATGCCCCCTGGGATCAGAGCGTGATCCCGGAATCAGAGCAGCAGGAAAAATCCAAAGCCGAAGAGAAGAATATCACCGAATCGGAAGAAAAGGACAAGCCCGCTGATAAACCATCAGCCAAAGATGGCCAGGCAATCGATCGAGATGACTTTAAAGAGGTCCTCGGTCAGATTGATCAGTATGTCCAGTCCCTTTTGAAAAATTCCGGCAAAGCAAAAGCCGAGGACATCCCCGAATCGGAAGAGAAGGATGAAGTTGAGCCGGCAGCGGTCTCAAGCTCCACACAAGAGGATTCACAGAATCAAAAATAAAACAATGACAATAAGTCGCAATAGCGCAATGTTATAACGCTCTATAATCTAAGGCGGTTGACAATGAGAACATTTTACGATGAGATTTCACAAATAGCCGGCAACGTCGTGACGGTCAAGGCCCGGGGAATAGGGTACGACGAGCTTGCCGTCATCACGACACGAGACAGATCTTCACTGGCCCAGGTGATTCGTCTCGAGGACGACAAGGTCAGTCTCCAGATATTTGCCGGCACTGAAGGCGTCTCCACCGGAGATAAGATTCGATTCCTCGGCCACTCTTTCGAAGTACCGTTCGGAGATGCCCTGCTTGGACGGGTCTTTGATGGATCGGGACGTCCGAGAGACGGCCGGCCCGAGGTAAAAGCCAAAGCGGTGGAAACCGGCTCGCCGGCGGTAAATCCGATCAAACGGAGAGTTCCGAACAAAATGATTCACACACGTATACCGATGATCGATATTTTCAATACATTGGTCGGTTCACAAAAGTTACCGATTTTTTCAGTTGCCGGTGAGCCCTACAATGATGTGCTGGCAAGAGTCGGAATGCAGGCCGATGCAGATATTATCATTCTCGGCGGCATGGGTTTGCGGCACGACGACTATCTGACATTCCGTCATCGTTTTGACGAAGCCGGCGTCCTGGGGCGGACAATTATGTTCATTCATACCGCCGCCGATCCCGTCGTGGAATGTCTGCTGATACCGGACTTGGCGCTGGCCGTGGGTGAACAGTATGCCTTGCAGGGCAAAAACGTCCTGGTCCTTCTCACCGATATGACGTCTTTCTCAGACGCTCTGAAAGAAATCGCCATAACGATGGAACAGGTACCCTCGAACCGCGGGTATCCGGGCGACCTGTATACCCAGTTGGCCAGACGGTACGAGAAGGCGGTCGATTTCGACGGCGCCGGATCCATGACCGTATTAGCTTGTGTAACAATGCCCGGCGATGACGTCACCCATCCTGTTCCCGACAATACCGGCTATATTACAGAAGGCCAGCTCTACCTGCGCAACGGCCGGATCGAACCGTTCGGCTCCCTCTCACGTTTGAAACAGTTGGTCAACGGCGAAACAAGGGACGATCATCGGGCCATTATGAACGCCTGTATTCAGCTTTATGCTCAATGCGACGAAAGCCGGGAAAAGCGGGAAATGGGCTTCGAGCTGTCCGAATGGGATACGAGGCTGCTGGAGTACGGCGATAAATTCGAAGACAAGATTATGAATCTGAATCTGAACATAGAGCTTTTCGACGCACTGGACAAATGCTGGGAAATTCTCGCCGAATGTTTCGATCCGGAGGAGACGGGTATCAGAGATACTATCGTCAAGAAACACTGGCCCAAAAAAAGTCGTCGAACAAAGGCTGAGCCGCAAGTCGAAACAGTTAAGTCATAACGGTAATACAGAACATATATGGCTAAACGGAAGATAAAATTTACACGAACAGAACTCAAGCACCAGCGTGACGCCCTGGCGCGCTTTCGACGCTACCTGCCGACTCTCAAGCTGAAACAGCAGCAAGTGCAGTCGTCCATCGTACAGACGCGCGAAATATTTCGAGAGAAAGACGCGGCCGTCAGGACAACGGAAGAAACGATTTCGGCCTACGACGGCTTGTTCAATGACCTCGCCGGCGTCAATTTTACAAAGCTGGCTGCGCCCGAGTCCGTCAATAAATCCACACACAGCATCGCCGGCGTCTATGTGCCGCGGTTCGAGGCAATCTCCTTTCCGAAAGCCGATTTCAGCCTTTTCGCAACCGCGACGTGGGTCGACAAGGCTCTTGCCGATTCGAAACAACTCAACCAGCAGAAAGTGGAACTCGGTATTTTGCAGGAGTGTCTCGATCTGTTGCAGGCCGAACTGAAGAAAGTAATGCAGCGGGTGAATCTTTTCGAAAAAGTCATGATTCCGAACACCCTTGAAAATATTCGCCGGATTCGCATCGCACTGGGTGACCAGATGACCGCCGGCGTCGCCAGGGCCAAAATAGCCAAGGCCAAGTTAGAGCAAAAAGAACATGAAGGTTACAAGGAGGCTGTGGTTCTATGATCGTACCGATGTCCAAAGTTTACATCGTAACCCAGAGTCACAACCGTAATCGGCTTTTGGATGCGCTTGGGCAATTGGGAGTTGTGCACGTTGAACCAGTAGATCCCGGCAAAGCAGTTGCAAAAGAATTCACCGTGCATGCGATCTCCACCATCAGCCGCGGCCTTCAGGTATTGCAGGGGATTGAACCTTCGGGCGATACTCCCGAGATGCCGGCGCTGGACACTGCAAAGGAAGCTCTTTCAATTCAAAAGGCCATAGCAAACGAAAATGACCATCTCAATACTCTACACCGAAAAGTCAACCAACTTACACTCTGGGGTAATCTCGAGCTCCGGCGGCTTGAGCAGCTCCGTTCAACGGGCATTGATATAAAATTCTTCTCAATAGCTCAAAAAGACCTGGCCGAAATCGAGGCCGAGTGTGTCGAAACGATTGCCGAATTACCGGGTCGGGACGTGATGGTCGCCGTCATTGATCGAAACGGACAGTTCCAGGCTCCTGAAAGGGCCAAGGAAATACCATGGCCTGCCACGGATCTGCCCACAGTCAGGAAAGAAGCCGCCGAGGTGGACGCTTCTATTAAACAACACAACAAACGCCTGGCTGAACTGGCGAATCTGTCAGAAGCAATGAGCCGTCAGATCAGGCATTACAAAACGGAGGCCGAGATTTGTGTCGTGCAGAACAGCGGTCTTGCCAGTGACGCTCTGTTCGCCCTGCAGGGCTGGACACCGTCTTGCAAGGCCAATTCTCTGTCGGATAGTCTTGCCGAACGGGACATCACCGCCGCGGTGGAACTTTTGCCCGTAGAGGAGGAAGAACAACCTCCGACTCTGATCGAATACCCGCGCTGGGCCAGGCCCATCAAGGCGCTTTTCGACATGCTCGGCACGCTGCCCGGCTACAAGGAATACGACGTATCGCCCTTCTTCATGATCGCCCTACCGCTTTTCGCCGCGATGCTAATCGGCGACGCCGGCTACGGCGCGATCCTGGCCGTGGCCGGTCTGGCGTTCTACAAAAAAATCGTGCGGGCCGCCGGCAAGCCCGCCGCCCACCTGCTCATTATTTTCGGTCTGGCGACGATGCTCTGGGGCATCCTGACGGCCAATTATTTCGGCATTACACCGCAATCATTTATCGGTATTGGACGCGAGGGGATAGCCAACGCGATGCTGGCCATAGCCCCGCTCTGGCGTTCGGACGGGGAAGAAGCCCGCGCCCTTATCATGAAAATATCGCTCATCATCGGCTGCATCCACCTTGTCTCGGCGCATCTGCACAACGTCGTCAAGCTGTTCCCCGATTCCAGAACCTTTGCGGAAATCGCCTGGGTGGTCATCCTGGTCGATATGCTCGTTCTTATATGGCACCTTATGTTCATCGGCGTGGACCAAATGCCCGCGGCAGTCGGTTATGTCTTGCTGATCGGACTCGTCGCAACGAGTTGGTTTACGGCGCCCATGAGCAATCCGCTGAAACGGTTCCTGATCGGCCTGGCCTCGTCCATATTGCCTTTGCTGGGCACGTTTAGTGACATTATGAGCTACATCCGCCTTTTCGCCGTGGGCCTGGCCAGTTTCTACATCGCCGACGCTTTTAACGGCCTGGGCGCCAAGGTCGCCGGCTCGGCCACGTGGATCGGCGGCGCCCCGATCGTTATCTTCGGCCATACGCTCAACATCGGGCTGGCCGCTATCGCCATTTTCGCACACGGCGTGCGATTGAATATGCTGGAATTTTCAAATAACATTGGAGTTAAATGGGCCGGCTACGCGTATCGGCCTTTCACAAAAGACAAAGATATTTCTATCGGAGAAAATGAATTATGACAGGTATGGAATTCGCAGGACAATTATCAATGGGACTGGTTTTAATCGGCGCAACGATGGGCAGCGCCCTCGGCATCGGTGCCGCGGCGCAGGCCGCCGCCGGGGCATGGGCCAAAGAAGCCAAAGCTGGAAAACCCTTGAATTTCTCCTATATCATACTTACCGGCATGCCCTTATCTCAAACCATCTACGGATTTATCCTGATGCTGGTCGGAATGTCACCTCTGATTATCGGTGAGACCCCGCTGACGAGCACGCATCCGGGCACCTTATTAGGCATCGGCATTGCCGGCGGCATAGCGGAGCTGGTCAGTGCGTGGATTCAGGGCATCATCGGTGCGGCCGGCTGCCGCTCGATATCCGAAGGCGAGGGCAAGGGGTTGGTCTTTATTATTATTTCAATGGGTATCGTCGAAACCGTCGGTCTGTTCGGCTTCGTATTCCTGATGATGGTCCTGCCGGGATAAGTTTCAAAGGCTCGGATATTATTTCCCGCAGGGCATAGAGTCAGGAAAAGCTCATACGTAATGACCAATTACCGCGAGGCCCTTCGCAGGATCAGTTCCGCCCTGAAGAAAGTCTCCGGCCAACGAGGTTATCCCGGCGGTTTCTACACGGACCCGGTGACAATCCAAGAATGTTATGCCCGCCGATTCACTCGGCGGGCTTTCTTTTTTTTACGCCTCTTCGACGATTTTCCATCCGATCGCATCGGCCAGCGAATACACGGGTTCTTTCGTGTCGCCGTAGCACGTCACACGGTGCCAGCCCCATTGATCCCACATACTGAAAAGCTTCTCGATGTCACCGGCCGGCTCAACGGCAAGTTTTGTCCGGCACGCCCGGTCGTCCGGGTCGTTTTCGACCGCCTTGCCCTGATGGATTATTATCTCCTTCTGCGGCTGCCTGATCTCGAGCGTCGTCGTCATGAATCCCAACGGCAGTATCGAACGAACCGAAGCCCCTTGCCGGTCCTCGGAATGTGTCAATATTTCAAACGGATTGACCGGCCCATCGGCACCGAACATCTTATTCGGGGCCACGCAATGCGCGTAGATAATCTGCCGCTTGGCAGTGTCGATGACCGGGTCGGAAATGAAACCCGGCCGCCCTCGCGTCATCGCCTCTATCATAACCATTGTCGCGGTTGACCTGATATCGCACTCACAGGCCCCGACCATGCCTTCGTTGTTCAACTGGTGAAATCCCAGGCACGGGTAGGCATGGATGTGGCCGCCGTAGAATCCGCCCAGGCAGTTAATCGCAATCTCGTTGGCCCCGTGCTTTTTCAGCACCTCCTTCATACCAAGGTACATCGCCGCCGAAGTCTCCAGCGTTTCGTCCGAAACACCGACTACCTTAGTCGCATCATCTTTCCATTTCTGAGCTACCGTCTTCGACATGTCCTTGTCGGCGCTTTCCCAGGCGGCGTTCACTTCGGCAAAGGAAACGTTCTCGACGGTTATTCCCAACATCTCACCCCCCGGGCCGGAATTCTGGTCCCGAACGGACAGAATTTTCGATTTTTTCATCTGCCTGATGCACTCATCCGTCGAGACCGTTCGTATATTGTCCGGCCTGCATTGCATGCTGCCCATCCTCGGCGTGCCCTCCATGCGCACCTTCGTTGTCAGAGCGGCGAAGTCCGATGCTGAGCCTCCTCGGACGCTCTCGAAACATTTCACCGCAGCGATTACATCGTTCATATTCGAGGAAGCCACAAAGCCCACATTACCCGCCCCACTTCGCAGAAATGCCGCGTTATAGACCAGAAATCCGCCGCTCCCGCCGTATTGAAAATCGACATAAAGAACCGGCTTGCCCGAAGTGGCAATACCCTGGACCACGCGATTCCAGCAGTTCATCTGATAAACGATATAGCCGTCAACGCCGCTAAGTGCATTCTTCTGGAGAATCTTTTTCGCTTCCTCCGGCCCCTTGGCCATGGTCGAAACGAACTCGAACTCAGGGCATCCCCGAGCAAGTGCGGCGTCAATTCGCTTCATAACCGGCCGGAAATCGAATCCGACGTTAGGCCAATCCGGCCCGGGCTGCTTGGGCGCATGAAGCGAATAAATCACCTGAATACGAATCTTGCCGCTTCGTGCCGCAATCGACGGCGCCGGTTTAGCCAGCAGCCCCGACGTACCAACACATGCCACACAGCCGGCCAGAAATTTCCGCCGGCTCATCGAACAGTATGAACACCCATTGATAATATTACCGTTTCTCATGGTTGACCTCCCAAAATTCATAGAATTCAACTTTCACATAAAGAGCAGTATAACTTTTCCTTTAGTCAAAACCATGAAAAAGTTCCTGATTTGTGCTGTCAAAGCACAAATGAGCATCAAGCATACCAAAATTGGCTTT
>Ga0209121_10004362_pt1 | contig 13231 bp, 6 predicted proteins | sample Cruoilmetagenom3_FD_187292 | JGI IMG/M metagenome (GOLD analysis project Ga0209121, IMG submission 187292) | Oil polluted marine microbial communities from Coal Oil Point, Santa Barbara, California, USA - Sample 3 (SPAdes) (version 2) | ecosystem: Environmental > Aquatic > Marine > Oil seeps ... | reverse complement strand
GGATTCACAGTATTACTTTTTACAGTTTTAATTTCTTGCGGAACTACACATAAAATAAGTAAAGAATTAAAAGCTAAAAATGAAACTGAAAAGTACTTTAAAGGCTTTGTTCTGTACAACCCTAAAACTAATAAGGAAATAATTAATTATAACGGAAGTTCATATTTTACACCTGCTTCAAACACAAAATTGTTTGCATTTTATACAGCTTATAGAGCTTTAGGAGATTCAATTAAAAGTTTAGAATATTTTAAAACAAAAGATTCTTTAATTATAAAAGGAACTGGAGACCCAACTTTATTGTATTACGGAAAAGATAGTAATAAGGTGATCGATTTTTTAAAAACACACAATACTCCGGTGTATTTATTAAATGAACAAATTGAGGATGAAATATTTGGGCAAGGATGGTCTTGGGATGACTATCCTTATTATTATATGCCAGAGAAAAGTTTGTTTCCCATTTATGGAAATCTGGTAACTTATAATCTGAAAAGCGACACGTTGCAGTTGCGATCAATATTGTTCAAAAATAAAGTTAGCGTTCAAGATTCTATAAAAAAAACAAGAGATTTTTCTAAAAATAAATTTTATTTAGAATCAGGGAGTAATAAAAATTATGAAGTACCTTTTAAAACTTCTAATGAGTTTTTAGTTAAGTTATTAAGTAATGAAGTTGGAAGTGAAGTAACATTAATACCTTCAGGAAAGTATAATTTTAAGGAATATTACAGTCAGTCTAAAGATTCGGTTTTAAAACAAATGTTAGTGGTAAGCGATAATTTTATAGCAGAACAATTGATGTTGCAAGTAGGGAAAGAAGTTGCAAACAAATACAATGTGAACGAAGCTATAAATTTTTCGTTGGGAAATTACTTACCAAATTTACCACAAAAACCAAAATGGGTAGATGGTTCAGGATTATCTCGTTATAATTTGTTTTCACCAAATGATATGGTTTATTTACTTCGTAAAATGTATGCAGAAATTCCAACACAAAAATTGTTGAGTTATTTTCCAGTTGGAGGTAAAACAGGCACATTAAAAAAATGGTTTAAAAATGAAAAACCCTTTGTGTATGCTAAATCTGGTTCACTCTCAAATAACTATTGTTTAAGTGGTTATTTAATTACAAAAAAAGGAACGCTACTTATTTTTAGTTCAATGAATAACCACTATATACAATCAACCACGGAGGTTAAAACGTCTTTAGAGAAAATATTAATAGAGATTTATGAGAAATATTAAATTTATTGAAATGAAAATAATAAAATACTTTATAATAATTATCAGCTTAACTATAGTTTCCTGTAAAAATAAAACTTCCGAAAAAGAGGGAAAATCTAAGATGGAAGTTGAAGAAAATAATAACAAAGAAAAAACTGAAAATATTTTTGTTGTAAAAACCATCATATTTTCAAAAGATAGTTTACCAATTACCGCTGATATTTATGAGGTTGATGGTAAAAAACCAACAATTTTATTATGTCATCAAGCTGGTTTTAGTAGAGGCGAATATAAAGATACGGCTCTAGAATTAATGAATTTGGGTTTTTCATCTATAGCAATTGATCAACGATCAGGAAATGAAGCTAATGGAGTACTTAATGAAACCGCCCAAAAAGCTAAGGAAAAAGGTTTACCTACAAATTATTTAGATGCTAAACAAGATATTGAAGCGGCAATTAATTATATGTATGAAATGAATGGGAATAAACAAATTATTCTAGTTGGAAGTTCCTATTCGGCTAGTTTAGCGTTGTTAATTGGAAAAGATTCTGAAAAAGTAAAATCAATTGTTGCATTTAGTCCTGGAGAATATTTTAAAGGTATTTCTATAAGAGAAGAAATTAAAAACTTGACGAAACCAACTTTTGTAACCTCATCAAAAAAAGAAGCAGAAAAATTAACGGAAATGATGTCGCTCACCAATCCAGTTTTTACTGAACAGTTTATTCCAAAAGCTGAAGGAATTCACGGTTCGAGAGCTTTATGGGAAACAACGGCAGGAAATCAAGAGTATTGGGATGTTTTTAAAATATTTCTACAAAAAAAGGGAATAAATTAAAAATCTACACCCTTTTTCAAATCTATTTTTTTTAACCTTAGTCTGTTTTAAAAGTCCAAACTTGACCTATTGTAACACCGCCGTTACCATCTTTAACATCTATTCTCCAATAATATGTAGAAGCAGCATTTAGTGTAGCTGTGTACGTTTTAGAAGTATAATTGTCGCCACTAACTTTAGTGGTTGGCGGATTATTCGTGTCTAAATAAACATCATAAGTTAAAGTGTCATCAGCATCAACATCACTTGCATTCCATTCTAGCACAGTTTCATTCTCTTGAATAACTAAGTTTAAAGCAGGTTTAATTAATTCAGGAGCAAATGGTAAATGATTAACAGTTCCTTCGCCTTCAGTATAAAACTGAAAAGTTGAAGAATAACTACTTGCAGCATTTTTGCTGTCGGTAGCTTTAACTCTCCAATAATAAGCCACACCCTTTTCCAATGTAAATGAAGTAGATGTACCTGAATTGTTCGTTGAGTTTTCAATCGATGAAAATTGACTAGTTTTTGAAATCTCAATTTTATAAGTAATTGCATCACCTTCTGGATCTGTTGAAGAATTCCATATAAAATTTACACTATTATCTATACATAATAAATTATTTGTTGGTTCTGATAAAGTTGGTGTGCTAGGAGCTTTATTAACGGGTGTAGGGTCTGGTGGATTGTCTCCGCCTCCGTCTCCACCACAAGACCATAAAAATGAACTAACTATAAATAGGGCTAAGAATCTTTTCATAAACTTATTGTTTTATAATTTTTATAATTTTTGGTTCAGCTAAATAAACTTTTGCAATATACAAACCAATTGGCATATTCTCAATGTTTATTTTTAACTTTTTTGAAATCACATTATAAGTTTTAGAACTTATAAGTTGTGAATTTAAATTGTAAATTTCAACTAAGACTTTATTTTTATCAGTAGGGATTGAAACTTCAAACACACCAAAATTAGGATTTGGATATGCAATTATAGCATCAAATAGCTCAACTTTTTCAGAAATTTTTCCTTCACAAGAAACGGCTGTTTTTACTTCAACTATATCAGCATTTTTTACATCTACTGAAAATGAAGGTGAATTTGTTTCAAACATTTCAATTCCATTTATGGATACAAAATAAGGCGCTGTTCCTTTCTCAATTACAATTTCCATTTTGTTTGATGAAACGCTTGTTTTTCCAGATATTACCGAACCTGCCTCAATAGTAATTGAGTAGCATTGCGTATATGTTTCGCCAATAACTTCAATGCAAAAATCATAATTTCCTGTAGGTAAATCAGACACATTTAATTCATTTGAAAAAGAATATGGAATGTTATTTATAGTTGTTGTAAAATTAAAATCTTCTTTACTGGTAATATTAATTTGCCCATTATTTTTATTTGGACAGGTTTCACTAATAACTTCAATCGTAAAATTTTCAACGGAAAGGTCAAAAATAGGGCAGCCATTTTCATCTACTTGAATTCCTTCCTTAGTATTCGGACATAAATCAGCAATATCATTTATTCTGTCACCATCGCTATCGTCATTTGCTGTACCTCCGCGAGGGTCTAATAGCCTTTTAGTTGCGAATAATTTGTATTCACCAGGGGTTAACGTAATGACATTAGATGTTGTTGGTATTTCCATTGTTTTTCCTGTGAAATATTCGTACCAAGTTCCATTTTTTGTAAAGTTTACTAAAATGTCTTTTTCTACAATGTCAAAATTTCCAATAATTATGACATCCATTTCATCGTCTTTTAATGTAATTGATTTTACTAAACTACCTACATTTAAATTGTAATCTGCTGTATTAAAAACAGGTAGTTGTTTTTTTAGTTCAATAAGTGTAGACCAAGTATTATAAATATGCTTGCGGTTTACATCGTTTTCATATTCCCAAAGTACAGGTTTCCTACCAACCCTGCCATTTTCATTAATACTTTTATCGTAACCCAATTCTCCAAATTGCCAAATCATTTTTGGACCAGGAATGGTAAAAAGAAACATTCCGGCAAGTTCTTCTCTAGCTAAAGCTGTGGTTAAATTTTTTACATTGTAATCACTATTTGCGTTACCAAAGAGCAGATTTTTATACATTAATCGTTCTTCGTCGTGGCTTTCCATATAGCCAATAAGGTTTGGAGTGTTCCAACCACGATTTTTATAAGAAATCCAAGAAATATCACTGTCTGAACTATAACCCATTGTATTCTGATTGTAACTATGGTTCATATTTCCCCAAAGCATAATTCCATAATTAGCAAGTTCAGTTTCCTCATCATTATTAGATAAATGCTCAAAAATAACGTATGGTTTGTTTGAAGGGTTGTGATTCCAAACAACATTGGCATAATTTTTTAAAATTTCAATACGTTTTGCATCGTAGTTACCGCCCCAAGGATCGGATGATGTATGAATGGTGTTAGAAAAGCCTTTTGTAAAATCAAATCTAAATCCGTCAATTTTATATTCAGTCATCCAATATTCTAAAACTTCATTGAAAAAAGAAACAGTATATGGAGATTCATGATTAAAATCAGAACCCCAATGCGCATCTGGATTATCAACAAAATTATGATCTGTATTATACCAAGGATTGTCTGCAGCGGGTTTGTTATCTACATTATTCCAATACATTTGAACTAAAGGCGATTGACCATAAGAATGGTTAAAAACAACATCGGCTAAAACGGCAATACCTCTTTTATGACATTCATCAACCAAGGTTTTAAACGCATTTTTTGTTCCGTAGGCTTTATCAAGTGCAAAATACAATGCTGGATTGTATCCCCAACTATCGGCACCTTCAAATTCATTAATTGGCATTAATTCAATAGCATTAATACCTAAGCCCTCTAAATAATCAAGTTTTGAAATTACTTCTGTAAATGAATCTGAAATTGTGAAATCACGAACATGAAGTTCATAAATAATTAAATTTTCCTGATTTGGCCTCGTAAAATTTTCTTCTTGCCAAGTGTAATGTTCTTCATTGATTTTAAAAGTAGAAACATAGCCTTCAGTTAAGTTGATTGGGTATTCTTTTAAATTAGGATAATTTGAATCACTAATAAATTGATCTGTCCAAGGATCGAGTATTTTTTCTGAATAAGGATCGGCAACTTTAATTTCGTAATCAATTAAATATTGATAAGCATATTCCGTATCAGTATTTAAGTTGTTTAACGTAATCCAAAAGTATTCACCGTCTTTATAAAGTTGATAATTTTCATTAACTGTCCAATCGTTAAAATCGCCAATTAACAAAACATCGTTTTTGTTTGGAGCTAGTAGTACAAAAGTAGCAGTACCATCTCCATTATTATTAAAACCATTAGACACACCAGTTGGTCTTGCTTGGTTTTGAGTAGGACTTTTTACATAAATAGAAATCTCAGTTTCTGATGTTGCATTACCAGAAGTTGCAGTAGCTTTTAACGTATAATTACCTGTTGAAGTAAGAAAAATTGATGTTGATATATTGTTAGTATTTGAAGCCGTTTCTTGTGAAACGCCATTAACAAAAAGTTCTAAATCGGCATTTATAGATGCTTCCGCAGCAATATTTATTGAAGTATTTTTGTTATAAGCACTTCCATTTAAGGGTTCAGTAAACGTAATATTTAGACCTTCTTCATAAATTTGTACAAATAAATCGACTGTTTGTTGTGAACCATCTGAGCTTCTAAAAACAAAATTAAATTCTGAAATTGTTTCAGAAGTTGCAACATCGTAAAAAGTATAAACGTTAGGTGTAATTACTAATTCATATAAGTTAGTTGCAGTACGTGTTAGTTTTGCTTTTGAAGTGTTAACGCCCCAATCTGCAATAACATTTTGCCATCTTGCACCATTTACAGTTACGCCTGTATGTGCATATACGTCACCAGTATAACCATCTAAACCTGTTCCAGTAGCATCAAAATTGATTGTAACTTCACTTGCTGCAGTTGGAATTGTAGGAACAGTACTAACTTGAGCAAAAGTAAAAGTTAAGCTTGAAATTATTAAGATTAATAAGAGTACTGTTTTTTTCATATAAATAAATATTTTATAAAATAAGATTTATAAAAACAAAGGCTGTTCTTAAGAACAGCCTTTGCAATATAATTTATTGTAAAGAGACTGAGAGTGTTCCAGTATTAAAATTGACTATAATTTTATAATTACCACCAATTGCTACTTTTACATTGTCTTCAGAACCTTGTTCTAAAACTCCTTTTGACATATTGTTTTGTCCCCAATCATTATCCCAACTTCCAGCATTTGGCACAAATTTAAATTCATCATCAGCGTTTAAAGCTTGTGTAATTTCAAATACACCCGATGATGTTTCAGTAAACTCAGGATTATCTGCATCATTGCTCCAACCTCTAAATGATCCAACCATAAATAGGGAAGAAGGAGCACCAGAAATACTTGACACATTGTAACTAAGTGTATTAAAATTAACTGAAACTACATATTCACCAGCTGCATATCCACTTAGATTATTTTCACCATCTTGAACCACCATTCCATCATTTTCAGGATCAGCACCCCAATCTCCATCCCAACTACCAAGAGTTGGTAAGAACTTGAATTCGGCACCATCTGGCAAGTCTAGAACAATTGAATAAATTCCTAAACTAGCTTCACCCATTGGAAAAGCAGCACCATTGTCCCAACCATTAATTGAACCAACAACGTTTAAGCTATTGATAGTAGAAACATTAAAAGTAAGGGTGTTAAAATCTACAATTACAATGTATTTACCAGCAGCATAACCACTAACATTACTTTCGCCATTTTGTATTATTGAACCAGTGTTATTAGGGTCATTTCCCCAATCTCCATCCCATCCTGTATTTTGAGGAAGAAATTTAAACTCAGTGCCATCAGCAATGTCAATTGCCAACGCAAATACACCTTCTTTTACTAAATTCATTGGGTAGGCGTTTCCTGGATCCCATCCATTTAACGATCCAACTATAAATAATTCACTTGGTGAAGTTATTTCATTAACTGTATAAGTAAATGTGTTTAAATCAATACTAATTTTATATTTACCTGCGGTTAATCCACCAATATTACTCTCACCTTCTTGAATTAGTTCGCCATCATTATTTGGGTCTTTACCAAAATCTCCATCCCAACCTGTATTTGTTGGTAGAAATTTAAACTCATCACCATCAGCTAAATCAATTGTAATTTCGAATGTATTAAACCCTATATTGGTCATTGGTAAAGAAGTTGCAGGATCCCAACCAGTTAAAGAACCGACTAAATAGAATTCAGTAAATTCAACTTCATAAGGTGTAATAATCACTGAAATTGATTGTGATTTTTCTTCACCCGCTGAAATTCTAACATCAATACTAGACGCTTCTTCAGGTTCTAATCCCATTACGTCTAATAAAAAGTCGTTTAATTCATCAACTGTTAAACTAAAGTCTTTTGCTTCAGTTGTTCCCATTAAATAAGAGGTCGCAAAATCAGTTCCTGTTTTGGCAGCTTCTACATCAAAAGTTCCAGTTGTGGTACTTAGTGCTTCCCAAGAAATAAACAATGCGCTATTATTTAAATTTGCATCATTTAACACAATTACACTTCCATTAGAAGGTGTAACAATTTGAAAACTTTCTTGAGCTTGTAATATTTCAAAGTTCTCATTTTCATCGCAAGAAATAAATGCTATTGAGAAAGCTAAAAGAACTATTATTTTATTTAAATATTTCATCATTTTAAAAGTTAGTTTAATTAATTAGCTGTAATACTATAGGTATATTCTCTAGGATTACTTAAATCTAACACAACACGATAATTTCCTTCTGAGCCATCAAAAGTTAAATCACCACCGCCTGTTAAAATTCCATCAGCATCTTCTGTTCCTAAATCAAAAGCTCCCCATTCATTATTTCCTCTGAACTTAAATGGCCCAGGTACTAAATGAATATCAACAGCTAAAGTTCTTGTTGCAGCATCATATACTAAATCGGTATCACTATCCCAACCAGTTGGAGTAGCTGCACCTATAATTCCCCAATTTACAGGGGCTGCCGAGTACGTTAATTCTGTTGTATCAGCTTTTAGAAAATAATATCCAGCTTCAGCAGAACAATCAGTTTCATCTGTTTCTACAAGTTTACCTGTGCTTGATCCATCGTCTCCCCAATCGGTATTTCCCCAGAAGAAACCACCAGTTTCATTTGGAGCTAAAAACTTGTAACCACCATCTAACCAAACATAACCTTCATAGTCAGTTTGTCCAAATCCTGAAGCTGCCAATAAAGGAGCAGTTGGAGGGTCCCATCCTTGATGATTTCCAGGTACCGCTATTTTTGGTAGATCAGTAGTAAATGAAGTAACATAAACTGTAATAGTTTCTGAAACTTGTGGTGTACTATTTAACGAACCTACCGATGAGGTAACTCTAATGTCTAAACCTTCTTCTAAAAAAGGTGTTAAACCAGCACTTACAGCTGCTCCGTTAAATTCAGTAACATTCCAAGATAAATTTGTTTTTGAAGTTGAACCTGCTAAAAATGGTTCAGCAAATGCAGTTCCAGTTTTTGCAAATTCAACAACATAATTAATTGCTGTTGGAACTGCATAATCTGCATCGTTCCAAGTTATTGTAATTATTGTGTTTGTTAGTTCTTCTTCTGGATTAAGAACATACACAGCTCCTGACATTGGTGCAGTAATTTGACTACCACCAACTGCCGATATCGTTAAGAGTTCTTGGTCTTCATTGTCACAAGAAATAAATGTAACAAAAGTAAACAAGAACAAAAATTTAAATATGTTTTTCATCTTAAATTTGATTTTATGTTAGTACCCAGGGTTTTGAGTAAGATTTGGGTTTGCTGCCAAATTATTAGAAGGCATAGGATATACGTTTAAATGGTTAGACAATGCAATTCCATTTGTACTTCCACCTTTCCAAACCCAGTTATAATTTCCTCCAGTAAAAAGACCAAATCTTATTAAATCTTGTCTTCTGTGTCCTTCCCAATGTAACTCTCTAGATCTTTCATCTATTAAGAAATTTAGAGTTAAGTCGTTATCAGTTATTGATGTAGAATTTGCTCTATTTCTTAAAGCATTTACATAGCCAACGGCTTCACCCATTGTTCCGCCTGTACCACCTCTAACAACTGCTTCAGCATACATTAAATATACATCAGCTAATCTGAATAAAGGAAAATCTGTATTTACAAATTCAAAATGCGTACCACCACGACTACCATCAACATTAATATTTTTAAATTTTGTAATAATATAACCAGAATCTCTATCTCCTACATCTTCAATTTCGATTTCACGTCCTTCAGTAATTAGTGTATTTCTAGTATCTGTTAAAGGGACATCTCCGTTTAAGAATTTATTAGCAAATTGTTTTCTAACTCTTAAGGCTCCACCCCAACCATTATCAACACCTAATGCTACTGCATTAGATTCAAGGCTTCCAACTTGACCATTAATTATAACAGTTGTAGGTCCCCAGTTTTGAGCAACTTTAGAATCAATTACTAAAGGAAAAATAATTTCGTTTGTACCAGCTTCGTTATAATCATTGTCTGCAAGGAAATTATAGCCATAATTTGAAGCTAATGAATAACCACCTCCAATTATTTTGTTACAATATGTTAAACTTTCTGTGTATTTGTTTTGACCAATATATACTTCAGCATTCAAATACATTTTTGCTAAAATCATCCAAGCAACCGCTTTATCAGACCTTCCATATTCATTTTGATTTGCAGCAATTAGATCACTTTCAATAGCTAATAATTCAGATTCAATAAAACTAAATAATTGCTCTCTATTGTATTCTGGACCTTGGAAAACACCAATTGGATCATTTTCTGTTACAAAAGCAGCTTTTCCAAATAAATCCATTAAATGGTAATATGCTAAGGCTCTTAATAATCGTGCTTCAGCTCTATACGTTTTAATTTCATCTGATATTGCGGAATGACCTCTTGCAGCTAAATTTTCTTCTGAAGATTGTCTTAAAAAGTCGTTTGTTAATGCTACAGAGAACATTGCTCTACTAAAAAATCCTAATAGAATTGTATTTGAGGCACTCCAAGTATTTCTTTGAATTGCTTTTACAGCTCCACCTTCATCATTTTCATACGACCAAATAACCTCATCAGCTGCTAAATCTTGCAAATACCATAAAACTCTTCCGTATTGACTAGTTCCTGGATCTATACCTTGTAAGTTAGACGATGCTGGACCAGTAGTTCCCGTTAAGGAAAGATTACCATAGATTCCTGCTAAAGCCTGTCTGTAAGAATCAGCACTAGTATAAAAATCTTCAGTTAAAAATTCGTCATCATCTTTTGGTGTTACATCTAAGTCTCTAGTACAAGAACTAAAGATTACAAGAACTCCCAAAAAGAAAAATAATAATTTACTTATATATGTTGTTTTCATTTTTTTTATATTAAAGTTTAATATTAGCACCTAATAAGAAGGTTCTAGGTCTTGGGTAAATTGTGTTATCAATACCACCAAAAACTTCAGGGTCTAATCCACTATAATTTGTAATAGTAAATACATTTTGTACACCACCCCAAACACGAATACTATTTAAGTCACCTTTTAATTTAGTAAAAGTATAACCTAAATTTAAATTGTCCATTTTAATGAAAGATGCGTTTTGCAAGTAATAATCAGATATTAATACATTTGCAGTTTCAACAAAATTAGATTCTAAAACAGTAGTAGGTAAGTTTCCTATAGCTGTTACGTCTTGTAAATTATTGTATTGAGCTCTAGATGAGTTTACATTATCATACATATAATTACCAATGCTTGCTCTTAAATTTAAAGAGAAATCGAAGTTTTTATAATTAACTCCTGTTTGAAAGCCCATAGTAATATCGGCACTAGGTTTTTTGTAGATATATCGGTCACTAGTATTTATGATTCCATCTTGGTTTATATCTGCATAAGCGCCTTCAATTGGTGCACCAGCTGTATCGTATAATTGCTTATACACAAAGTATGAATACGGAGCAAAACCTTCGCGGTGTACTTGAATTCTAGATCCAGTACCACCACTAATTCCACCAACTTCAATATCCTGACCTAAAGCTAGCTCATCAATTTCAGTTCTGTTTAAGTTTAAATTATAATTCACATTCCAATTTAAATCGTCAGTACTAATGATGTCTGAACCTATAGAGAATTCTAAACCTTTTGAAGTAAATTGACCAATATTTTGCCAACCTGCATTACTAAAGTTAGATCCATCGGCCACGGCTACATTTGCCAAAAGGTCATTAGACTCTTTTAAGTACACTTCAATAGATCCACTAACTCTATCATCAAATAAACCATAATCAATACCTACATTATATGTTGTTGTTTCTTCCCATTTGATGTCTTCAAATTTAGATTGTGGAATACCAACAACAACAGGTGTACTACCAAATATATATTGAGAAAAGCTATCACCTTTAACTTGTCTTCCTAAGAAGGCATAAGAAGCAGGAATATCTTGCTGACCAGTGATACCCCAACCAAGACGTAATTTTAAACTAGAAACAACATTAGAATCTTTTAAGAAATCTTCTTCGTTAATTTTCCAAGCTAATGCAGCTGCTGGAAAATTACCCCATCGGTTATCTTCATTAAATCTTGAAGTTCCATCTCTTCTGTAAGATAATGTAAGTAAATACTTATCCATAAAAGATAGATTTGTTCTAGCAAAGAAACCTAATAAAACAACATCTGGCTGTGTATTTACATCACTTTCACTTTCAGGATCTCTTTTGTTTCCTGTGTTGTAATCTTCTCCTTGGAATTTTTGATATGAATAACCCGCTGTAGCGTCAATATTTAAATTTAAGTTCTCTAATTCTTTTTTATAAGCGAAGTAAGCATCTAATAAAAGGTTTTTTCTTTCACTTGTATATTCCGATTCGCTACCTATGTACGAAACTACACCATCTTCTTCAAATCTAAAACCATTGATACTCTCTCTTGAGAGAATGTTTGATCCAGCACCCGATGATTTGTCATAACCTAAATTAAGAACCGCTTTTAATTCTGGTAAAAAATGTAGTTTATAGTCAAATTCTAAATTACCATACAATCTGTCAACAATACTTGTATTTTCTCTTTGCATTAAATTAGCAACAGGATTTCTATTAGCATTGTCTCTAATTCCATTTGTGTGGTATTCAAAGAAACCACCAAAAGGAGACGTTGCATCGTAAACTGGATGTGTTGGATTAAAATATAATGCAGAACCTTCAACTCCATCAGCAAATCTATTTTTTTCAGAACTCACATTAAGGTTTAAATTAATCTTTAAGTGGTCATCTAGTAAAGATGGGTTTAAATTTAGAGTTCCAGATTTTCTTTCGAATTTTGAAGTTTTTCTTAATCCAGGTTGTTTTGTATTACCAAAAGAAAGTCTTGCAGGAACATTTTTAAGTATAGCACCACTTATTGAAACAGAATGATCGAAAGTGAATTTTTCTTCATAAATTTCATCTTGCCAATCTGTATTTGCACTTCCAAGTTGTGCTAAACTAATACCACCTTGTCCAGCTTCAATTCTTTCACCTATTAAATTACGATACTCATCTGCACCGAACACATCAATTTTGTTTGCTAAAGTTTGGTAACCAGACTTTAAGTTTATGTCAACATTAAGGCTTGATTTACCTTTTTTAGTAGTAATAATTATTACCCCATTTGATGCTCTTGAACCATAAATTGCTGTTGATGAGGCATCTTTTAATACCGAAAATGATTCTATATCATTTGGATTAATGGATGCTAAGATAGATCTTGATCCACCAGCAGTAGAGTTTGACATTGGTAAACCGTCAACTACAATAAGAGGGTCATTCGATGCTCCTAATGAAGAACCACCTCTAATTCTAATTGCAGAACCACCTCCTGGAGCACCATCGCTAGTAATATTAACACCAGCAACACGTCCTGAAATTAAACTAGCAGGAGTAACAATATTTCCTTTATTAAAATCTTTATCTGTAATAGCTGCTACCGAACCAGTTGCATCTTTTATGGTAGTTGTTCCATAACCAATTACAAGTACCTCGTTAAGTGCTTCTGCACTCTCAGTTAAAACTACATCAATTGTAGTATTGTTTCCCACAGTAACTTCCTGTGTGTTAAATCCGATAAAAGAAAACACTAA
>Ga0209121_10004359_pt1 | contig 13234 bp, 11 predicted proteins | sample Cruoilmetagenom3_FD_187292 | JGI IMG/M metagenome (GOLD analysis project Ga0209121, IMG submission 187292) | Oil polluted marine microbial communities from Coal Oil Point, Santa Barbara, California, USA - Sample 3 (SPAdes) (version 2) | ecosystem: Environmental > Aquatic > Marine > Oil seeps ... | reverse complement strand
GGCAACAAGACAGCCCTTTTATCAAAAGCCTTTGCTACTTTCTGTAGTAATTCTGTTGTCGACACATCTTCACCATCAGAAATCAAAAAAATCTCATTTACTGCTTTTGGGTGATCAATACAATGAATAATAAAATCAACCAAATTATCTAGTGCCACCAATGAGCGTTGATTGTGAATCGCACCAAAAGGCAGCGGAACACCTGTTTTCATCCATTTTAGTAGGCTAGCAAAATTGCCTGGGGCATTAATACCGTAAACCAATGGAGGCCGAATAATCACGACGTCCATTCCCGACTCTTCTGCCAAAGCCAGCAACCCCTGCTCTGCTTCAAGTTTAGATATGGCATACGGCTCTTGCGGATTGACTTTATCACCCTCGAAAAAAGGCTTGGTATTACCTGTTCCATTTACACCAATAGAGCTAATAAAAACAAACCGCCGAACACCCGCCTCAGCCGCCTGCCTTGCTAAATTTAATGTTCCAGCCGTATTAACCTGTCGAAACTCAGTCAACGGATCCGCAACCGAGTCATTCATAATATGCGCACGTGCCGCACAATGAATAAGCACATCAATCTTATTTAACGCCAGCTGCCAATCCGTTTTAGCTGAAATATCATCAACCTTTACCGAACCGACGGCTAACCCTAGAACAGCAGGTTCTCGACGAACAGCCGCCACAACAGAATAACCGGCTGACCGTAGCTTATAAGTCAAAGCCTTTCCCACAAAACCTGTCGCCCCCGTAACCAACACTCGCTGTTTTACTAATGACATTTTCTAATACAGTCCTTTGCCGTAAAACGGCCCATAAATTGAAATCAAGCTAGCTGGTCCCATGATTCCAGATTCCATCAGAAATTAAAAACTAGCTTAGCCGCTTTAGGCGTTTTATCCCTATCTGCACATCAATCTCACTCAAGATAATAGAAGTATTGTTCCGGGTTTGACCCGGCACCTCTATATCTAACCTCGACAAATCCCCAATTACATGCTTAACGATAAAAGGAAAAACGACTGACTTACTACGCACTAAAGCTGTAACCTCAGCACCATCCGCAACAAACCGATTTAATAAAGCCGAACCAACAAAACCAGTTGCACCAGTTAACAATACTTGCAAAGGTTTCATAAGTTTAGTGTGCCTTCTCGGCAACTGAAATTAACTCTTCAACAAGACGTTTAGATAGCATTTCACGCGTGTATTCTTGGTTTACTGCATTACAACAATTGACCATATTTTGATATAGGTGTGAATCAACTTGCAGTTGCTTAATAATATTAACAGCTTTTTCAACATCATCGTTGTCAACAGAAATGCCACAGTTTTTGTCAGAAAGAAAATTCGCGGCCTCAGAATCTGAAGGCGAAATAATACTAGGTATAGACAAACCAAGATACTCCCAATTTTTTACAGGAAAAGAAATTTTGGTTAAAGGATCATCTAATCTTAGACTTATTCCTAAATGGCATTTAGAAACTATATCAAGAACATCATCATGATCCATAGACTTCATATATGTCATATTCTGATGCGATGAAACATAGTCCATTATTAAATCTGCCTTTCTACCTTGACCAATTACAAGAAATTCAATAAGTTGGTTTTTTTTAAACTTTTCAGCGACTTTGCAAATCATCTCAATATTTTGAAAAATACCCAACGTACCATGAAAGACCACTGTAAATTTTTCAAATTTCTCAGCAGGTTTCGATCTTAGATAGGAAGGATAACCATTATAGATAGTTATAACCTTCTTATCAGTAAAGCAACTAATAGAATTGCTTAGCCCTGCTGTTGCAGACACTATTAAGCTCGCCCCATCGTATATAGAATTTGTAAGAGTTTTTAAAATTTTATAACCAGGATTACTGCAACTTAACAGGTCTGCATAATTATAGGCTTCAGGATATAGGTCACGCACCTCATAAACGTAATTTCTTTGTGTTATCTTGAGAAATAAAGCAATTAAAATACTTCCTAAATATGACGGAGAAGATACAAAAAAAATATACTCCGATTGATTAAACTTTCTAAACTTTAGAATGGCTTTGATACCTAAAGAAAGCTCTGAAATTGCTCTTTTTATAAAACTTCCTTTTGTTGGATTTTTTTCACTTTTTAAAGAATAAAAAGTGACACCATCCAATGGTGAAGGGTTTTGTGTACCTGTTACAACAATAACCGAAGAAAATTCTTTGCTCGTAACTAATGCACGCAAAAAATAATCCGCTCTAACTGATGAGGCATTACTAAAAGGCTTAACAGACTCAAAAAACACTACCAATTTTTTCTTCATAAATCTACAGTTTCTTTATACGCCTAAGCATCAAAGCCAAGAGGAAATACCTTGTCTAAACCTGATACTAGTCTGCCAGAATAATTTAGTAAATGTTGTCGATAAAAAGGTGTAATACCCACAAGCGAACTGGCAACTCCACAAGCTTTAAACAAACTTTTGCGCATTAAATAAACGATTGGTTTCACTAATTCTTTTTTTAATCCAATTAATTCATTCTCAAAAATGTCCGGCCAGTAATCTCTGGCATCAATCACTAATGGAATATCAAAATATTGTGAAATTTCTGCAGATTTTTTTGCCAAACTAAGCGTTGGCATTGCGCAAACAATCAAATCAGGTTTCTCTGATGCTAGAGCATATTTCTTAAATTTCCATGCTAACAACAAATTATCTAACAATCGCAATACTGAAACTGCCTTAGTTAACTTTACACCACTATTTAAGAACTCAAATGATTGATTATCATCCAATCTGATTACAGTGTCTTTATTAAAACGATATTCACCAGACAAATGGTTAAGATCTGAACACCACCTAGTAACATGATACCCTCTATCTACAAGAGCATCTGCAAGCATTCCCATTCGATATGGGCGATAACTTTCATCCATAGGAACCTGCTCTTCTAGTTTAATTAACCAAACTTTCACTTATTGCTCGAACTTAATTTTGAATAAAGATTCAAAAGCTTTTGCTCCTCAATGTCCCAATTATATTTCTCTTCAATTGCTTTACGCCCATTTATCCCCATCTGAACGGCTTCTTCAGGATTTTCCATAAAATACATGATGGCTTCGCCAATTTCCTTAGGACTTAAAGGGTCAACACACAAACCACAATTAGCATCTTCAACTATTTCCTGCCACAATGGGATTTTTGAAGCTATTACAGGCAGGCCAGCTGACATATATTCAAAAAGCTTCACGGGTAAAGCGTCTATATAGTTCGGTAGAGCATGTAGTGTTACCAAACCAACCCTTGAACGTTGAAAAACTTCTACTATTTGATCACGATTCAAAAAACCCAATTCATTTACTAAAGACCATGATGGTTTATTTTTAACATCCTTTTCTAATTTAGAGTCTTTAAATTGTCCTCCTAAATTAAGTCTAATCGAATCAGTATATTCCATTGCCTCAACAATTTCATTAATACCTCTGGCGATGTCAAAACTACCAATATAAGCACACTCGTTGGCTTTATGCTTAGAAGGTTCAATACTCATGAATTCATTCAGCACGGGGAAGTTACATACATCAATTGTATTAGAATTTATGATTAAAAACTTATCTCTAATATGAGGAGTAGCAGCCACAATAGCATCAAACTTACCGCAAACAATTTTCTCATAAACCTCAAACACCTTAGAAATAAACGATCTAATGAAAGGCTTCAAATAAGACTTACCCATAATCTGTTTGGGTAAATCTTCATGCGAATCCATGATTACTATTTTTCCCCTTTTCTTCAGCTTTAAACCAATAGGGATTAGTTCAGGGTCATGCAAGTGATAAACATCCGCATTCAACTCCAATGCTTTCTCATACACACGGCGAACCGTTTTAGTCATGCGAGATAAACGCCCGCCCGGTTTCACACCAGCATCTACGATACTTACTCCAGCCTTAAGCTCATCACCTAATCCATCAGCAACGACCAACGAAACATCATAACCATGTGCAGCTAACGACGAACACATTTTTATGAAAATGCGGGTATCGTAGCGTGGGTGAGCTGAACTGAGCTGAGCAATTTTAAGCATAACGCACCTTTAATGAAATTTTATACTGGTAATGAAAACCAACAAGTAAACCGAAAAGCATATAGCTATAATCCTTAGAAACAAAGAAAGAAATCGTAACAAATGCTAAAAACATAATAAAAATTTGATATTTAAATTCGTTCTTATGACCCTTCACAAAACCTAAGAAAGCATCTCTCCACATTAAAAACAAGGCCATCAAATAGAGAATAAAACCGAATATGCCCAAATTCACCCAAGCAGATAAAAGGTTATGAGGATAATAGCCAATACCACCTAGAACGGTATATGCTCCATAGTCTCCCAATAAAGGACTTTCTGATATCAGTTCCAATCCAAAGCCCATGAGTTCAAACCTAGCCTGAGCGCTGGATGAATCCATAATGTTAAGTAACTGGAACATTCTTGATTCTGGAAAATAGCTCATACCATATATAACGCCTAATAAAAACACGAGTATAAGTATAAGAAAGCCTATTTGACGTTTTATGGAATTTAATGAATATAGAGCATAAACAAATAAAACAGTTGCACAATACACTGCAAACTCAGTTCTTGAGCCATTAAGGAATAACATAACTATCCCAACAAAAAAAATCACAAAAAACAAGTAACTCCTTTGGAAATAAAAAGCCGTTAGCACTAACAAAACAACAACAATTGATCTTGCAAAACCTTGATAGGTTGAAACTATTCCAGAAACATCACCCGCCTCACCCTTAAGGTAAAAAATGCCAGAGCTACCGATATTCGCCACAACAATAAAAAACATTGAAACCAAAAAAAGAAACAATAATTTCACGCCTTTTTTTGAAAAGGCACTTTTGGCAACTAAAAAAGCAACCAAATTAAATAACACTCCCGAAACACTCCAAACAAACATGTCTTTTGCATAAAAATTTGGCTTCGATAAAACAAAGTTTATTACCGATACAAAAAAAATGAGAAAACAAATCAAAAAAAATATTTTTACTACAAAAACTCTAGGGTTTATTACAACTTTAAAGTTTAGGATAAATAAAGGAAAGACTAATAAAGTTGCCATTACGCCAAAATAACCACCCAAAACAGGGGGAATATATCCTTTGGCAATACAAAAGTGATAGACAAAGAAACCAGGAAATAAGATTAAGAACCCAAAAAAAGAGAACTGTTGATATATTTTTTGAAACTTTAGAGGCAAAATTTAAACTTGTACTCTATATATATTTAAAATTTTCATAAGTAAGTCCAAGCATGTCTAAGCTGCTAACTTAAAAGAAATGGTTAAAAGCAATAAGTAAAATAAAACCGACAAGTAAGAATACCAATTTAAAAAAATATAAAAATCATTATAAACCCAGCCAAGTATCATTGCGCTTAAAACTGATAGAAACAACGCTAATTGCATCAGAAGGTTCAAAAGAAACTTTTCTCTGAGAATAACAACATAACTCAAAGGAGCCACTAAAAACCGGAGAGCTGCTAACAATGCAAGAGATGCTGCAATATTACCAGCCTCGACCCACTCATCACCAAAAACAAACTCAAATAACAAAACCGAAAAAAACCAAAAAAAAAGGAAAATAACTATTGCAATAAAGCTTAATATCTTAAATGTCTTTTTAAATTCTTTGGTGCATTCATCTTGTCTGGCAATTGCATCTGCTGCATCTTTTTTAAATACGTCCAAAAAAGCATTGCCAATAATTGAAATAGGAGCCATTATGACCTTAAAAACTAAAAAAAAAGCCCCGCTAATTGGCGCACTAAAAATGAAAGGCAAAAACAACATTGGTAAATACATTGCTCCCGTGTTGACTAATGAAGCGGGCACTTGATAGTAGGGAATCAAACGATATTTTTGCCAAAAATAATAATATATTTTTTTAGTTAACCGTGTTTTTTTAAAATTTAGACGCTTCAAAATTAAAAAAGTAGTCAACCCTTTCCCTAATATATCCCCTAGCATCAAACCTAAACTGCGGAAACTTTCAATCAAACCAAAAAGAATTTGCAAACCACTATAGGTAAATGACTGCTTTATTAGATTTGATTTAATCACGCCATATTCAGCCTGCTTATTTAACCAAGCCCTTAAAACAGTATATGAAGCAACTATTAAAACAGCGAACGGAATTAAATACCAAACCGCTATAGAAAAGCTTTGACTATATAGCACAATCTTGTCAGCAAAAATAGCAATAAAAAAAAGCAAAAATAATGAGAATATTACAGAATTTAACAGAGTAAACTTTAAAATTAAGTCTGTAACTTTCTCTTTCTTTACGATAAACATAGCGTGTTCAAACTTTGCTGTTGCGAAGATCGATAATATTAAGACAATTGCCATAAAAAACCCATAAGCACCAAAATCTTCAGGCGTATAAATTCTAGTAAGAAATGGGGTTATTGCAATTGGTATCGCCTGTGCAATAGTGGTTCCCGTCATAAGTGTTAGTACATTTCGACTAAATTCTGACTTAGGCTTCAATCGCTGTATCACACCAAATGCTCCGCGACTTTTTTAGCTAATTCCCTTGACGTTGTCCACTTACCACCAAATACATTGATGATCTTTTGATTCTGATGAATGGCGTATTCACGCGTAGCCTTGCTTGGATCTTTGGCGCTTTTGATTAATGGACGTAGGCCAGCAAAGGCTTTGATAATATTTTGTTTACTAATTGGCATTGTAAAATAGTAATTGTAGGCGTTGATTAGATAATCTATTTCTTCTTCGCTTGACTGTATAGGTTTGTTTAAGTTTTGGGGTACTTCAGTGGTGCCGATTAAGATTTTGCCTTGGTAAGGTAAGACAAAAAATATGCGGCGCTCGTTGGGGATTTCTAGGAGGTAGCCACTTTTTTCATATTCATCATTGGAGATTCCCGCTTTCCCGGGAATGACGTTATTAGGTTCAGGAATTACATCATTTTCTACCAATATATGACTGCCGCACACTAGGTTTAGGGTGTACTCGGATTTAATATTGCTTTGTTTTAGTAATTGTTCTGCCCAGGGGCCAGCGATATTGATGATTTTGTCGAAGGTTTGGGTTGTGCAATCGGTAAGGGTTAGCTTGCCTTGTTGGTCGATTTTTGTGACTTGGGTGTGTTCGTTTATAATCAAACTTAGTTGATTTTTCATATCATTCTTATCTGGTTGGGAGATTCCAACTTCCGTGGGAATGACGCTATTATTTATGCTTAATTTCTTGGCTTGTTCCAGGGCCCATAAACCGAGTTGATAGTCGTCCATTTGGCCATCAAAGAATGAAAAACCTTTGATTAAACCTTCGGATTTAAGTTGCGGGCAGGCTAGGTGGATTTGTTGTTTGTTTAGGCTTTGGTATTGGCCGATATTTTGTTTACCTGCCAACTTGCCATAGAGCCATAAACCCATTTTGACCATCCAGGCAGGACGGCGGCTGGTTCTGTAAACGGGGATGTAGAGTTTTAATGGATGCGCGAGACGCGGTGCTTGTTCTATCCACCATTGGCGCTCTTCTAGGGCTTCTTTTACCAATCTAAATTCAAAGTTTTCTAGATAACGAAGTCCACCATGAAGTAGTTTAGTAGATGCCGATGAGGTTTGTTGCATAACCTCTCCTTTATCAAACAATGTTACATCATGACCCTGCTTGAGCAACCCCCAAGTCGTCATAATACCGTTGATACCTCCCCCAACTACTGCAACATTCATTAAATTGAAGCCTTTAAGTTATGAGTTACACGCTTTATTGTTTCATATGCTAAGGTTGTGATCATAGTGAAATCATGCCTACCTTTGTTAGCGTGGTGCTCCGCAACTTGAAAGTAGCACCATCAATAATTGCTGTTGAGTGCATTATAAATACCTTTTCTTTCATTGTTTAATAGCACCTAAAAATAGAATTGGAAAAGTTTCGTATACTGTAGGATGTATTTTGAGCTACATAAAACAGTTCATTTTTATAAAAAAATGGGTACATAAATTTGTCCCTGGAAAAACAACCAGTATATTTATTATTTGATACATACTTATCATCATCAAAGTACAGCCAATCGAAACTATCTGAAATAGCTACAGATGTATGATAGTAGGGTGTTTTCGCTATTCCTTCGTGAACAACTTCAGCAGAGCTACACATCGCATTTAAACTACCCTTAACAAGGCTAACAACATTCACTCTATTAAAATTACCTGCAGGCAACGTCCAGTCTTCCATCATCATATAAGCAGTTCCTACTAAAAACTCTGTTCCTTTTACACTTATACCTGTAGGTCTATTAGAAAAATATTTTTTTGGTAGCAAATGTGATAAATCACAAGTTTCTAGAGTTCTACCGTCTGATGGGTTCAACTTTATAAGTTGCCAACCAATCAAGCGGTTTTCTTTGTAGCTGTGAATCGAATATTGAATATATACATGATTATCTTGGGCTGACTTTGGTGCTGATGCGTATACAACTTCTCCCTCTTCTGATTTTATCGCTAGCTTTTCAATTTGAAAATTATCCTTAGAGCTACGATAGACTAAGTGACCATTACGCCGACCTTTAGACTGTAGTCGGGAAAACAAAAGTATCTCACCATTGAGCTGTAACCACCTAGGATAGGTGTATCGACCTGTTATTTTCTTCTTCAACTTAACTTGATTATTTTTCAAGGCGTATATGTATAAATCCGTTCCATGATAAGCCGTAGCTATTAGTAACTCTTTTGTATTTTCAATAAAAATAATGCTTGGCGTAGCATGATCATCCGCAGTTTGCCCATGTGCTAAATTAACTAAGTCACTGTGATCATGAATCAATATTTCAATATTGCTATGATTGTCTGCATCCGATTTAATGCCTAGATTATTTAACCAAGATTTTTCATCTAGGCTTTTTACAACAACCTTACCGCTCTTTTTAAGGTAGGCTATAAAAATTTGTGCGCCATCTGAGTCTACTACCGGCGAATTGTAAAATAATACATTTCCATCATCTGTAACAAATTCTATATTTTTTGGCCATAGCGCTAAAGCAAGCAAACTAATACCCACTAATATTAAAACTAACATCCATTTATCAAAGCTTTTCATTCAAATATTACCTGCTGGAAGTAACTTGCAATATGATGTGATCCAAGAACTGAAAAATGATCATCATCTGCGTACAAAAATTTCCCATCAATATTTGAGTAACATGTATTCTTGTCGCAAAGCGCATCAATTGGATCAAGTATCGTTAACTTAGAAAAATGAAACTGGGATACATGATTGCGATAAATTGACATTCTTCTGAGGTAAAGGGGTCTATCTATAAAGTTGCGATTAGTACTTATATCAAAATAATCATATGGCCTTGGAATGACTTCTTTTGGTAAAAAATCTAACTCAGGATTTTCCAGCTTATAAAAAACCTCTTTAACATGCGAGATATTTTCAAGACGCGATATTGTATTTTTAAAACCTTCAAAATAAGCGTCATAAGTTTGTTTTTGATCTTTTACTAACAGCAAACTTTGATCAACACTTTCTAATGTAAAGGTTCCATCAACTTCGCCATGAATGTAAACAGGCCCTCTAGTGGCCATAACCACTTTTTTTATTCTTGCATCTTTTTCAATGAGTGTTAAAACTTGCTCAATCTTAACCTTACAGGCTTCAACCTCTTTAGGATTTCTTCCCCACTCATACCCTTGTAGCGTTGGACAACTAGAATTGGCAATTAAAATTGTCCCATAATCATACGAGCTTGCTAACTGTGAGATACCTGGGAATAAAACATGCGCATGTGAATCCCCTATAATGGCGATTAGCTTGCTTTTGTCCATTGAACTAGCGCGACAATAATCAAACTCGTGCTTAGTATCTAATAATCTATTTGAATGCGCCACACAAAGATCATCTTTAGCGGGGGTACGCTTAAACTGTGAATTCGCCTCGATAAAGCTTTCCGTGCTCGGTCGATCAGGCAAGCCTTTCTCGTGCTCAACATAAGCACCAATAAGACCAATGACACTTAATACCGTTATTAAATAAGGCGTAGCACGCTTTTGGTAACGTAATTGCTCAATATACTTGTAGGTGAAATAAGCGAAAATAAACGACACGAATACAGCTATCATTAATGCTAGCGTATCAGGCTTCCGACCTAAGTAAATATATAAAAATGAAATGAATACCCAGTGCCATAAATAGAGCGGATAACTTAATAATCCTAGTTGTACCAAACCTGCATATTGCCTTAAACGGCTATTAGCGACAATAACCATCGCTGCTCCCACAACTGGAAATATTGCAAAATAGCTTGGATAAATCATTTGACTATCGATAAATAAAGCACTTAAAAATATAAGTACGCCCCCCCCGAGCATTGTTAATTTACCACCAAAATAACTTTGATTGCCTTGGTGGTTAATTAACCAAATAGCTAACAATGAACCCGCTGCTAACTGCCAAAAACGTGTTAAGGTGTGATAATACGTTTCTTGAGTATAGTCTTGAGCAAAATAAAAGTTTGCTACTAAAGAAGCAATAAACAGAAAGCCTAGCAAATAGCCAGGATGCTTATTGATTTTTAGAAAAGAAAAAATAATCAGTGGCCACAATAAATAGTACTGTTCTTCAACACTGAGAGTCCAAAGATGAAGCAACGGCTTGTAATAACTCTCTACATCAAAATAGCCAACTTCATTTATTAGCTCAAAATTAAGTATGAAAATGACACTCTTAGCGACATGCGTACCCAGCTGTTGGTACTCTTCGGGGAAAAGTACCAACCAACCTAAAGCCAGCACAAATAGCAACACGGTTATTAAAGCAGGAAACAGGCGACGAACCCTTCTAGAATAAAAATTTTTTAATGAAAAATCACCCTTATTGATTGAAAGTAACATTATTGAGGTTATTAGATAACCTGAAATAACAAAAAAGACATCAACACCCACAAAACCGCCTGGCAAAACTTCAGGAAAAGCATGATAGAAAACTACCAATAGAACTGCTAATCCTCTCAGTGCATCAATGTCCTCTCTATACTTAATATGTTGCATAAATCAAACCTGAAATGCACCTTTATTAGACAATCAAAAAATCTAACGTGCAAAAACCTCTTTAATTGCTTTTACCACTTGATTTAATTCTTGCTCATTTATGTGTTCACCAATCGGCAAACTTAGTAACGTAGAGCCAGATATGTTTGCGAACATACTTTCCTTTGATTGATTTGTATAATCATAGGCTTTTAACTTGGGCAATGATATTGGATAATGTACTCCTGTTTGAATACCTAGATCTGCCAGATAGTCTTTCAACTCATCTCTTCTGTCTGTGCGGATTACAAATAAATGATAAACCTGTTTAGCCCAGTCTTGCCTAATAGGTAAAACTATATCTTTAACATCTTTTAAGTGTACGGAATAATAGTTGGCGATTTCTATGCGACGCTCCGTCCAAGCTGATAAATATTGTAACTTTACACTTAAAATTGCAGCCTGAAGGCCATCTAAACGAGAGTTACGCCCTTCAAACTCGTGATCATATTTTGCAATACGACCATGATTAGCAATCATTCGACACTTTTTGGCTAGTAATTCATCATTAGTAGTGATTGCACCGCCATCGCCATAAGCGCCTAAGTTCTTTCCTGGATAAAAACTGAACGTTGCGACATCACCAATGCTACCAACTTTCTTGCCTTTGTATTCTGCTCCATGTGCTTGTGCGCAGTCTTCAATAATATAAAGCCCATGCGTACTTGCTACGTCGGCCAATGCGTCCATATCACAAGGGTGACCGTAAAGATGCACCGCCATAATAGCTTTCGTTTTAGGTGTAATCTTTTTTTTCACATCATCAATCGAAATAACATATGAGTCAGAATCAGCGTCTGCAAAAACAACATTATGCCCCTGTCTTGTGACGGCCTCCGAACTGGCAATAAAAGAGTTCGCTGGCACAATAATTTCTGAACTGGGCGGCATATTCAAACCTTCAATTGCAATTTCTAACGCATCTGTACCATTCCCCACTCCGACACAATATTTCGCATCCACATAAGCTGAAAATTCTTTCTCGAACTGCGCTACATATTTTCCACCAATAAACGCCGACTCTTCAATTACATTTTTTATTGCTTGGTCAATTTCAGGCTTAATCGTTTTGTACTGCGCCTGTAAATCTAAAAATTTAATCACTCTGTATATCCTTTTATTTTTTTAGCTGGATTTCCCGCATAAGTCCCTGGCTCAACAATGCTCTTTGTGACAACCGAACCCGCGCCAATCACAACATTATTACAAATATCAACTGGTAAAATAGTTGCATTACTTCCAATAGAAACCTGATCGCCTATTATTGTTGAACTCCAAAGTGATTCATCACCTTGCGCAGGACCACCATTTGAAAACAAATCGTTGATGAACATCACGCCATGCCCAATAAAACAATTTTCGCCAATTGTCACTAGCTCACAGATAAAGCTATGCGACTGCACTTTAGTATTCCGACCAACTTTCACACCTTTTTGTATTTCGACAAACGGCCCAACAAATACCTTATCACCTAACACACAGTCGTAAATATTCACGGGCTCAATCACCGTTACATTTTGACCAAAGTTAACATTTTTTGTGCCAACTGATTTTAAGCTTGCTTTATTCACTTTTCTGACCTAAACGGCAATGCTTGGGCTTAAATCTTAAAAAAACCTCTTTCTTGGTTTCTATGGACTCATAAATAGCATTTATCAATTCAAGGCTCTTGCGTCCGACCAAACCATCTACTAAATGCTTTTTATTGTTCAAGATCGAGTCTACAACGTGATCATAATAAGCTTGGTGCCCAAAACCGTATACATTAGGAGGGTTCACCGAATATTCGCCCATAACCTCGTCGTCGCCCGATTGAGTTTCTTCAAAGTTCCACACTTTCATTTGGTTCACAGCAAAACCGCCAATTTCAACCGTTCCCTTTTCACCCATAATCGATAACGAGCCTTCTAAATCTTTCGGCCTAACTGCAGTTGTAGCTTCTACAATACCTAACGCACCATTTCTAAATCGAATATTTACAATGGCTGTATCTTCCGCTTCTATATTAACAAGCGCTGTCCTACTCATAGCATGAACGCTTTCTACATCACCCATCATCCACTCAAGCAAATCAATGTGATGACTTGCTTGATTGGTTAGAACCCCCCCATCAAGAGCCCATG
>Ga0209121_10004356_pt1 | contig 13238 bp, 13 predicted proteins | sample Cruoilmetagenom3_FD_187292 | JGI IMG/M metagenome (GOLD analysis project Ga0209121, IMG submission 187292) | Oil polluted marine microbial communities from Coal Oil Point, Santa Barbara, California, USA - Sample 3 (SPAdes) (version 2) | ecosystem: Environmental > Aquatic > Marine > Oil seeps ... | reverse complement strand
CCCCAAAGGGTTACAAAACCTGGCGCGAAAACGTGTCAGGCATTCTTCATGCTATCGATCTTTGTCTCTACCGCGTAGGGGCTTTGGCTTACTCAGCCCACACATTCTGTCGCCTTGCCTAGAAGTGGCATCATCTAATTCAACTCGAATTTTCGCCAAGACCGGCGCAAAAAAGAGTCTTCCTGGAAATCCAGTTCGGTCGTGGGATATTCTCAAAGCCTGCCGTAGCAAGGCCCTGAATGACGCTTCCTTGTACAGATCCTGACCGGTTTTTTAGTTGTCGCACTGCGCCAAGTATGGAGATAGATTTGTTCAACTTGGATGGCCACTCAGTTCCGCAACTGTTGAGTTTGAATTCCAATCCTATCTGCAGCTTGCATGAACGGCCGGTCCTGCCCGTTGCGTGGTAGCGCTGAACTCAATGCATCTGCAGCGATTTTCCTGTCGCAATCGCGCACAGAGAGAATCTAGCACTTCCGGTTAGGGCTCGAAGCAGAAATTCGCCGCAGGGCATGCCAAAGTCCGTTTGGGGGTGATTGCCCCTCAAACAAAAACGGCGGCCCCTAGGGACCGCCGTTTCTGTATACCAAAAGGTATGCTCCGAAGAGAAGGGCTTAGGCCACTTCGACTTCGGCGCCAGCTGCTTCCAGCTTGGCTTTGACGTCTTCAGCTTCAGCTTTATCAACGCCTTCTTTGATTTTGCCGCCAGCTTCAACGAGGTCTTTAGCTTCTTTCAGGCCAAGACCTGTGATGCCGCGGACTTCTTTGATGACGTTGATTTTGGATGCGCCAGCGTTCTTGAGAACGACGTCAAATTCAGTCTTCTCTTCTTCTGCTGCACCGCCAGCGTCGCCGCCAGCCATCATAACAGCGCCACCGGCTGCTGGTTCGATGCCATACTCGTCTTTGAGGATGGTTTTCAGTTCTTGTGCTTCGAGAAGGGTAAGACCTACGATCTCTTCAGCAAGTTTTTTCAGATCAGCCATTTGCTTTTCCATTTCTAAGTTTGTGTTCCAACGACAGGGGTAGTCCCTACGTCAGCCATTCAAGTTGCTTCAGGCAGCTTTCTCTTCGATCGTAGAGAGGATGCTTGCGATGTTGGAAGCAGGCGCGCCAATTGCGCCGGCGATGTTGGAGGCAGGTGCACCGATGCAGCCCACGATGGAAGCAATAAGCTCCTCACGGGATGGCATTTCGGACACTGCTTTAACACCAGCGACGTCAAGTTCCGTCTCACCCATAGCGCCGCCAAGGATAACGAGCTTTTCGTTGTCTTTAGCGAAACCCTGAGCAACCTTGGCCGCAGCCACAGGATCCTCAGAATAGGTCAGAACGGTCATGCCTGTCAGGTGATCAGCGATGCTTGCGCATGGCTTACCTTCGAGGGCAATTTTGGCGAGCTTGTTTTTGGCAACGCGTACAGATGCGTCGACTTCACGTGCACGGGCACGCAGGTCTTGCATCTCAGCAACTGTCAGGCCTTCGTAGTGGGCAACCACAACGACGCCAGAGCTTTCAAAGATTTGGCCGAGATCCTCGACCAATTGTTCTTTCTGGGCTCTATCCACAGTTTCACTCCAAATATGGGGCTTGGGAAGAATTCCGGCCCCGGCTCAAGTTTGCCTGACCTTTGCGGGCCAGACGTAGAAGTCCTCAAATAACGGGGGTGAGCCGAGTGAAACTGAGGAGATCCTCAGGTTAATTCGGTCGATCCCGCCTCAGGCAGGAATTATGGTCTAGGACCACCCACCGTCTCGGACGAAACAAAATAGCGCCCGACGAATCGAACACTGATTTGTAAGGGATCATCTAGAGGGCTTGGGCCGACTTGTGAAGAGGGAGAGTGTGCAGAGGCCGGTTTTTCGCGCGTTGATTGCCAAGAATTCAATGTCGCGCGCGTTGGAGGGCCGTCTATTGCGCCTCTTCCACCGCAATCTGTGCCATTTTCAGGATTGCATCCCGTGAGTTGGCGACTGCGATAAAGCGTGCGTTGTGACAGAACTTCGCGCCCTTAACGCCACTTGCGGTTTCGAGTGCATCATCGGTCAGGCCAGCCCATGCTGCAGGCAGATCTGCGCGTTGATCAAAGGTGTCACCAGAGAGTTTGATGCCGCCCAACGTCCAGTCTTCGCCACGCGGGGTGACGACGAACAGAATATGGTCGGCCTCTGCATCATCGAGCGCCGAACGAAAGGGCATGCCCATAGGCAGTTCGAGAATGGGTGAGCTGCCCGCATCAGCAATAGCTTTCGCTACGATTTGCTTTGCCCTGAACTTGGCCGCGAGATTGCGGATTTGAGCTTCGACAAAACTGCGTGCAATCGGCAATGCCGACATGAAGGCGTCATCGTCAGCGGTTGGTGATGCATCATCAAATACGGGTTTTAGGCTGCCCAAGAGCGAGGGCAAAGTCAGGACCGACAGCGGCCCTGCAACGGAGGGTTCCATTGCGCCGTTGTCCAGCAAATCAATTGGCAGGACAAACTTGATATCAAACTTATGATGGATCGTTTCAACGTCATCCGCAGGCACGCCCATAGAGGCAATGTATTCGCGCCCATAGTGCGCCCAAATCAACCCGAAGGAACTGTAGGGCTGATCATCGCTGCGCAATGGACCAGGGCGCTGATGGTGGTCGAAAATCTGGGCCTCTGCGTCATAGGCACCGCCAACGTCGTAGATGACTTTGTCACCTGCCGGTGCGATCATCTTTTTGTCCCGCGTACGGACAAGTGCCGCATCAGGGAACAGCCGCGTGAGAACCACGGACGACAACAGCTCATCAGCATGAAAGCCGCCAGAATGGGTGACAAGGTGGGTGATCGTCATAGCGGTCTCCGAGGAATGAAAGAAGAAAGGCGCCCCATCAGGAGCGCCTTTGCATGTGCTTGAATGGTAGAGAAACGCGTGCTCTTAGTTACCAGTCGCGTTGTCGACGTTCAGTGTGACGCTTGGGCCCATTGTAGAAGTCAAAGAGATCTTCTTCATGTATGTGCCCTTGGAGCCAGCAGGCTTTGCCTTCTGAATTGCGCCAACGAATGCCAGAACGTTTTCTTCCAGCTTCGCAGCTGTGAAGGACGCTTTGCCAAGACCGGCGTGAACCACACCAGCTTTTTCGACTTTGAACTGAACTTCGCCACCTTTAGCAGCTTCAACAGCGTCTTTGACGTCCATTGTAACTGTACCGATTTTCGGGTTCGGCATCAGGTTGCGTGGGCCAAGAACCTTACCAAGACGACCAACGATTGGCATCATGTCAGGTGTCGCGATGCAACGATCGAAGTCGATCTTGCCGGACTGAACGATTTCCATCAGGTCCTCAGCGCCGACAATGTCAGCACCGGCAGCTTTGGCTTCGTCAGCTTTGTCGCCACGTGCGAAGACCGCAACGCGCATTGTTTTACCTGTGCCGTTTGGCAGGGCAATCTTGCCGCGAACCATCTGGTCAGCGTGACGTGGGTCAACACCCAGAACAACAGCGATTTCGATGGTCTCGTCGAACTTCGCCTTGGCGTTGTCCTTCACGAGAGCCACGGCCTCAGCCACAGTTACATCAGATTTGCCAGCAAAAGCTTCGCGAGCGGCGGTTGTGCGTTTTCCGTACTTTGCCATCTTACTTAACCTCGATGCCCATAGACCGTGCAGAGCCCATGATGATTTTCATTGCGCCTTCGATGTCGTTTGCGTTGAGGTCCTTCATTTTGGCCTCTGCAATCTCACGAACCTGCTTGGTGGTCACTGTGCCGACAACTTCACGGGAAGGAGTCTTGGCGCCGGACTTAACCTTGGCGGCCTTCTTGAGGAAATAGGACGCTGGTGGCGTCTTGATGTCCATAGAGAAGGATTTGTCTTGGTAATATGTAATCACGGTCGGGCAAGGCGCGCCTGGCTCGAGGTCAGCTGTTTTAGCGTTAAACGCCTTACAGAATTCCATGATGTTGATACCACGTTGGCCCAATGCAGGACCAACAGGTGGGGATGGGTTGGCTTGGCCAGCTGCAACTTGCAGCTTCATAGTGCCAGCGACTTTTTTAGCCATTTGGCTTCTCCTTTTGTCCGGTCACGGGACGCGTTCCTGTAACCTATGTGGATGTGGTCTGGTCCGGCGCACGCGTGCGACTCGCCTCCCACATGGAATGCCGGATGTCCGACAAGCCGCTCCTTTAGCTGGGGGCGGCGATTCTTGCAAGGGGGGCGGGGAAACAAGCATGTCCGAGGTGTTCTGATACTTGGGGGAACCGAGGGGCGACTATAGGCGCTGGATACAGGCTGTAAAAGCGCACCTGAAGGGCCGCTTGGCGGGCACACTGCGTTTGCACTAACGTCTGCTTCTGGATTTTATATTGGGGTTTCTGGTAGGGAATACGAATGCATAAACCGGTTCAACATCACACCGTATTAAGGGGCGTTGATGCGATCTCGATAAGATCGGATCGCACCTTCCCACGCCATTCCCACGACGAGTTTGGATTTGGCTATATCGCTGCGGGTGGGCAGGAGAGTTGGAGCGGGCGTGGGTTGGTTGAAGCCAGTGCTGGAGAGACCATCACGGTGAACCCTGCTGAATTGCATGATGGCATCGGCCGAAAGGGGCAGCCACGTCATTGGCGCATGTTGTATTTGTCGTCCAATGCCGTCGAGCGGTTGACCGATATGCCAGTCGAGCGGGTAGAGTTCTCTCGGCCCGTTGATCAGTCGAAACAGATGACGCGCTTGGTTATCGACGCAATTACGGCGGCGACCCTCGACACTCCCGAGCCGGACCACGTGGAGCAGTTGGTCATGTTGGCGCTCGATGCGTTGCTGGACGCTCCGGTCAAATGTTACAAACCTTCGACGCTGCGACATTCATCCGATGTGCAGATCGTGTTGGATATGATCCAGCAAGACTGGGCTACGCAGCTTACGCTTGACGATTTTTCGGGCGAGACAGGTGCGAGCAGGTTTCAAGTGCTTCGGCGATTTTCAAGGGAACTTGGTGCCACACCACATGCCTATTTAACGCAGCTTCGCGTCAAACGCGCCAAAGCAATGATCGTGGCCGGATCACCTTTGGCTGATACCGCCTATGCCTGCGGTTTTTCAGATCAAAGCCATCTGACGCGCGCCTTCTCGCGCCAGCTTGGCGTGACACCGGGTTGTTTTTCCCGCGCAGCCAACGCCTGATCTGCAATATCGTTCAATCTTCATTCTTTGCGGCCCCTTATGGAGTTCAAAAACCATAGGTGGCACATGCAATTTCTCTACTCCCGCTACATGCAGCAAACATTTCCCGACCTAGAGGGCGTCCGGCCTGACCTTGATGTCACCGCGACCGTCACCGCGCCAAACGGACGGGCGGTTACGCAAAGAAACGAGAGCTGTCTTACCTTTTCATGGGATACCGAAACACCGGCTATCTGCGCCGCAACGACACGCGCGCTGGTCGTTGCCGATGCACTTCATGAACACACGACGGGGGTGTTTGTGTCGCCGGATGCTGTTTGCCAACCCATGAATTGCGCAGGAGGTAATCATGTGGGCTGAATTTCTGGTCACGTCATTCATCGTCGTCATCGCGCCCGGAACGGGTGTGATCTATACGATAGGCGTAGGTCTTGCCCGAGGGACTAAAGCCAGTATTGCCGCAGCGGCGGGCTGCACTTGTGGTATTCTTCCGCATATGGCCGCCGCTATCGCTGGATTGGCAGCGCTGCTGCATACGAGCGCGGTGATGTTTCAGGCCGTGAAATGGGCTGGCATACTTTATCTTCTGTATCTTGCGTGGTCGATCCTGAAAGAGGATGGTCCGATCCAGTTCAAGGCGGAAGCTGAGACGGGTTCGTTGCGCAAAGTCGCTTTGACTGGATTTCTGATCAACATCCTGAACCCGAAACTGTCGATCTTCTTTCTGGCGTTCCTTCCGCAGTTTGTTCCGGTCGATGTTACATCTCCAGTTCCGCGCATGTTCCTTCTTAGCGGGATATTCATGGCAATGACTTTTGCTGTCTTCGTCTGCTACGGGGCCTTTGCGGCCCGCATTCGAGGCACCATTCAGCAAAACCCGGCCGTTATCACATGGATGAAACGCGGGTTTTCCGGGGCTTTCCTCATGCTTGGTGCAAGATTGGCGTTTGAAAGCGCCTAGCAGATTGAATTTGGAACGCGCGCCGATGTGGAACGCCAGCTTTGTGATAACGACGGCGGCTGGTCCTGAGGATGCCGCCGATCGGAGGGTAAATTTTCCTATTGCCGAAACCGGTTTCGGAAATCAGTGTTCTGGCAGGGAGATTCGAATTGCACATATCCGCCACGAGATTTTCAGCCAAGGATGCGCATCGCCGTGTGACGATTAACGACGTCGCAGAAGCGCTTGGTTTGACCAAATCGACGGTCTCGCGCGCGATGAATGGCTACTCGGATATTTCCCAAACGACCCAGTTGCGGGTTCGGCGGATGGCAGAGACGATGAACTACATGCCGCTCAGCCATGCGCAGGCGATCAAGACCGGTCGCACCAGGTCGTTGGGGCTGGTGCTGCAGCTGTCAGATCACGACGCACAGCGACCATTTCTTGCGGAATTTCTAGCGGGGCTATCCGCTGGGGCGAGCGCGGAAAACTGGACCTTGACCGTTGCGGCATCCGATAGCGACGACGATATGATCCGGACCTTTCAGTCGCTGTTGCGGGATGGAAAGGCCGATGGGTTTGTTTTGCCGCGAACCATGAACGACGATCCGCGGGTCAAACTGCTGCGTGAGGCGGATGTGCCGTTCGTGATGTTCGGACGACAAGACGACGCCGATGGCTGTGCCTGGTTCGATATTCTGGGTGAAGACGCGATGCGCGATGCGGTGTTGCATCTGGCCTCGCTTGGCCATGAGCGGATCGGGTTCGTGAATGGTGCTATGCAATATAACTATGCGCCCCTGCGCGATGCCGGATTTCGGGACGGGATGGCGCAGGCGGGTCTGACCGTCGACCAAGCCCTGATCGCCGAAGATGCGGTGACGATTGAGGATGGCAAAAGGGTTGGGTCCTTGCTGTTGGATCACCCCGAACCGCCGACGGCCATCGTGTGCGCGGTGGATTTCGCGGCTCTCGGGATTTACCACGCCGCGGCAGAACGGGGCCTGTCCATTCCACAAGAACTGTCGGTCATTGCCTACGACGGCATCCCCGAGGGCGTCCATGCGCACCCGCCCCTGACCACATACGCTGTGGACAACCGCAACGCCGGCATGCGGCTTGCAACCTTGTTGATCCGCCGCATTCGCGGAGAAGATTTGGTCAATTTGCGGGAAACTGCAAAGGCCAACTTTATCGACCGTGGGTCCACCGGACCCGCTGTCACTAGACCTTAACTACACACCAGTCTCAATGGGAGGAAGACTATGAAACTGAAAACGAAAGCACTCATGCGATCCGGAGCAGCCACCGCGCTGATCCTCGGCGCATTGGCAGCACAGGCAGATGAACTGCGGTTCTGGACAACAGAAGAGCAGCCCGAACGGCTGGCCCGCCAAGAAGAAATGGCGGCGGCCTTTGCGGCAGAGACGGGTCACACGGTGCAAGTCATCCCCGTCACCGAAAACGACCTCGGTACACGGGCAACAGCAGCGTTTGCTGCCGGCGATTTGCCGGACGTGATCTATCACCCACTGCAGTATGCCGCCCCATGGGCGGATGCGGGTATTCTGGATACGGATTCCGCAACAGACGTGATCGAGGCTCTGGGGGCGGACACCTTCGCACCTGGCGCATTGAACATGGCAGCCGCTGACGGGGGGTATGCCTCTGTTCCGGTTGATGGCTGGACACAGATGCTTGTCTATCGCGCGGATCTGTTCGAAGCCGCTGGCCTTGAGCCGCCGAATTCATACGCCAACGTTCTCGCGGCTGTTGACGCCTTGCACAACCCACCGGGAATGTACGGCTTCGTCGCAGCAACCAAGATCGACGAAAACTTCATGAGCCAGGTTCTAGAGCATGTGTTCCTTGCCAATGGCGTCTCACCTGTTGGTCCGGACGGTGTTCAGGCGCTGGATGAGGCTGCAACCATTGAGGTTCTGGAGTTTTACAAAGCCATCGCCGAGGCGTCGCCTCCTGGTGATCTGTACTGGGATCAGTCTCGCAGCCTCTATTTCAGCGGCAATGCGGCAATGATCATCTGGTCACCCTTCATTCTTGATGAACTGGCCGGTCTGCGTGACAGCGCCCCGCCCACAATCAACGACGATCCAACATCGTCTGATCTGGCAGCGGCAACCGGCATCGTGACAAACTTCGCTGGTCCATCCAATCCAGATGGTGCCGCATGGGGTGACGTACGTTACTTCGGGATCACATCGGATGCCTCAACGGATGCTGCGATGGAGTTCGTGACCTATTCGATGAACGAAGGCTATGGTGCCACGCTCGCGATTGCACCCGAGGGCAAGTTCCCTGTGCGTCGGGGTACGTCGGACAACCCGTCCGCGTTCTCTGAGCTTTGGGCCACGCTTGACGTTGGTGTCGATCGCCGCGCTCCATTGGGTGAGCTTTACGACGCTTCGATGATCGAAGAAATCGTAGGCGGCCTTGATGTTGCCCAGCGTTGGGGCGTTGAGGACGGACAGCTGTCCGCAGCCTCCAAGGTCATCAACAGCCAAGTCATCAACCGCTATGTACGTGAGTACATCGACGGTGAGCGTGACGCGGCAGCGACCGTTGCTGCACTCAACGAAGCAATCGCTGCGGTCGAGTAATCGGCAGCACAGCGTGGGGCGCAGCACAGGTTGCGCCCCACATCCCACCCCCCCTTTTTTTCTGGAGCGTAGAAGCGAATGGTCGACGCACAGCCACCATCCAGCACGGGCCCATTGGGCAAACGCGAGGCGCGCCTTGCATGGGGCCTTTTGGCTCCGACCATTTCGGCTGTGGCCTTGGTCGTGGTCCTGCCGTTGCTTGCGATCTTTTGGATCTCAGTCAAACCTGTGCAATTGTCCGACCTGCGTGCGCCCGAAGTCGTGCTGCGCGAAGATCTGCGCGGCAGCCCCGAGGCACCGGGAGACGAAGCGACGCTACGCTACCGGCTGCGAAATTCATCCCAAGAGCAACCCATTCAGAATGTCTCGTTCGAAGACGTGATCCCTGAGGGTTTGGACGTTCTCTCGGTGGATGATCGTTGCACGCTGGCGGGCCGCAATCTGCGGTGCGCGTTTGGCGATTGGGAGCCGGGTTTTCGCGAAGCACTGACTATCCCGGTAACGGTCAATCAGGCCTACTTCGACAATGGCATCCGCCCGCAAGACAGTGAGGCCTCGGTTGAGGGTCGATCCTCAAATGTCCTCACGAATGCCACCTTCACCTTTGACAATTTCAAACGCATTTTTAAGGGTGATGAGTTCTTCGAGGTGCTTTGGGTCACGTTGTTTTACACGGTCTTTGGCACCATCGGCGCGCTGCTTGTGGGGCTGTTCGCGGCCCTGTTGCTCAACAAATCTTTTAAGGGACAGGGCATTTTACGCGGGCTCTATTTGTTCCCCTATGTCTCACCGGTTATTGCGGTCGCCTTCGCCTGGCTGATCCTGTTCGATCCGTTCTCCGGCTCTGCGAACGCGCTGCTTGTGCAGATGGGCGTCACGAATGAGGCCATCAACTTTTTTGGCGAACGACCATTGGCACTGATCATGGTGACGCTGTTTGAAATCTGGCGCTATTTTCCGCTGTCGTTCCTGTTCATCCTTGCGCGGATGCAGAGCATCGACACCGACATGTATGAAGCCGCGGATATGGATGGGGCATCGCCCTTCCAGCAGTTCTGGGCCCTGAGTGTGCCGCAGCTTTTGGGCATACTTAGCGTGCTGTTCCTGTTGCGGTTCATCTGGACGTTCAACAAGTTCGACGACATCTTCTTGCTTACTGGCGGGAACGCGGGAACGCGCACACTTACCGTGAATGTCTATGAACAGGCCTTTGCGATTTCCAACATCGGCGCGGGGGCCGCAGTGGCCGTGGTCATCTTTGGCTGCCTCCTGACGTTCTCTTTGTTTTTCCTCAAATACATCAGCCAGGAGGAAGGTTTATGATCCGCCAAGGATATATCACCGGGCCGGTTTTGGGCGGGCTCTGGCTTTTCGTTCTGTCGGTTACAGTTGCCGTGGCCATGTCGTTTGGCACCGGCGAAGCCTTCCGTCCCAGCCTGATACTGTCCCTTCTTTGGGGCGGCTTGGCGGGCGGAGCGATGGTGGCGCTTGGTCGAGGCCGTGCGGTTCAGGCGGGCGTGTTTTGTGTGCTTGTGGTGGCCCTCATTGCGGGCATCGGTCCAATGTTTGTCGGGCCGGATACCAGTGGATTTGCCAAGGTGTTTGGCGCAATCCTGTTGAGCGCATCTTTCGTGCTCTCGCTCACTCCGATCTTGAAAGAGATCATTCCGGGCGCATTGAACCGCCATGAATTCGAAGGGGCGGTGATCCGTTTTCTGACCGGTTTTGGCTACATTTTCTTCACCGCAATTGTGTTGATCCCGTTCTACGTCATGGTGATGACGAGCCTGAAAAACCAATCCGAAATGATCCAGAACCCGCTCGATTTCTCGATCGATCCGTCCAAAGGGGTGGAGCTATTCCGCTCCTATAGTGAGCTCTTTACCCAGTTCAATTTCGGGACATATCTGTTCAATTCGTTCTCGATCTCTGTGCTTACAGTCTTTATCACGCTGGCCTTTGCGATCCCCGGAGCCTACGCCGTGGCACGTCTGAGGTTTCGGGGGCGGGCGGCCTTTTCGCGCTCAATTCTGTTGATCTACATGGTGCCGATGATCGTTCTGGCCCTTCCGATCTACATCGCCTTCTCGATGACAGGCCTGCGCAATTCCTTCTGGGGCATCGTGATAATCTATCCGGTCACAACGATCCCCGTGGCGCTTTATATGTTGCAGGGTTACTTCCGGGGCCTTCCGGGTGAGATCGAAGAGGCGGGGTTGATGGACGGGCTTTCGCGTCTGGCCGTGATCTGGAAAATAACGCTACCGCTGTCGTTGCCAGCGCTGGCATCGGTCTCGCTTTATGTCTTCATGATCGCTTGGAACGAATTCCTGCTGGCCTTCATGCTGCTGGATGACCCCTCAAAATTCACGCTGACGCGAGGGATCGCCTCGCTCAACTCTTCGGAAATTCCACGCCAACACCTGATGGCGGGCTCAGTGATCGCGACGGTGCCGATCATGGCCCTATTCCTTGGGTTGGAACGCTTCATGACGAAAGGTCTGACCGCTGGGTCGGTAAAGGGATGATATGAACATAGACGAACAAGCCCGCGACATCCTGCGCAAGAACGACAAGGGCGGCTATACTCTGCCGACCCATGGTCTTTATCCTTATCAATGGAACTGGGACAGCGCCTTTGCCGCTTGGGGGTTCACCACGTTCGACCCCGATCGCGGCTGGACGGAGCTGGAAACGCTTCTGTCAGGGCAATGGGACGACGGCATGGTGCCACACATCCTGTTTCACCGTTCCGATCCGGGCTATTTCCCTGGGCCGGATGTCTGGCATGGACGCGGGCCTATTGCGTCTTCAGGGATCAGCCAGCCGCCCGTCGCTGCAAGTTTTATGGCCAAGATGCTGGCCATGAACCCAACGGGCGAAGCCCGAGCGCGGGCGTTATGGCCGAAATTGAACGCCTGGCACCGCTGGTTCATGGAATGGCGGCTGGACGAGGGGGCGGTCTGTGTGACCCATCCTTGGGAAGCCGGACGTGACAATGCGCCCGATTGGGACGGCGCCATGAAGGGGATCAATGCGGATGACGTGGGTGAATACACGCGCCGTGATACCAGCCATGTTAACCCTTCGATGCGGCCCACGAAGTATGATTACGATCGTTACCTGAAGCTGGTCCAGCTTGGCGTAGCGGTGGGCTGGGATCAGGCCAAACTGCGCGATATCAACCCGTTCCGTGTGGCCGACCCAACGATGACGTTCACGCTTTTGCGGGCGCAACGGGACATGGCCGACATGGGGCGCCGGTTTGGTGAAGATGTCTCGGAGATCGAGGGTTGGATCAAGGTGCTCGAGGCCGGTGCCGAAACCCTTTGGAACCCGGATATCCAAGGCTATGACAGTCGCGATGTCCACGCGGGCACGTTCAACGGCGTGCTGTCCAATGCCTCGGCGCTTTGCTGGTATGCGGGGCTGAACGACCCGCGCGCCCTGCCTGCGATACAGCGCATGATGGATGCTGCGACCTATGCAATTGCCAGTTTCGATCCTGATGCCGAAGGGTTTGAGCCTTTGCGTTATTGGCGTGGCCCCACATGGCCGATCATGAATTACCTCGTGGGTTCGGGAATGGAAGAGCAAGGCCTCGAGGCTTGCGGCGCGCGGATCAAGTCCGACACGGCTCAGCTGATGCAACAAAACGGTTTTGCTGAGTACTACAACCCCCATGACGGCACTCCGGCTGGGGGCAATAACTTTACCTGGACGGCGGCGGTTTGGCTGGGCTGGGCTGGCGGCAATTTGGTAGACAAACGAGGGGCAGCATAATGTCATCCATCCAACTCAAAGGTGTCGAAAAGTGGTTTGGCACGGCACAGGTCATCAAGGGCGTCGATCTAGAGATCGAGGAAGGCGAGTTCGTCATTTTCGTCGGTCCTTCAGGCTGCGGGAAATCCACTTTGCTACGCATGATTGCGGGGCTTGAGGAAACGTCACGCGGGCAAATCATGATCGGAGATCGGGACGCCACTGCAGAGCCCCCCAGCAAGCGCGGGCTTGCCATGGTGTTTCAATCCTACGCTCTATATCCGCACATGTCCGTACGCGACAACGTTGGGTTCCCACTCAAGTCCGCAGGTCTTCCGAAGGCCGAGGTCGACACCAAGGTCAATGAGGCCGCGCGCGTTCTGAAGCTCGACGACTACATGGACAGACGGCCCAAGGATCTGTCGGGTGGCCAGCGCCAGCGTGTCGCCATTGGCCGTTCCATCGTGCGCGACCCCACGGCGTTCCTGTTTGACGAACCCCTGTCAAACCTCGACGCCGCCCTGCGGGTCGAGATGCGCTATGAGATCGCCAAACTGCACCAGACGCTGAAATCGACGATGATCTATGTCACCCACGATCAGGTAGAGGCGATGACGTTGGCGGATCGAATCGTTGTGCTGGAGTTCGGTAAGATCGCGCAGGTCGGAAGCCCCCGTGAGCTTTATGAAAAACCGGCGAACCTTTTTGTGGCGCAATTCATCGGCTCGCCCCATATGAACGTTATGCCG
>Ga0209121_10004354_pt1 | contig 13241 bp, 12 predicted proteins | sample Cruoilmetagenom3_FD_187292 | JGI IMG/M metagenome (GOLD analysis project Ga0209121, IMG submission 187292) | Oil polluted marine microbial communities from Coal Oil Point, Santa Barbara, California, USA - Sample 3 (SPAdes) (version 2) | ecosystem: Environmental > Aquatic > Marine > Oil seeps ... | reverse complement strand
AGCTGGATTACGACGTGGACGGGATGGTAATTAAGGTAAACAACATAGATCAGCAGTCAAGACTCGGCTCTACTACCAAGAATCCCCGGTGGGCCATTGCCTATAAATTTCCGGCCAAGCAAGCTACTACTACCATAAGGACCATTATTGTTCAGGTGGGAAGGACAGGAGCTCTTACCCCAGTAGCTGTCCTTGACCCTACTCCTTTGGCTGGAACTACCATTACCAGAGCCACTTTGCATAATGAAGATGAGATCAGGAGAAAGGATATCAGAATAGGGGATACGGTGATAATTGAAAAAGGAGGTGATATCATCCCTCAGGTGGTGAAAGTAGTGGAGAGTAAAAGAAAGGGCACGGAGAAAAAATTCTCCATGCCCAAGAGTTGTCCGGTCTGTGGGGCAAAGGTGGTAAGACTGGAGGATGAGGCAGTGAGCCGATGCATTGGTTCATCCTGCCCGGCACAACTCAAGGAAAAAATTGCCCATTATGCCCAAAGGGGAGCTATGGACATTGAGGGTCTGGGGGATAAATTGATTGAGCAACTGGTTGACAAAGGAATAGTTTCAGATGTAGCGGATCTTTATGGATTAAATCTGGACATTCTTTCCGGTTTAGAGAGAATGGGAGAAAAATCCTCTGGAAATCTTCTTTCTCAAATTGAGAAAAGTAAATCACAATCACTGAGTCGCCTTATTTTTGCCATTGGGATCAGATATGTAGGAGTAAGAGGAGCTCGTATCCTGGCTCAGAATTTTAGATCAATCGAAGACCTAGCTAAAGCTACCCAGGAAGAGCTGGAGGTCATTCCTGAAATTGGCCCTAGAACTGCTCAGTCAATAGTTTGGTTTTTCAGAGAGAAGAAGAATAAAGAGCTATGGGAGAGATTGAAGAAATGGGGAGTTCGGGTGAAGGAGGAAAAAGAGGAGAAAGGAGAGATTCCTCTGGCCGGGAAGAAATTTGTCTTTACTGGAGGTCTGGAGCATTTTAGTCGCCAGGAGGCAAAAGACCTGGTAGAAAGAGGGGGAGCGAGGGCTATAAGTTCTCTCAGTAAGAGTGTCGACTATGTGGTGGCAGGCGAAAATCCCGGTTCTAAGTATGAAAAAGCTAAAAGTTTAGGATTGAACATCTTGACAGAAAAAGAGTTTGAGGAGATAATAAAGGCTGTCGAGCGAAAATAGGATTAAAGGATTAGAGCCGATGTACGGTGGGCTGGGTAGATCTAGATAAGATGTTGGCAAAAGTCGTGCATTTTACTTGACAAAAAGAAAAGTTGTTATATGTTATAATTGACTTACTTGACTGTTTTGAAAGATTTACTAGAATAGATGGTGAGCTTGCCATTGACAAGGAAAAAAAGTTAGAGTAGAATTTGACAAAACTGAGACGGTAGATATAGTGAGAAAAATAGGTTTTTCTCAGTTGACTTTCTTTGAAACATTTGATAAAATAAAAAACACTTTTGAGGGGACTTGACAAATAGGGAAGAGAGTATTAGAATTTACCTGATACTTCATGGCGATATCGTTAACTATACAGTTCCGAAATATAGAAGGGTTGACAAAATATCGAGGATGTATTAATAATAAAGAAACAACTTCTCGAGGAAAGGGGGTGGTAAAGAGGTAGATAATCAAAACCTGTAGGGAAGGCAATGATGATAAAAGTTAAAAGGAGGAAGTGGAAATGAAGAAAGGGTTGATAATTGTAGCAGTGTTAGTGGCCTGCGTATTTGGATTTACAGGAGCAGCGCTGGCAGCAGACATCAGTACCTCCGGAACAATCGAATTCAAGGTTACCGGAACCAGTGAGGACGGTCAGGCTAGTGGTCTCTTTGGAGCAGGGGATGTGTTGGTTGATTATAGTGTTACTTTAACTTCGGGTGCTTTCGAGGCCAACCTTACTCCTGAATTTGACCTGGCTGGAGAGGCTCTAACCTTCGATGATGCTTACATCAAATGGGTACCTGACACGCTGAGTGTCACCATGAAGCCTCTGGGAATAGACAAGGACCTATTTGATATCGCAGGAATGGCCGGTGGTGGTGATCCCCCCGTTATTCCCTCAAATCCAGGGCTAGGTTTTGAAGTACCGGTAGTACCCTTTACCTTTGACTTGGTAGTCAATAACCAGAAGGAAACAGTGGGTGACGACGCCGAATTCAGCTATGGTTTCGGAATGAAATACGCGTTGGACGGGGTTACTCTGGAAGGGGTGTACGGTGGTACCGGTGTGGAGGATGCGACCTGGTACGGTTCTTTTTACGGGGCCGCGGTGACCGCTGCTCTAGATGCTTTAACTATAGCGGGTCAGTATGGGAGCTATAACCCCGAGGCAGCCGGTTTGGAGGATGGGTCTGGATATTTTGGTAGTCTTGCGTACGCTCTGGGTGAAGGGTTAGGTACCGTTACGCTCGAATATACCGGCGTTGATAAAAACTTCAACGGAGCAGGTATACCTACAGCCAAAGATTATTCCAAAATCTACGGGGAGTATAGTTATCCCCTGACCGACGCGGTGAGCCTAACCTTGGATGTGGCAAATATAGAGCCGGGTACCGGGGTAGACTCTTACACTGAATATGAAGTGGTGATAGGAGTATCACTCTAAGGGAATATTAAGAAGGTGGGCTCAAAATCACGAGCCCACCTTCAAAAAAGTTTTTTTTGTTAAGGAGGTGAAGTATAATGGCGGAGGTACGCCTAAAGGGTGTAACTAAAGAGTTTGGAAAGGTAGTGGCAGTTAAGGATTTTAATCTGGACGTTCCAGATGGGGAGTTTGTTATTCTGGTAGGACCTTCCGGGTGTGGAAAGACCACTACTTTAAGGTCTATTGCCGGCCTGGAGGAGGTGACAGCGGGGGAGATTTATATTGGTGATAGAATGGTTAATGATGTTCCCCCCAAGAATAGAGATATCGCCATGGTCTTTCAGAACTATGCCCTCTATCCCCATATGGATGTGTACCGGAACATGTCCTTTGGACTGAGGTTGAGGAAAGTTCCCAAACTGGAGATTAATAAAATAGTAAAGAGAACAGCCGATCTTCTGGGTATAGGTGAGCTGCTCGATAGGAAACCAAAGGAGCTTTCCGGTGGACAGCGCCAGAGAGTAGCTCTGGGAAGAGCCATCGTACGTGATCCCCATGTGTTTTTATTCGATGAGCCTCTTTCTAACCTTGATGCAAAACTACGAATTGCCATGAGAGCAGAGCTGCTGGACCTGCATCAGCGTCTTAAAACCACCACTATTTATGTTACTCATGATCAGTTGGAAGCAATGACCATGGGTGATAGAATTGTGGTCATGAATGAGGGGATAATCCAGCAAGTGGCTACTCCTCAAGAGATATATGATCATCCAATCAACCGCTATGTAGCAGGGTTTATCGGCTCTCCGTCTATGAATTTCCTTCCTTGCACCATTGTCAAAGATAATAGTAATATTTATGCTAGCGCCAAAGGCTTTAGACTAAGAATCCCTTCTGACCAGGCTAAGATGGTGAAGGACTATATCAACAAAGAGGCAGTGCTGGGAGTTAGACCTGAGCATATCGATGCTAAATCGACGACGGTCAAGGACTACGACCCAGGGAGCGTCTTTGAGGCTTCAATATGGGTAGTAGAACCTGTAGGCTCGGAAAAACTTGTCCACATAAAATGCGATCAGTATACTCTCGTCGCCCGGCTTGATCCTCATGTCGATTTAAAGTCAGGTCAAACGGCTGAGTTTGTTGCTAAAATGGATTTGGCTCACGTATTTGACAAAGAGACAGAGAGGACGGTCCTTTAGTTAATCGAGACTTGGGTGTCATCTTCATTCAGGAAATTCATAGGATTAAGGAAAGAACAAGAGGAGGGAGGATATGTAGTCCTCCTTTTTTATTATATTTAGGTATGTAAAGCCACGGAATTTACAACAGCTTGATGAAAGTCGCTATCTTGGTTGACGGTTATAATGTAATTTATAGTTCTCCTTTGCTCAAGAGATTATTAAAGAAGAGTGCCTATCGGGCTCAGGAGGGATTAATTAGGCTTGCGTCTAATTATTTTTCCATCAAAGGAGTGGAGGGCTATGTGATTTTTGATTCCTATAGGCGTCCCTGTCAAGATACTGAAAAAGAGATAAGTACTAATTTAAAGATAATTCTTACGGGAAAAGGTAAAACAGCTGATTCCTATATTGAGAGATTTACGTGTCAATATAAATCTTACTATGACTATATCTATGTGGTTACGGCTGATTATTCTCAAAGGATGACTGTGATTGACAAAGGAATTCTACTTCTCTCTCCTCAAAATTTCCTCAGAGAAGTTGAGACCTGCCAGAAGGCTTTAACGAAAAAGTATTCGTCTATCCCACCCGGATCCCATCTAAGAGTATCTGATTACTTAGAGGATGGAGTGAGAAAAAAGTTAGAGAGAATAACTAAGGAAGAAAACTAATTAACAGATTACTTCAACCTCTTGAGAATCAAGCTTATGGATGCAAAAATAAAGATAGATAATGGACGAGATTTATCCTTTCTCTGTGGAAAAAGAGACGAAAATTTAAAGATTATAGAAAAAGAGTTGGGAGTTAGGTTCATCCTGAGAGATAATTTTTTGAAAATTATAGGAGAAAAAGAAGGGGTAAAACAAGCTGAACAAATAGTAGAGGAAATCTTCTCTCAGTTACATAAAGGATATTCGCCTCATTTGGAGGAGATAAAATCTGCCCTGGGAAGGATGAAGAAAGGAGATAAAGGAAGACTGGAGGAAAATTCTTCCTCAGTTATACTTACTTCCTCTCGAGGGAGAAAGGTAAGACCCAGGACCGACGGGCAGAGAAAATACGTCGAAGCAATGAAGAACAGTGATGTGGTTTTTAGTATCGGTCCTGCAGGGACTGGTAAAACCTATCTGGCAGTAGCCATGGCTATAGCTACTTTAGAGAAAGAAGAGGTTGTGCGGATAATCCTGACTCGTCCCACAGTAGAGGCGGGAGAGAAGTTGGGTTATCTACCCGGAGGACTGGAGGATAAAGTAGAGCCATATCTGCGTCCTTTGTACGATGCCCTCTACGATTTAATTTTTGCTGATAAATTTCAGACACTTTTAGACAGGAGAATTATCGAAATTGCTCCTCTTGCCTATATGAGAGGACGTACTTTGAATGATGCATTTATTATTCTAGATGAGGCACAAAACACAACCTATGAGCAGATGAAGATGTTCTTAACCAGACTGGGTTTTGGTTCCAAAATTGTGATTACAGGGGATATTACTCAGATCGATCTTCCTGCTCATCGCTCCTCAGGTCTAGTTGAAGTGCAGTCATTGTTTAAACGGATAAAAGGGATAGAAACCGTTTATCTTACTCAGAGGGATGTGGTAAGGCATCGTCTAGTACAGGAAATAGTGAAGGCTTATGAAAATCATGAAGAAAAGATTAAAAATAGTTAAAAGATTTGAAAAAAGAGAAAAATCCAACTATCCTGGATTTAAAATTAGGGATATTTTTGCTAGATCTCATCTCTGGAAATGGGCCTGGGGAGCGGGATTGATATCGAGTTTGTCTTTGGTTTTTCTCTTGCCGCCTACCAGTGAAATAACTTTTTTCAATAAGTTAGGCATGATTATTCTGATTACTTTTTTTGTCATTATTTTCTTCATTTACCTTTGGCGGTTCTGGGTACAATTTCTTATACCAAAACCTTTGAGTCTCTGTGCGATTTTGATCATCTCGATGGCTCTCATGGGTAGAATTATCATCCTATTACCTCAAGTCTCCAACTATTTTATTCCTATTGCTTTTTTATCCATCCTTGGCTCACTTCTTTTTGCACCTTCACTGTCTATTGTAGTAACCTTACTATTAGGTATCCTCTTCGGCATCAATGCGGAAAGTTTGGACCTTCTACCGGTTCTGATCATGGGAGGAATCGTGGGAACTTACAGCGCTACTTTCGTTCATCAGAGAACTGATTTAACTAAGGGTGGCCTTTATGTGGGTATATCTAATGTCTTGATTATAATAGCCGTGGGTCTACTTGCTAGCTATTCTTTTGTGAGGGTGGCCTCTTTTGCGGCCTGGGGAATGGGCAGTGGAATTTTCTCCAGCATTTTGGCTCTGACGGCTCTACCCTATCTGGAGACCTATTTTGGTATTACCACTGATATCAAGTTGCTAGAGCTAAGTAATCTTAATCTTCCTCTTTTGAACAGACTGTCTATAGAAGCACCCGGCACCTATCACCACACCATAATGGTTGCATCTCTTTCTGAAGCCGGAGCAGAGGCTGTAGGTGCTAATTCCCTCTCGGCCAGGGTGGGAGCCTATTACCATGATGTGGGTAAAATTCTTCGGCCTCATTTTTTCTTTGAAAATGCTGGGGCGGGCAAGAATAATTATCATAGCAAGATAGCTCCTAATTTGAGTTCTATGATTGTTATCTCTCATGTAAAAGACGGAGTAGAGCTTGCCCAAAGGAATCGACTTCCTCAAGTCGTCATTGATATTATCAGGCAACATCACGGAACGGGACTGATAGCCTATTTTTATAGAGAAGCACTAAAGGAAAGGGGGAAAGAGGAAGAATCAATACATGAAGAGAATTTCCGTTACCCCGGTCCCAAACCCCGGACAAAAGAGTCAGCTATTGTAATGCTAGCAGATTCAGTAGAGGCCGCCTTTCGTTTCTCTCCCCAAAAAACTCTAAAGGGTATACAATCGCAGGTAAAGAAAGTGGTGAATAATAAATTGAAGGATAATCAACTTGATGAGTGTGATTTAACTTTAGGAGAAATAGCCAGAATATCCGATGCCTTCGTTAGGATCCTTGCCGGTGTTATCCACACCCGTGGAAGGTATCCGGAGGAGATGCTAAAGAGTCAATCGGTGGTCGGGTGAGCGCTGAGCACACATATGCTGAGATTCAGATAAGAAGTCTTCTGAACCTACAGGTAAACATAAGGTTTTTAAAAAAGGTAGCTTCCGGAGCTTTATTTCATGAGGGGGTACACGAGGATAAAGAAGTGAGCATAGTTCTGGTAGACAATAAAGTGATCAAGCAATTAAACGAGAAATTTCGTGGTATTTCGGAGACAACCGATGTCCTGGCTTTTCCCTTGGGTGGGGAGTTCTCCTCGACGGAGAATCTTTTGGGTGAGATTGTAATTTCGGTAGAAAGAGCTAAAGAGGCGGCAAAGGAAGGAGGGCATCGACTCAAAGAAGAGCTTGCTCTTTTGGTAGTTCATGGAATCCTTCATTTACTTGGGTATGCCGATGAGAAGAAAAAAGAACGAGAGATTATGAGGAATAAGGAAGGTAAAATTCTAGAATCTTTGGGAATAAAGATAGAGATTTAAAAGGAGACCACCAATGAAGTCGCTAGTCAAGGATAGGTGTTTACTTTTCTTAGCTTTTTTGCTATGCTTTCTTTTGGGGCTGGGGATTCGTGCTCCAAAAGCGGCATTAATAGCTAAAATAGGGTATATAGATATACAAAAGGTTTTTCAGGGATATAAAAAAACTGGGGATCTGGAGGCAAGTCTTAAGAAGAGTCAGACCGAACAACGGCAGAATTTAGAAAAGTTAAAAGAAGAGATTGAAAAGCTAAAAGATGAGTTCAAGGAAGGGGAGTTAATACTTACTGAATCTGCTAAAGAAGAGAAGCAAGCTGAGATAGACCAGAAGGCCAGAGAATTGGACAATTTAGCTCGGGATATTACGGAAAAGCTGGAGGGACGGAGAGAAGAGTATACGGATGAGATAGTGAAAGATATTTTGGCAGTGATCAGGGCCATCGCCGAAAAAGAAGGATACCGGCTGGTTTTTAGTAAGGATGCCTTATTTTATGCCACCCCGGAGCCGGAGTTTGATTTGACGGAAAAGGTACTATCCGAATTGAATGAAAAATATAGAGCCATCTCCGAATCCACCTCTCCCCCTCCCCCAACTAACTAAAGATTAGCAGGCTAAAGAATGGAAAAAAGTTTAAGAGAATTAGCAGAGCTAGTAGAAGGAAGAATAGAGAGGGATGGGAGTGTAAAGGTTAAGGGCGTGGCCAAGGTAGAAGAGGCAAAGAAAGGAGAAATTACTCTAGCTGTCTCCGAGAAATTCCTGCACAAGGCTCGCCAAAGTCAGGCTTCGGCTGTTATAGTTCCCCTGGGGGTTAAAGATTTCTCCAAGCCTGTTATACAGGTAAAAAATCCTAGGCTAGCCTTTGCCCAGGTACTGGAGCTATTTGCTCCTCAACCACCGAGACCTTCCGGAATTCATTCTACGGTTTTAATTGGTGTTAACGTAGAGATGGGTAAAGATGTTACGATGGGTCCCTATACAGTCCTCAGCGATGGAGTTAAATTAGCGGATAATGTCTACATCTCTTCTGAAGTATATCTGGGTAACAACGTAAGAATCGGCAAAGGAAGTTTCATACACCCCCGGGTTACTATTCTGGATAATACAATTGTAGGGGAAAAAGTGATCATTCACTCCGGAACTGTGATAGGTTCTGATGGCTTTGGTTTTGCTAAAAAAGAAGATGGGTCCTACTACAAGATTCCTCAGGTGGGCAAGGTTGTGATTGAAGATGAAGTGGAGATAGGAGCCAATGTGGCCATAGATCGGGCAACTATTGGAGAAACACGAATAGGCTCAGGATGTAAAATCGACAATTTGGTACATATTGCACATAATGTCACTTTAGGAAGAAATGTAGCTATTGTTGGTTTAGTGGGAATCTCGGGTAGTTCAACTATAGGGGATGGGGTCATTCTAGCTGGTCAAGCGGGAGTAACCGATCATGTAAGGATTGGTAATAACACCATAGTCGCTGCTAAATCGGGAGTTACCAAGAATATAGGGCCAAATCAATTTGTATCCGGCTTTCCGGCAAGACCGCACTCTAAACAAAAAAGGGTAAAGGCTATCATCAACCAACTACCTCGGCTCCTGGAACGGGTGAGAAAACTTGAGAAGATGAATAGAGGGAAGAAATAATGCAACTGCAACGCACTATCAAGAAGGTCGTTTCTTACAGAGGAACTGGCCTCCACTTGGGTAGAGAAGTTACTTTAACTTTAGAGTCTGCACCACCGGGCTCGGGAATAGTTTTTGTAAGGCAAGACCTACCCGGTAGTCCCCAGATTAAGGCCAGCGTTAACAAAGTGGTAAGTAATCTGCGAGGAACAAGTTTAGGAGAAGGAAAGACAAGAGTTCGTACGGTGGAGCACATTTTAGCTGCTCTTGCAGGCCTCGGAATAGATAATATAAATATAAAAATGAATGAGGAGGAGGTACCTGCTGGTGATGGAAGCGCCCTTCCTTTTGTAAAATTGATTCAGGAAGCAGGTATTGTTGAACAAGCCACTCCCCGGCGATTCCTTATAATTAAAAAACCTCTCTGGATAGAGGAAGAAGATAGGAGATTGGTTGTTCTTCCTCATGATGGACTCAGAATCACCTATACCGTCGATTTTCCTCATTCTCTTCTTAAGTCGCAATTTGCTGAATTTAACATTAACGAGGAGGTTTTCGCTCAGGAGATTGCTCCTTCCAGGACCTTTGGCTTTATGGAAGAGGTGGAGGAGTTAAAGAAACAGGGTTTAGTTCAGGGAGGGTCTTTGCAGAACGCTGTAGTGATTGGTGAGGAGGGGATCATAAATAAGGAGGGGCTAAGATTTCCTAATGAACCTGTGCGTCACAAAATACTTGATTTAATAGGGGATCTTTATTTGCTGGGCCGACCTATCCAGGCTCATATTATGGCGGTAAAATCAGGTCATCTTTTCCACGTCAAGTTAATTCAGAAACTTGAGGAGTTAAAGGATAAAGAAGGAAGTTTTTTGGACATAAACGATATTGAAAGAGTACTTCCTCATAGGTATCCCTTCCTTCTGGTAGACAAGATTCTCGAGCTGGGAGAAAGAGAAATAGTGGGAGTGAAGAATGTCACGGTAAATGAGCCCTACTTTAGTGGTCATTTTCCCGGGCATCCTGTAGTACCGGCTGCTTTGATTATCGAGGCTATGGCCCAGGTGGCCGGGGTTTACCTCTTGAATAAAAGTGAGAATCAGGGAAAGTTAGCCTACTTTGCAGGAATTGATAAAGCAAGGTTTAGAAGGCCGGTAGTTCCCGGTGATCAGTTGATCACCAGGATAAAGGTGCTGAATTTAAGAAAAGCAACCGGACGGGTTCAAGCTACCTGCACGGTAGAGGGCAAGGTAGTAGCGGAAGCAGGGTTTCTCTTCAGTTTGGTAGAAAGGTAGAGCCAGTGCCCATTCTTAAAGATAAACTGCCTCAGCATGTGGCGATTATTATGGATGGTAATGGTAGATGGGCCAAGAAGAAGGGTCTACCTCGGATGGAGGGACATAGAGTAGGAATTGAAAAGATAAGGGAGATAATCCAGGTCTGCTCGGATCTCGGGATAAAGATCTTAACCATCTATGCTTTCTCCTGCCAGAACTGGAAGAGGCCTTCCTGGGAAGTAAATTTTCTCATGTCGAGGTTTGAAGCCTATCTTAACAAGGAAATAGATGAGATGAATAAGAAAGGAATTCGATTTCAGGTTATCGGAAGAAGGGAGAGTCTTTCGGCATCTATCCAAAAGAAGATAAGGGAGGCGATGTCCTTAACGAGAGGTAATGAGGATTTTATTTTTAACATGGCCCTTAACTATGGAGGACAGGAGGAGATTCTGGATGCGGTTAAGAGAATAGCTCAAGAGGTCAAAAAGGGAGATCTTTCTCCTGAGGAGATAGACGCAGGTCTTTTTAAGCGATATCTGTATACCGATGACCTGCCTTATCCTGATCTTCTAATCAGGACCGGTGGCGAGTATCGGGTAAGTAATTTTCTTTTGTGGCAAATCGCCTATACCGAGTTTTGGGTTACCCCTATTTTTTGGCCTGATTTTGGGAAGGAAGAATTTATCAAAGCTCTTGAAGATTATGCCCACCGGGAAAGGAGGTTTGGAGGAATACGCGAAGATTAAAGTGTGGCTGAAGCGGACAGTTGTTGCTTGCATCTTTATTCCCTTTCTTATTCTCATCATATGGTGGGGAGGAATAGTCTTTCTGGGGTTGGTTTGTCTCATCAGTGCGGTGGCATTATTTGAATTTTACCAGGGAATTAAAAAAAAGGGACAAAAGCCTTTCTTAATTGAGGGTATCTCGTTAGGCATGTTTGTCCCGGTTTCTATCTATATCTGGGGGGATAAAACTCTACCTCCAGTTCTCGTTTTGATCATCTTCTGCGTCTTTATGAGGCAATTTTTAAAATTTGAGACAAAGGATGCTTTTACCAATATTGCCCTAACCATGGGGGGGATTTTCTATATATGCCTTCTATTTAGCTATGCGTTAATCTTGAGAGGCGAGACCTCAGGGGCGAGGCTAGTAATAACTGTTTTCTTTGCTACCTGGCTGGGTGATACAGGAGCCTATCTAATAGGCAGACGATGGGGTCAACATAAACTGTGTGTCCGGCTAAGTCCTGATAAGTCCATGGAGGGCTTTATCGGGGCAGTCCTAATAAGTTGTATTGCTATGCTTATCTCCCGATTGTGGCTTACTTTCCCCCTCTTTCATACTTTAGCTTTAGGGGTCATGATAGGGATAGTCGGGCAGATAGGGGACCTTTTTGAATCCATGTTAAAGCGCGAGATGGGAATAAAGGATTTTGGTAGAATTCTTCCCGGGCATGGAGGGGTCTTAGACAGGTTTGATAGCCTTTTTTTCACCGTTCCTTTGTTCTACCACTACGTCAAATACTTGATAACACTGGGAAATTTCTCATGATTATGACGGCTGTATTTGTATTAGGAGTCTTTCTTCTTTTAATTATCCCGCATGAATTGGGACATTTCTGGGCAGCAAAAAAATGCGGGATGCGGGTTCATAGATTCTCCCTTGGTTTAGGCCCTAAATTATGGGGGTTTAAAAAAGGTGAGACTGAATATTCTATCTCAGTTTTTCCCCTGGGAGGCTACGTAAAGATAGCGGGAATGGAGCCAGGGGAAAGAGATTTAGAAAATGGCTTCTATCGTAAGCCTTTAAAGAATAGGATTTTGGTGTTGAGTGCCGGTTCGGTAATGAATTATCTTGTAGCTATCATTTTGTTCTCTCTCGTCTTTATGATGGGTTTTCAAACTCTTAATTTGAAAGAAGCAGTTGTTGGAGAGGTTAAAAAAGATTCGGCGGCAGCATTAGCTTCTCTTTTACCCGGAGACAAGATTTTAAAGATTAATGGACAGGAAGTAAAAGGATGGGAAGAGATGGCGCTTGCCATAAAGGATAGTCAAGAGATTGTTCTTAAACTAGAGGTTCAAAGGGAAAAGAAAGTTTTCTTCATTCAGGTAAAACCTATTTTTGATCCCCAACTGAAGAGGAAAATGATCGGCATTTCTCCCGCCAAAGTCTTTATCCGGTACAGCCCCCTAATTGCTTTGGCTAAAGGGGTAGAGAGGACATTCTTTATAACTAAACTTATCCTTACTGCCCTGGGAGGAATGATCATGGGTAAGGTTCCCGCCCAATTTGCCGGGCCGGTGGGTATTGTTGGAATTATAGGGCAAAGTGTCAAAATGGGCCTAAGTCCTCTTTTTTCCCTGGCTGCTCTTTTAAGCATTAACCTGGGATTATTTAATCTGTTTCCCATCCCAGCCTTAGATGGGGGAAGAATCCTGTTTCTGGCTGTGGAGGGGATTAGAGGCAAAGCTCTCGACTTAGAGAAGGAAGAATTAATCCATTATATAGGCTTTGTTATCCTTATTGTCTTAATTCTGCTTATAACCTATCAGGACATCCTTAGGTGGATAGGTGCAAGATAAAAAAGTCTGAAAAGGTATTGCTTTCCGGTAATGAGGCCTTAGCTGAAGGGGCTCTGAAGGCTGGGTGTCGTTGCTATTTTGGTTATCCCATTACTCCTCAATCAGAAATACCCGCCTATATGGTCAGGAGAATGAAAGAAGTAGGCGGAGTATTTTTACAGGCAGAAAGTGAGATAGCTGCCATCAACATGGTCTATGGAGCGGCTGCCACAGGAGCAAGAGCCATGACCTCCTCTTCCGGACCAGGAATTAGTTTGAAACAGGAGGGCTTGTCCTATCTAGCTGGAGCAGAGCTTCCCGCAGTAATTGTTAATGTAATGCGGGGAGGTCCAGGATTGGGTAATATAGCTCCTTCACAGTCAGATTACTTTCAGGCAACCCGCGGGGGTGGTCATGGAGACTATCATCTCATTGTTCTAGCTCCT
>Ga0209121_10004353_pt1 | contig 13242 bp, 13 predicted proteins | sample Cruoilmetagenom3_FD_187292 | JGI IMG/M metagenome (GOLD analysis project Ga0209121, IMG submission 187292) | Oil polluted marine microbial communities from Coal Oil Point, Santa Barbara, California, USA - Sample 3 (SPAdes) (version 2) | ecosystem: Environmental > Aquatic > Marine > Oil seeps ... | reverse complement strand
GAAGAAAATGTCTCGGCACTTACAATGAGATTCGCGTGGGGTACTAATCTTGATGAAGTCGCCAGTGATATAAGAGACAAGATAGATTTTACAAAGCGTTTCCACTAATATTTATTCCTAAAATCACAGTTGTAACTGTCTCTCGTTTAGGACGTAAGCCAGAACTCTGGATTGAAATCCACGGCGTCTATATTCAAATCACCTTTTTTTTAGGACTATATCTCCACTGAAAGTCTTTAACATCAGATCAGCCCCTCCAGCATTTACTCTCCCCTTTAGTTCCATTCTTTCAATCTTACCCGAGAAAATAATTTCGAAACCGCATTCTATGCTCCCGCTGAAGGTTTTGGCTTCAAGATCAAATGCAGAATCAGATGGAAGCGTCATTTTGACATCTCCGCTGTGAGATTTTAGCTTATACCTTCCATCAGGGTTAATCTCTCCTTGATAAATAATTTCACCACTCACCGTTTCTGATTCTACTACTTTAGCCTTGGAAACGTCCTCTAATTTTATGTCTCCACTCACTGTTTTTGCTTCTACCGAACCGCTTATTCCTTTAAGTGCAATATCCCCGGAAACAGATTTCAGATATGCATAATGTATAATATCCTTCAGTTCCAAATCTCCGCTTACTGACTTACATTTTACCCCTTTATCAGCCTTCATCACATTGATGTCTCCACTTACTGTTTCCGCTTCTGCTTTGCCTCCGATATTCTCAAAAGCAATGTCTCCGCTTACAGATTCCGCTTCAATCTCTGCTCCAGCAGGAATCGTTAGATGGTAATCGACAGAAACATTTACAGATTGGCGGCCAATTGTTTTAGGATATTTCGTGCTGATTCTGAGAATTTTACCTTCTTCTTCTACAACGATTTCTACTCTTTTTGCATTTTCTTTTGCCTGCTCAATAATGCCAGCCCTGGAGATTTTTAAAGCATCGATCTTAACCTCGGCACTGTCCCATGTTTTTACATCAATATCTCCAGAAATGTTTTTAAGCTCTACTTTCCCATTCTTAGCAAGTGAAACTGTTTTGGCAAATTTTTCTTCATACTTTTCTTTAGCCTCAGAGTTTACAGGGTTAAGACCTAAAAACAGAAAAAATAAAGCTAAAGCTAATAGAGAAACAAACGCTTTTCTCTCTTTCATGATTAACCTCCTTATCTATAATAATATTTCCCTCTCTTTTTTCTGAAATGATGATTCTTTAACAATCATCATTTCTTCGAGAAGGTCAAGTTTCTCTCTGTACAGTGCCAATAAATAATCCCTCGATTCGATATCCCCGGGATTCTCAAGCACTGCTTGCTTACAAGCAATCATAGAAGAATTGACTATTTTCAGGTTTTCTTGAAAAACTTCTGCAAGTTGAGGATCGATAAATTCTTCCTGTAAGGAAGCTGCCTCCCATAATGTCTTTACAGCCTTCTGATAATAATGCTCGGCTTCTTCCAGTTTCACGATGGTATATTGCGGACTATTTCTTCCCGCATGCCTGTAACGTATGCCAAAAAACATGAAAGCTGCGGCTACAACCAATATAAGAGCTGATGCCATAGCCATTCTGCGCTTTAACAGCGGAAAAAGAACTCCCAACCGATTTCCCTCTGCTGAAGAAGTCGATGGAGACTCTTGCCTTTGCATTTTTAATTCTTTTTCTATTTTTTCCCAGGATTTATCCTGAGGTACAAATTTTTCTAATTCTACTGACTTTTGTTTTATTTCTCGAAAATCTTCTAAAAATTCCCTGCATCCAGGACAGCTCTTGAGATGTTGTTCAAGAGAATCCTTTCTTTTTAATTCAATCAGACCATCTATGTATTCACTTAATATTTTTTTTGCAGTAGAACATCTCATTTTTTCCCCCTAAAGTATTTTTTTATCTTTAAGATGCTTTCTAATTTTCGTGCGTGCTTTAAATAATTGAGATTTCGAAGTTCCTACTGAACATCCCAGAATTCCAGCCACTTCTTCGTGAGTAAAACCCTGAACGTCAAAAAGCAAAAAAACACTCCTGAGCCTTATCGGAAGGCTCTGAATGGCATCATCAATAGACTTATGAATCATTTTCTCTGAATGAGAGAATTTCTGGTTGTTGATTTTACTTTCTACGCTATCCAAACTAACTGATTTAACTTCATAAGCTTTGCGGCTGCGCACAAAGCTGAGGCATGTATTAACAGCAACACGGTAAAGCCAGCCCTCAAAGAATTCCTTTTTATCGACATCCTGAATATGTGTAAAAACTTTAAGAAATATTTCCTGGAGCAAATCTTCGGCAACAGCAGAATTATAGGTGTACCTGTAAGCCAGGTTATATATGGGAGTTTTATACTTCTCATAAATTAATCCCATAGCACGCGTATCTCCGTCCTGGCTTTGCCTGATTAAATCTATGAGAAGATTCTCCTTTTCGTTATTTTCCTGCACTATCTCCTTCTTTTCTTCCTGCTCGATAAATTTTTCGCCTGATTCTATTTTAACATATCCAGCGTCTCGAACACCTTGTGTGATTTGCGCGAACAATAACATAGAATAAGACATTTTTTCTCTCTTTATAATATATAGATAAAAAAAAGGAGAAAAAGGTTGCCATCATCCTATGCTTTTTCAAATGAGATGGAATGAATCTATTCTAAATATTTTATTTTCTATGTTGCTTGAATATACCGAAATAATCGAATAAAAGAAATTTATAGAATTACCTTGTCCACGCATATCCCAGTTTCACAAAAAAAGTCCTGTCTGTCTGAATAATATCTATACCAGTCATCCCAAGATAATTATCAGAATATCCGATAAAAAACACCGTTTGAGGATTGAGCTTATAAGAAAAAAGAAATTGCGTGAAGAAGGTTTTTGTCTTTTCCTTCACAGGAAAAATATAAAGCTCAGGATTACGTGATACATCCAAGTATTGAATGATAGCTCGAACAAAAGTGCGTACAGAAAAATTATAGATAAGGCAGACTTGTGAAAGATCCGCCTGATAAATTTCTTCTCGTTTTAAACCTAATCGCTCATAAGAATGTCTCAGATTAAAATTGATATGTCGGCCTAAGTTAATTTCCATAAACGGCATAAGATAAAGGGTACCTGCTTTCCTGAAATTATTATAATCAACACCATCTCCGTATTGTCCTGTAAGGCTAAAACACAGACCGCCAACAGGTTTAAGTTCTGAAAAGAGCACTGCCTGATTAAGATCATAACTTTTTCCTCCATAAAGCTGTTTGATTCGATTTAAATTGAATACGACAGTTGACTGCAAAGGACCAAGATAATAGCCCTGAAGATGTATTCTCTGGTCTGTTAGATTCCTATCATGATCATAAACAGCTTCTCCGCCGATACCAAAAGATAGCATGTTATACCAATCGCCCTTTTTCCCCCAGAAGACAGGTGCAATTGATCCTTCAAACTGGTGCAGGTCTACTCTAGGGATATATCCGTGATCGGCACGGAATTCAGGGGTAATATCTCTGTAACCAAAGCCATAGCTCCAGTTCCGGCCTTGATGTTGTAAGGCTACAAATAAAGCATCTCCTTTAATTGATTTTAATTTCTGGCCAAAAATCAATGAAACCTCTTCAGGATAATCCGTTTCCGAATGGAGGTATTGCATGTTGAGAGTCTTGGTTTTTGAAAGTCTGAAAAACCCATCAAAGCCAGCAACATGATTATAATAATCTTCTCCTGCGCGGCCTGTATAAATAAAACCTACAGCAGAACTTTGACCTACATCACGCCTGTACCTAAGCACACCGCTCACCACATTCTGATTAATTGAAGTCGATTTCGAACCTTGGTTAGATGGAAAAATCAAATTATTTATTCTGTCATACGTGCCAAAAAAACCGACTGCATTTTTGCCAATTTTTCCTGTTAGCTTTACTCCTCCCGTAGGATCTGCCACCGTTCGTGTAAACACTGCTTCAAATGGAGTAAGAAAAAAATCGGCACCTTCTAAAAAGAAAGGTCGTTTCTCAGGATAATGAAGAGCAAACCTTGTGTTTATTTCTAATTGAGCTACGTCGGCTTCCACCTGGGAAAAATCTGGGTTTACTGTAGCATTAAGAATAAGGTTAGGAGTAATTCCCCATCTTACCGTAAGACCGGGTTCTGCCTTTTCTTTTCCTGATTCCATGTTCCCCCCGGGAAAGATTTCCCTTTCATCCGTCCGATTTCCCGTTAACGTTGGGTCAAACTCCAGGTTATATCCAGGAGTCACTCCTCTGAACCCGGTAATCTTATTCACCTGGCAGAGTATACATGCAACATTACGATCCCTCCGATGAGAAATCACACGATGTCGTACATTCCGGGGATATGAGCGTTCGGCACTGAATCCCCAGGTTTGAAGTTCAACAGAATGAGGGAAGCGAAGTTGATTGAAAGGAATAGCAACCTCAATTGAATATCCCCATTCTGTGATTTTCCCTGCCGAACTCCATATGGCATCCCATGAAAAATCTTCATACCCTTCCATTTCACTGAAATTTGCATCTGCCTGAACACCGAGAGGGTTAACTCTAAACTGGAATCCTCTCCTCTCATCATTGAAAGTATCCACCATGACAACTACATGGTCATCCTGAATGAGTGTATCTATGGCATCATGGTCCATCAAATGGGCTCTAATCTTCGACGGATCGGGATCAAAACAACGGAATCCCACATAGAAATAGTTCTTGTCGTATACGACCAGGCAGTCGGTATCAACGGGAGCAGGTATGTTATCTCCAGGACGCCATTCAAAAGGTAATTTTATTATAGCAGCGTCATGCCAGGCCTTCTCATCCAGTATCCCATCAACTATTATGCGTGAAGTTGCCATGGAAATCTTATAATGCTCAGAAATCGGCATTTCTTCTTTCTTCTTTTGTCCTGTACTTGCAAAATGTATGGAATAAAAATTCAATACCAGAACTAAAGTGAATATAACTTTAAAAGTTTTATAAATTTTCAAGGAAAAATTATTAATAGCCATAAAGATCTCCTTAAAAAAATAGCTTAAATATAAATTTCCTCCATTATTCTTCAGTAATTAATCTCTTATTATTACTATATACGATTTAATCAATATAAATTTAAAGTTTGAAAAAGCATGCGATGTTGGAACCGCTAACTATTATAATAGACTTCAATATAACCAAAAAGAAGGAGCCTTTTTTCATCCAAAAAGAAAAATAAAAATATAATAAAATGCAATAGAGAACACTCCTGCAGCAGGAAGAGATACAATCCAGGCTGTTATAATTTTTTTTATGACACCCAGATTTATAGCTGAAACCCCTCTTGCAAGACCCACACCGATTATGTTGCCTATCGCTACATGAGTTGTCGAAACAGGCATCCCAAGACGAGAACATAGAAGTACGGTAGTTGCAGTACCAAATTCAGCAGAAAAACCACGCGTTGGTGTTATGGATGTTATTTTCTTCCCTACAGTGTCCATAACTCGATGTCCCCACACATAAGCACCAAAAGCGATTCCTATTCCTCCAAAAACTAAAAGCCAGATAGGGATTGAAACTTCCATGGTCACCTTCTGAGTTTGAAGAACAGTCACGACAGCTGCAACAGGACCGATGGCGTTGGCAACATCATTGGCTCCATGAGAGAAAGCCTGAAAGCTAGCAGAAATTACCTGCAGAGGATTTGCCATCTTCTCAACCTGATAATAAGGATCTATCTGTTTTTCCTTGTATCTTCGAAGAATAGCGCCACCGATAAAAAAACCCACAATACCAATTAATAAAGATATAAAAAAAGCATCAATAAAAGGAAAGCCAAGATGGAGATGCTCTATTCCCTTAAAAAGAACAGACATCATGAGTATAAAAGCAACTGTTCCTATAAAATAAGGACCAATTTTCTTCGCCTGTTTTACAGGTTCTGAAGAATTAAGTATAAATTTCCTGATTATTGAGAAAATTATATAGGATATGATTCCTCCAAAAAAAGGAGAAATAATCCAGCTCAAAATAATATACAATACTACTTTCCAGTGTATGCCAGCAAATCCGACACTCACCAGACCAAAACCAAGTACTCCGCCTATAATAGAATGGGTCGTTGAAACCGGGAGCTTGAAATAACTTGCAACATTAACCCATATTGCCGAACCTAAAACCGATGCCAGCATTCCGAATAAAAAAAGATTATGGCAATCAGAGAACTGTAATGGGTCTACCAGCCCTTTTCTAATCGTATTGGATACATGCGATCCGACAAAGATAGCTCCAAGAAGATCACAACTCGCTGCCACAAAGACAGCCTTCTTTATCGTTAATGCTCCAGAAGCTACAGAAGTAGCCATTGAATTTGCTACATCATTAGCCCCAATATTGATTGCGCTGTAAAAACTAACTAATAGAGCAACAATAAATATAATAAAACTAATTTCCATTAAAGATTACCGCTTCCCTCTCCTGATTCACAATCATCTTTTTTCTCTCAAAATGAAAAATAATCCCTTATTTTCCTCTGGTATTGTGGAGCATAATTCCCATCAGATCTCCTGAATTCTCTGCATGATTGGCTATCTGACCCAATTTACCGAAAATATGCATCCACATCACAACAGAAACAGGATCCAGTTTCTTTTCAATACTAAACATCTTCTGGACTGTCTTCATTTGAGCATTATCGGCTTCATATTCTTTCACTTTTATGTGCTCGATTAATTCCATCACCTTGTGAGCCTCTGTGCCTCCAAAAGAAGTTTCTGCTAATGCTTTGATTTCACTTGAAGTTTCCATTGCTATTTCACATGTCTCAAGAACAGTATCAACAAAAACTTTAAATTCTTCTTTTACCTCCTCTGGAACAACCATTTTTCTCATAGTCAATAAAACAACAAAATCTTCTGCAGCATCTGCTATGTGATCCTGTTCATTCAGAAATCTCAGAATATCTCCTCTTGCTACAGGTAAAAGAATGTTTTTCGGTAGGCTCGTTCTTATTTCTTTCTTCACCAAATCAGCTTCATGCTCAGCCCTGGCTATTTTTTTTGCGTAATCATCAACTTTTTCATAATTTCCTTCAAAAAGTGCTTCAACAAGTGGGTTTATTAAATCAACACAGAATTTCACTTTCAACATATGGTGATAAAGAGCTTCAAACGGAGATTTCCCGAATAACTTACTTATTATGCTCATTTTTCACCTCTTTTATTACTTTTTTTTAGAAAAATTAAAATTAAATAGGATTAAGGCTCATTTTAATCAACCAAAAGGCATAAATCAATGATTTTTAAAGAAGTTTAGTTCTTATTCTCACCTGATTTTGGATGTTTAATTTCTTTTTGCTTATTAAGTATCTCTCCGATCCTAAATTCCATATCTTTCGAATGGCTTCCTTTCCAGTAAACACGGCCGCATATGGGACAAAGAGCAAATAATTTTCCGTGCTTGTAAACAAATGGTGTAACCAGATTCCACACCTGTTTCCTGGATAAATTTTTTAACTCAACATTACATTCAAGACACCGGGAATTGGGTTTAACCTCATCCCATAAATTAAACTCACCCAAGACTTGCTCAAGTTGTTCATTCCAGTTCTCGCTTTCTATAAAAAGAGATGACAAATTCCTTGACTTTTTTATCAGAAGATTGTCCCTGCTCAACAGTATTCTATCTTCCTTCTCCGCCAGAAAAAGCAGCTCTTTATCATCTATTTTGCTGAAGTAAAGGGTATCAAATCCAAGAATTTTAAGCCATTTTGCCAACTTGCCACACATACAATCAACTATGAATTTCATATAAACAGCCTACTGCTAAGAATAGAGGATAAGTAGAAATTCTTCAACTTCATAATGGCTTATGACGAAAACTGTTATCACAAATTTCAATAATCAAAGCCCAAGAAATCGGATGCCTAAACCCGAGATAAAAATCAATGCACCTGCCAGAGTATGAACATACTTTTCCAATCGTCCCAGACGAAGAAAACTTACACCCCAGGAAGAAACTGCAATAATAGAAAGCATCGTTAAAATCGTCGTAAGTCCGAATGCAGTGGTGACAAGAACAACTCCACTAATGCTGTGCTTGGCAGCAGGATACATCACAAGAGGAATTAAAGGTTCACACGGCCCAAAAATAAATATGGTAAAAAGAATCCAGGGAGTTAGGCTGTCTTTTTTCTTTATGTCATGCACATGAGCATGTTCCGCATCATGAGTGTGAGAGTGCTCATGTTCTCTTCCATCGGCATGTATGTGAAAATGGCTATGGGGCTTGTTTCTTATAGCTTTATGTAAGCCCCATATAAAGTACATTAAGCCGAAACCGATAAGAAACCAGGCTGCTAATCCGCCTCGAATAGATTCAACCGATTCAAGCCGAAACACAGCGATTCCTAAAGCAATTCCTGCAAAACCGATAACAACTGAACTTAGAATATGTCCCAATCCACAAAAAAAAGATATAAGCAAAGTCTTAGGAAGACTCCATCTCCTTGCGCGACTCATGACAATGAAAGGAAGATAGTGGTCAGGACCTAAAACAGTATGAACGAATCCTAAAGTAGCTGCCGTTCCTAATATAACCCATGTATCGATGTTCATTATTCTATCCTATGGTGGACGGTAGGGGATTCGAACCCCCGACCTCAGCGTTGCGAACGCTGCGCTCTCCCTACTGAGCTAACCGCCCACGCGACTTAGGAACAATAAATAAGGGATTTTATCTATTGTCTCATTCTTTTTAAGAATAACAAGATTAAAAATTTAGCATTTTTCGGGATTTTTTTCTACACTTTTTAGTTTTCCCAAAGAAAATTACTTTTATCCCTGTCCTATTTTTCTTGGCTTACCGAAAATCTTATGAAGGCGTTTCAATAATTAAGGTTGAAGTTTACTCTTTTTTCCCTGATTCTGGGATTTTCATTGAGATTTTCTCTTGCTTGCTAATTCTGTGTTGACTGGACATACATTTTCACCATAATATAAGCAATATAGGAAAGTAGAGAGTAGAAATCGATCAGAAATGAACAGAAATTACAGCAAGCCCAGAAAACAGAATTCCTGTTTTTTATAATGAGAATAGAAATAATTGGAACCGAATCCTTAGGGGTTCGTGGCTTATGCACAGTCGTCAGGACAAGAAACCGCAACATCGTTATTGACCCCGGTGTTGCGCTAGGCTTCAGGCGATTCGGTTTGCTGCCACATCCAGTTCAAGTTATAGCTTCAGAAAGAACAAAGAAACTTATAACAGACACATTACAGAATGTCACTGATGTCGTAATAAGCCACTACCATGGAGATCATCATCCACTGGTTAATGCCAATCCATACCAGCTTTCTGCAAAACAAGTAGCTAGGCTATGCCATTACCCCCAGTTCTGGACTAAAGGCACAAAAGACCTTTCTGCTACTCAGGTTTATCGAGCCAAGGCTTTAGCTAAGGTTCTTGGTCGCAGTTTCCAAGTTGCTGAAGGAATAAGAAATGGACCCTTTACTTTTTCTCTCCCTGTTCCCCACGGCGAGAGGTACAGACGTGGAAGCAGTGTAATGATGACCCGCGTTGAAGAGGATGGAGAAGTCTTTGTACATGCATCTGACATCCAGATGCTCAATGACGAGGCAATTGAGAAGATCCTTGCCTGGCAACCAAACATTGTACTTGCTTCTGGACCGCCTATTTATCTGCCGAGTATTACCTTAAGGAAACAAGAAGAAGCATTGCGAAGGGTCTTACGCTTGGCCAAAAAAGTTGACACCCTGATTCTTGACCATCACCTGATGCGCTCTAAAAAAGGAGAACAGTGGCTGGATTATATTTCTTCTCTTAATACTTCCCAGAATAAAGTAATTTGTGCTGCTGACTTTATGGGAACACGTCGTAATCTTCTTGAGGCCGAGCGAATTCTTTGGTACAAGAAACTACCTGTTCCTAAAGGCTGGCATGAAGCCTATTCTCGCGGTGAAATCGATGTAATACACGATTGGTCTTACAAGGTATCACGGGTTAGAATGAGATGAAACTAGTCAGTGCTTGTTTACTAGGAATAAAATGTGCGTGGAATGGTGATGATAAATATAACAATAACCGAGCTACCATGCTTTTAAGGAGTGAAGTTCTGATACCTGTCTGTCCTGAGCAACTAGGAGGACTGCCGACTCCCAGAGCGCCTCAGGAAATTCAGGGGGGTACAGGTGAAGATGTGCTAAAAGGCAATTGTAAGGTTGTGAATAAAAATGGAGAGGACGTTACTAGAGAATTTATCAGAGGAGCAGAAGAAGCTTTAAAAATTGCCTATAAACTAAATGTCAAGGAATTTATAGCTAAATCTAGAAGTCCATCATGCGGCTGTGGACAAATATACGACGGCACATTTTCCGATAAATTGATAGAAGGCGACGGAGTTACGACTGCATTATTAAAGAGAAACAAGATCAAGATCATTCGAGAGGAAGATTTACTCTAAGCTCCCAGCATTGTCATTTCGCATTTGACCCCAATTTATTGCTATTATATAAAATAAATATGTCAGTAGGAAATTTACTGAATGAACAGTAAATCCGCAGATTCTCTAATCACATCAGTCAAATTACTTCTTAAAGAACACTTTTTCATTGTCTTTAGCCTGCCAAAAATCCAATTAGCAAAACACATAATATTCCTAAAATAAGGTTAATAATGCCTGTTTTTAAATTTTCCTTTATTTGTGCCGCTGGAATCAATTCTTCTACTGAGATATAAGTCATAAAACCCGCTGCAAGTGCAAGTGAGGCGCCTAATAAATTTGATGATACTTCTTTTAAAAAATAATAACCAAAAATGAAACCAAACACTTCAAACAATATTGTTGTCACCAATATGTTAAAAGATTTCATCCTATTTTTGGTTAATCCATATAATGGAATAATTGTTGCGATATTTTCTGGCACGTCTTGAGCTGCAATTCCTATTGCTATCATGATTCCCAGTTTGTACGTCAAAGCAAATCCAACGCCAATCGCTAATCCTTCTGGTATATTATGCAAGGCTATGCCAATAACAAGCATGGTAACACTTCTTTTGACAGATGGTTTTTCTTTCTTCATTAATTCGGGATTTATATGAGGCAAGATTCTATCAACAATTCGCATTATTACTATTCCTAAAACGAAGGATATTATTACTAAAAAGGGAGATAAAATCTTCAGGCTTTCAGGTATTAATTGGAAAAATGATATACCAAGCATCATTGAACCGGCGAATGCTAAAGAACCATATAAGATATTTTTCTCGGGCTTTTTTATTAATCCAATTATTGAGCCTAAAGTTTGCCCAACAAAAATTAGAGATACTATCAACAATAAATTATCCATTGTATCTTGCTATTGTTAAGATTAATGATGTAAAATTAGTAAAATTATCCTTTAAATCGAGCATTCGCAATTTAATATAAAGTTTGGCTGATATTGGAAGTTGCGACCATAGAAAGCAATATCCCGAAGGGCAAGGACGTTAGCCCGAAGCATATATGCTTTCTATGTGATGCAACGATACTCTTTTCATGTTTTGAGAATTACCTCTCATTGTTTTGAATAAATTGTAAAGTGTTGTTCCGGTAAAAAATCAAATTCCTTTTCTAATAAATATCCAGCCTCTTCCATTTCTTGTATAATAATTTCTTTAGGAACATGATGTCCAAATGTTCCACGAAAAATGGAAAACTTACTCCTTTTATACTCTATAATAATAATCTTGCTATCTGTTTTTAGAAAATATCTTAAATTTCTAAAATACTTTACTCTATTTGGTACATGATGGGTAACATTACGCATAAATATAAAATCTAAACTTTTTTCAGGCATATCTAATCTATCCTCTGATACAAGCGTTGGTATAACATTATTCAATCCCTCATCTTCTGCACTTTTTTTAATAAATTTTAAAAAATGTGGGCTTGTATCGACTGCGTAAACTTTCCCCTCTTGTCCTACTATTTTGGCAAATCTTAGAGAAAAATAGCCTCCTCCAGCTCCAATATCGGCGATACTCTGCCCAGGATTTAATGCTATAGCTTCTATAATTTGATCTGGCTTGTTTTCAGGATTAGAAGCTTTTTTATTAAACATATTTGCTTGAAAGTTTTTCATTTTTTACCTCCTTTTCAGTCCCAACATTTGCCTCCCAAAGTCAATTGCGTATAATTTCGGGTCAAGAATAAATGCACATCTGCACCTGTACTCTCTCGTCATATAGGCAGGAGTAGATAAAGAGGGGCGGCTCCATCCGCTTTCCATGTTTACAGCAAGTGCAAAAACGAAATTCTTATGCTTCCATTAATGGCCGCTTTAAAAGAGCAGTCTAAGCTGACACCTACAAACTCACCCTGCAAGTTGAGAACCGAGCTCCCCAAGTTAACGTTGGACGTACTCCTATTTCATAAAATGCAAACAAGTATACTTTATAAAACGCGACCTTAAACACAATAGACGACGATTTGAATCCTCGCCTATTCACTTCCCAGGAAAAAGATTAGGCTTTATACTGGGCGTTTGAAAATCCAAGGTAAGGTATATAAATGATACCAAAAAGCAATAATAGAATAACATGCCAACCGGGTTTTCCAAATTTCTCTAAGAGAGCTACATAGACAACTATCATTATTATAATGTTTACAAGAGGAATGAGTAGAAGAAGAATCCACCAGACAGGTTTCTCGCATATTTCTAAGAGAACAATTATGTTGTAGATTGGAATAAGCACTGCCCATCCTGGCTTACCAGCCTTTGTAAAAATTCTCCAAAATGCTGCGATTGAGATTACGAGAATGACTAAATAGACTATTATGAGAACATTACTTGTATCATTATACATAAGCTAACCTCCTACATGTTTTTCTTAGTTTATAAAGTAATATTTCAGGAAAAGCAAGGAGAAATTTATTTTTTCTGAGGGCCTGAAAGGTCTCCATCAAGGCAAATCTAGGGCTCCTACTTGTAGCCGTCCAGATGCCCCTCATGTGGGCATAAAGATATCCCTTCTATTTAAAGGCGTGTCATTGTTTTCCTCCTGTCTGAAGACCGGAACGTATACAAGAAAGTTATGGCTGCTGAGGAGAAAGTGGAATATCTATAAATGCGGTAATCGAATAAAAACAAGCCAAAATCACATTAACCACAAAAACGAAATTCTTATGCTTTGAAAAAAAATTCAATAAAATTCTTCTCTCTAATGGGTGACCTCAAATTCACTTCTATTTTCTTCTACCCATTCCAAAGCTCTACTAACT
>Ga0209121_10004352_pt1 | contig 13243 bp, 11 predicted proteins | sample Cruoilmetagenom3_FD_187292 | JGI IMG/M metagenome (GOLD analysis project Ga0209121, IMG submission 187292) | Oil polluted marine microbial communities from Coal Oil Point, Santa Barbara, California, USA - Sample 3 (SPAdes) (version 2) | ecosystem: Environmental > Aquatic > Marine > Oil seeps ... | reverse complement strand
TCATACGGTGCCTTCATGACAGCCAACCTGCTTGCACATTCACGCCTTTTTGCGGCCGGTGTTGCAAAAAGTGGTGCTTATAACCGTACACTGACACCCTTTGGTTTCCAGAATGAAAGACGCTCATTCTGGGAAGCACCTGACCTGTACTTCTATATGTCACCATTTATGCATGCAGAGAAGGTTAAGGATCCTATACTGCTGATTCATGGTCAGGCTGATAATAACAGCGGCACCTTTCCCCTGCAGAGCGAGAGGTATTATGCTGCTCTTAAAGGTCACGGCGCTACGGTCAGACTGGTGATGCTGCCAAAGGAAAGCCATGGATATAGTTCGGCCGAATCACTGATGCATATGCAGTGGGAAACATACAGATGGCTTGAGAAATATGTGAAGAATAAGTAATTGTTGAACAGGGGTGTTTAATTGTGTAAGATAATTACTGAAGATTTCAGCCGGGGACAACAAATCAACAACCCGATTCAACCTTTAACAATTTAACAATTCAACAATTCAACAATTCAACAAATATTCAGACATGTTAATATTTGGATATTCTTTATTATCGTATGACTTGTATATATCAAAAAGTCAGATACTTTTGCATAATTAATAAATTCGAGCTTTAAATTTAGTATAACATAAAACTTAATACATATGATTAGCAATTTATTCTGGATAGTTCCTGTTGCTTCAGTTACCGCGTTGCTTTTTGCCTGGATTTTCTTCAAGGGTATGATGAGAAAATCAGAAGGTACTGATAAGATGAAAGAGATAGCATTGTATGTCAGGGAAGGTGCAATGGCTTATATTAAGAGGCAATACAGGGTTGTAGCAATAGTATTTGTATTTCTGGTTATATTTCTTACCATTCTGGCACAGCTTGGGGTACAGAACCCATTTGTCCCGGTAGCATTCCTTACCGGGGGATTTTTTTCTGGTCTCTGTGGTTACCTTGGTATGCGTACGGCAACTTATGCTTCTGCCCGTACAACCCACGGGGCATCTCATTCGCTCAACCAGGGTTTAAAAATAGCTTTTCGTAGTGGAGCTGTTATGGGTCTGATTGTTGTGGGATTTGGCCTTCTAGATATTTCAGCCTGGTTTCTGATACTTACAAAAGCTGTATTTACTCCTGAGAATATGGAACATGGTCTTCAATGGCTTGGTCTGACTTTTGTTCACGAAGGGACAACGGAACACCAGAAAATGGTTGAGATAACTACCACGATGCTTACCTTTGGTATGGGAGCATCCACCCAGGCTCTCTTTGCCCGTGTTGGCGGAGGTATTTACACAAAGGCTGCAGATGTTGGTGCCGATCTTGTTGGTAAGATTGAAGCGGGTATTCCTGAAGATGATCCGCGTAATCCTGCAACCATAGCTGATAATGTAGGTGATAATGTAGGTGATGTTGCAGGTATGGGTGCCGACCTATATGAATCATATGCAGGATCTATTCTGGCTACTGCTGCCCTTGGTGCGGCCCTGCCTTCATTGTCAAATGATGCGCAGGTAAAGGCCATAATAGCACCAATGATAGTGGCTGCTGTAGGTATAATATTGTCTATAGCAGGGATCTACATGGTTAGGTCAAAGGAATCGGCAACACAGAAGAATCTTCTTCATGCCCTCCTTCTGGGAACAGGAGGCAGTTCAGTGTTGATAATTGCTGTCATGGCCATTCTGGCATGGACAAACTGGATTACCTGGGGTGTTTTTGGATCTGTGATAGCAGGACTTCTTGCAGGTGTAATAATAGGGCAGAGCACCGAATATTTTACTTCCGATGAGTACAAACCTACCCGGGGCATAGCCAGGCAAACCCAGCAGGGGCCGGCCACCACTATTATTGATGGTATTGCAGTGGGAATGTATTCAACATGGATACCGGTGGTAACTATAGTATTGGGTATTATTGCTGCTTTTGCATTTGCAGGAGGGTTTGCAAATTTTGCCGATGGGGTTTACGGTATAGGCTTTGCCGCCGTAGGTATGTTATCTACCCTTGGTATTACACTGGCAACTGATGCTTTTGGCCCTATAGCTGATAATGCCGGTGGTAATGCTGAAATGTCGGCTTTACCTCATGAGGTAAGGGAAAGAACAGATGCTCTTGATATGCTTGGTAATACCACTGCTGCTACAGGCAAAGGATTTGCTATAGGCTCAGCTGCATTAACGGCAATGGCCTTACTTGCAGCATATATGGAAGAAGTTAGGTTATGGCTGGGCAAACTGGCCAATCAGAGTATTGAAGGGTTTAAACAGATTGGTGATATATTGTTCTATACTGATTCAGTACCTGTGATTGAAGAAGGTCAGAAAGCTGTTCAGGTTGCTTCAGCTCATATCGATGACTTTGTATCTGCATATGGCCTGTCACTGTTCAATCCACTGTTACTTGGGGGTATATTCCTGGGTGCCATGATGACTTTTGTTTTCTGTGCAATGACAATGAAAGCTGTGGGGCGTGCTGCAGGTTCAATGGTTGATGAAGTAAGACGACAGTTTAAAGAGATACCTGGTATTATGGAAGGAAAGGCTACACCTGAATATGCTAAATGTGTTGCTATTTCAACAAAAGGAGCACAGAGGGAAATGATCCTTCCTTCAATGCTGGCTATTATAGTGCCTATTGCCGTGGGTGTAATACTGGGCGTGGCAGGTGTTGTGGGCCTGCTCGTCGGGGGACTAACAACAGGGTTTACACTGGCTGTCATGCTGAATAATGCCGGAGGAGCATGGGATAATGCTAAAAAATATATAGAAAAAGGCAATTACGGTGGTAAAGGCAGTGATTCACATCATGCAGGTGTTGTAGGCGATACAGTAGGTGATCCCTTTAAAGATACATCAGGGCCATCACTTAATATACTTATCAAGCTAATGACAATGGTATCTGTTGTAATGGCCGGACTGACTGTTGCATACAGTATCTTATAATTAAACTGAATGAATGAACTGACTATTCCCGGACTACCTGATATAGAAAGTGCTTATGAAAGAATAAAGCCTTATGTGCATAAAACACCCGTATATACTTCGTCCGGGTTGAATGAAATTTTTGGGGCCCGGCTTTATTTTAAATGTGAGAATTTTCAAAAGGTAGGAGCATTCAAATTCAGGGGAGCCACCAATGCAGTATTTTTATTGAGTGAACAGGATATAAGCAGTGGGCTGATAACACATTCATCAGGTAACCATGCAGCTGCTCTTGCTCTTGCTGCCAGGATGCGCGGAGCAAAAGCTTATATCGTGATGCCTTACAATTCACCAAGGGTAAAAAAAAGAGCAGTTGCCGGTTATGGAGCTGAAATAAGATACTGTGAACCTGATCTTAAGGCAAGGGAAGATACAACCAGTGAAATAATCAAACAAACAGGAGCAACCTTTATCCATGCTTATGATAACTATTATGTTATATGTGGACAGGGAACAACGGGTTATGAGCTGATAAGTGATTATCCCGACCTGGATGTGGTTATCGGACCTGTGGGAGGTGGTGGGTTGATGAGCGGCATAGCAATAGCCGTAAAAGGACTGAAGCCTGACATAAAGGTGCTTGGTGCTGAGCCACTTGGAGCTGACGATGCATACAGATCATTGAAGTCGGGTAAGCATATTCCACATCATAATCCTGATACAATAGCTGATGGATTGCTTACAACTTTGAGCAAAAGGACATTTACAATCTTAAGTGAAAAACTGGATGATATCTTCACTGTATCCGAAGGCAGTATTATCAAATGTATGCAGCTTATATGGGAAAGGATGAAAATAATCGTTGAACCATCATCTGCTGTAAGCCTTGCTGTCGTATCAGAAAACCCGGGTATCTTTAAAGGCCTTAAGGTTGGGCTGATATTGTCAGGAGGCAATGTTGACCTGAAGAATCTACCCTTTTAATCGCTTATCCTGAAATAAGCTTTCACGGGGTAATGATCTGAGTATTTTATCCTGTCAGTTTCATAGCCGCTTGAAATAATCCTGCTGTCAAAAAGGATATAGTCTATACGGTTGGGAGGGTATTTACCTTTATAGGTAAACCCGGCACCACTGCCCGATTCAACAAATGCATCCTTTAATCCTTTTCTTATCTTTCTGTAAGTATAGGATATGGGAGTGTCATTAAAATCACCACACACAATAACAGGGTAAGGGGATGAGTTGATATGATCCTTAACAATACAGGCCTGCTGTCCCCGTTGTGCGAATCCCTTCTTCAAGGAAAAGGAGAGATTCCTTAAATCCTTCATCGTATCATTTTGGTCTCCGTTATATATTTCTTCCAGGAAAGATTTCTCCATGCGCCTGAGTTTAAATGACTGCAGGTGATTATTATATACCCTGAAGGTGTCAGCTGCAATTAATATGTCGGTGTATATTGACAGACTTCCGGAATTAGGATGAAGAATATCACCGCTGCCTACGATGGGGAACTTTGTCAACGTCACTATACCATATTGGCGATCATCTTTTATGGTTACAAATTTTGTGTGGACATAATAATTCTTATTGACCGGTTTTATAAAATCTTTTTTCATTTCCGAAACAGGGCCATTAATATAAAACTCCTGTAAACATAAAATATCGGGATTATTAGATCGCAGGTAATTAATAATGTCCTGCTCACTGTTACTTTCACTGTCGTAATGATTAAAGAGCCTGATATTGTATGTCAGAAGCTTAAAATCATATTCACCTGTTTCATTATTTCTTAACCGTATATAGTTGTTGAAATGATTCAAACCGATAATTATTACAAGGGCTGAAATAATTATTTCCCACCTGAAATTAAGAGCCCAGATAATTATAAAAATAACATTAACCAGCAATAAGTAGGGGTATGCAAGCCCAAAGAAAGCAGGAAAAGCAATTTTTACCGGGCTAATAACAACAGATGAATATGCTATCAATAAAGAAAGTGCAACAAGGATGTTAAGGGGGAATAATATTTTTCTAGTTACTTTTTTCAATGTTTATATAATTACTGGCTGGATAGGGTTTATTTCTGGCTTTCCTTAAACAGTATTTCCTTTTCTTCTTTAGTAAGGCTGTCATACCCTCCTTTAGATATTTTTTCAAGTATCCTGTTTATCTGCTCATGGTGGTCGGTTTTCATTTTGTTATACTCTATATCGGTCATAGGTTTTTTGTAGGATACTTTCATCTTCTTACGTGGTTTGAACCAGGTTGCAATTCCATCAATGATGTTGCTAACCCATTTTCCGGTGTCTTTACCTTGTTTGTACCTGATGGCATAAATATAACCAAAGATAGCGCCACCTATATGAGCTATTTTACCTCCTGTATTAACTGAAAAATCAAAGATAGATGTAAGCAGAAAAATGCCAAGGGCTATATATTTTATCTTTACCCGTCCTATAAGGAAGAGGTGTACTGAATAATCAGGAACATAGGCTGCTGTTGCCACAACTATTGCTATAACAGATGCCGAAGCCCCGAGAGCGATAGAAACATGTATAACCTCGGAGAAGGCTGGGAATATATTGAATGATAATATATAAAGCAGGGCACCTGAAAGTCCTCCAAGGATATAAACCGAGACAATCTTTTTCTGATCAAAATAATCACTGAAGATCCTTCCAAACCAGTAAAGCCATAACATGTTAAAAAGAAGATGAAAGAATCCTTCATGAAGGAACATATAGGTCAGGATAGTCCATGGCCTGATTAATAGGTTTGAAGATGAAGCGGGTACAGCAAGAAATTCGACTACTGAAGAAGATATGGAAGGGTTATTGGAAAGTACCGATATTATTTGAAGCACAGCCATTACGATAAAGACAGCTGCATTAATATAAATCAGCTTCAACAGGTTTGTCCCTTTCCTGAATTGATCTTTCAGATCGCCTATAATCGTCATCAGTAAAGAGTATTAGTTGTTTTTTTCCATATTCTTATCAGGATGTATCCAAAAATCATACCGCCCAGGTGTGCAGCATGTGCTATATTACTTCCGGGCTGAGTGATTGCAAGGTAAAGTTCGAGGCCTCCGTAAATTATTACCAGCCATTTGGCCTTAATGGGTATAGGAGGGAAGAGAAGCATAAGCTGGGTATTGGGGAATAGAACACCAAAGGCAAGCAATATACCGAACACTGCTCCTGAAGCACCGACAGTAGGGATATTTAACAAGACGTTTACCTGTTGCATATCAGGATCAGTGAAAATCCTGCCGCTCCGCATTATTTCAGATCCTCTCTCAAGAACCATCTGCAGCTGTTCGGGGCTGATATTACCAACCAGCCTGGCATATTGTATACCTATTACTGCTTCATGGGTTAGAGCTGCACCCAGACCACTCACAAAATAATATATAAAGAAACGTTTCGGACCCCATACCGACTCAAGCACGCGGCCAAACATAAAAAGGGCAAACATATTAAAAAAGAGGTGAGCAAAGCCACCGTGCATAAACATATGCGTAATTACCTGGTAAGGTTTGAACTGTGCCGATTTGGGGAAATAGAGTCCGAGTGCCCCATTAAGATCTATATTAAAGACACCAGCAGCGGTATAAAGAGCAAGAAGCATTAACACATTTATCAGTATAAGGTTCTTTACCACTGGTGGTATACCTGAAAATCCTCTGCCAAAAGTATACATATATTATTTCCGTTATACAGTTGTTTTTTTGATATAACAATAGTCAAGCCAAAATAGTTAATAATAAATTAAATCCGACATATTGTCATCTCTTTAATCTGTTATTTACTCATTTAGTTGAATGGTTCTCCTGATCTGCGCTATCTTCTTTTTACTTCAATCTTTTTTCCAGTTCCTCCAGGTTAATGATACTTATTATTGTCTTGCCCGTGGGTGAGTAGTTTGGGTTTTTAGACTGGAATAATTTATTTACAAGTCCGGTTATTTCTGGCATTTCAAGTGTCCTGCCGTATGGAACTGCGGCTGCTCTTGACATACAAATTGCAATTTTCTCCCTGTTACTTTCCCCGGGTTTTTTTTCTGTTGACTTGTATTGTTCAAGAATTATCTCGAGCATTTCCCTGGGATCCTCATTCATGCTGTCAGAAGGTTGTGAATTAATTGATATTGTATTATTTCCAAGATAGCGTATGTCGAGGCCACAATATTTTATTTCTTCTTCGATTTCCGAAAGCAGAGCAATGTCTGCCTGATCTAATTCAAGTGTTTTAGGGAAAAGGCTTTTTTGTGCCACAACAGAATCATTCTGGAGCGCATTTATAAATTTTTCATAAAGTATTCTCTCGTGGGCTCTTTTCTGGTCGATAACCATAAGCCCTAACTTAACCGAGCATACGATATATTTATTTCTTACCTGGAATATTTTTTCATGTATTATTAGGTCTGTTCCATCATTATCATCCTTTTTTTGTCCGAGGATAATTTGTTCTGAAGAAGATCCTTCCATACCAGCATACAGTTTTTCCCAGCCTGAAAGGTTAGAATCTCTTTCTTTCCGGTATGTTTTCTTCAAATCATTATAGTTCTCTTCATCACGGAAGGGGTTAAAACCGGTATTGATGTCAATAACTGGCATTTTAGCGGGCCCTTTGCCGGATGGAGGGATATCAATTATCCCTTCATTTTCAAAATCAAGAGATGGGACAATATTGAATTTACCGAGGCTCTCCCTTACTGATGCATTTAAAATCTGCCATATAATCCTTTCATTCTCAAATTTTATCTCTGTTTTTGTAGGGTGTATATTTACATCTATGGTTGATGGGTCGGCGTTCATGAAGATAAAGTATGCAGGGACAGACTCGGGTTGGAGGATTTTTTCATATGCTTTCATTATTGCCTTATGCAGGTATGCATGGCGCATATATCTGTTGTTGATGAAAAAAAACTGCTCTCCGTAAGTTTTCCTTGCATTTTCAGGTTTCCCGATGAATCCGCTGATTTTAACCAGGCTGGTTTCCGTATTTATACTGATGAGGTTCTGGTTCATGCTTTTGCCGAAAACAGCAATTATCCTCTGTCTTTCGTTTGATGGAGGCAGGTTGAATATCTCTTTATCATTATGGTGTAATGAAAACCTGGTACCGGGATGGGCTATGACTACTCTCTGAAACTCATTAATAATATGCCGCATTTCGGTAGATGCAGTCTTAAGGAATTTCCTTCTGGCTGGGACATTATAAAAGAGATTTTTTACGGCAATATTTGAGCCGGGTGCACAGCTTACAGGCTCCTGGAGCTCAACCTTTGAGCCATTTATTTTTAATAAAGTGCCTATATCATTGTCATGCTGTCGTGTTTTCATTTCAACCATAGCCACAGCAGCTATTGAAGCCAGGGCTTCACCCCTGAATCCCTTGGTGCTTATGGCAAAAAGGTCTTCGGCAGTATTTATTTTCGAAGTTGCATGACGCTCAAAACTAAGCCTGCAATCGGTCTCAGACATACCAATACCATTGTCAATTACCTGGACAAGAGAACTTCCGGCATCCTTGATTATTACCCTGATATTTTTACTGTCAGCATCAACCGAGTTTTCCATCAGTTCCTTAACCAGTGAAGCAGGTCTTTGTATAACTTCACCTGCTGCTATCTGGTTTGCTACAGAGTCTGGAAGAAGCTTGATTATGTCTGGCATTAAAAATAGGGTTTAGAGGTAGAAGAATACATAAGCAATGAGGAAAAGAACCAGGGCAATAACAATCACACGGATCAATGTGTACCTCTGCACTCTTGTTTTGTTCTGCCGAAAATAATTACTCATAGATCCACGTGTTATCCTTGGAATATATTCTCCATCGCTTTCTTCTTTTATTCCCATCTCAGCTTTTATCCGGCGCTCTCTTTCCTCCCTCATTTCCTTCTCAGAGTCATAATACATGGGAGTGTAATTAAAACCCCGTGGCTTAAATTGCTTGAAAAAGCTTGGTATTCCGGCCATGGTAAATATTTTTTGCAAAGATACTAATTATCCCCCAGTCTTTCAATTAAGCTTTGAACCACAATGCTTGCAATATTCTGCATCCTCATCATGATCTTCGGCCATGCAAGCCGGACATGTCTGGATACTGGTTTTTTTGTCGCGGATAAGTTTTTGCTGATAGTTCATCTCGGCACTTACAATACCTGTGGGCACTGCAATTATTGCATAACCTGTCAGCATGGTAAGGCTGGCAATAAACTGCCCCAGGGATGTTGCCGGTGCTATATCACCATATCCTACAGTTGTAATGGTAACAATAGTCCAGTATATTCCCCTGGGTATGCTGGTAAAACCATTTGCCGATCCTTCCACAAGGTACATAACTGTACCTATGATAATAATTATTGTTGTAACGGCCACGATGAATACCCCGATCTTGGCTTTGCTGGCAGCCAGTGAGCGGTTTATAACTGTACCGGCAGTTGTGTATCGTGAGAGCTTAAAAACCCTGAATATTCTCAAAAGGCGTAAAGCCCTTATTACCAGCAGGCTTGACCCACCTGAAAATATCAGGCCGAGGTAGGTGGGTAAGGTGGCAAGAAGGTCAATTATGCCGTAAAAACTAAAAATATACCTCACAGGTCTCCTGACAATAAAAATCCTTAGAAAATATTCAATGGTAAAAAAGATGGTAATAACCCATTCAATGATCATAAAGGTTGAATGGCCTCTGGCATTGATCTCGGGTACAGAATCAAGGATAACAGCTACTATACTAACTATTATCGCTGTAATAAGCAGTTCATCAAAGACCTTTCCGGCCCTGGTATCCGCTTTAAAGATAATTTCATATAATCGTTCCTTCGTTTTTCCCATGGTATGTCATGAATATTAATTATTGTATCAAAGATAGGAAACTGTACTGGTATAATGATTGGAATAATGCCTGCCTGCCGTCAGGCAGGGAATGATGGAATAATGGATTAATGGGATTACCGGCCAGGATCCCCCTTAGAACAGAGCCCCGCGCCAGCGGAGGTAGAGCCTTAGCCTATATTTACTATCTTTGCAAAAACTGCTAAACCATGAGAAAAATACTCCCTCTTTTCATTTTGCTGGCTGCCTTAGTACATTCATGCAGATCAGATAACTCTACCGAACTCAAGGTGCTTACTCTCAACATACGTTATGACAATCCATCTGATGCTCCAAATGACTGGCCTTCCCGTAAAGATTTTGTTGTCTCTTTTCTCAAAGATGAAGCACCTGATATATTTGGTTTGCAGGAAGTATTATGGCACCAGTATGAGTATATTGATTCATTGATGGAGGGCTATAAATCCATAGGTATGGGAAGGGATGATGGAGGACAGAAGGGAGAAATGACACCTGTATTTTTCAGGAAAGACAGGTTTTGTACTCTCAGTTATGGCACATTCTGGTTATCCGAAACACCTGGTATAATAGGCAGTAAAGGCTGGGGTGCTGTTTTGCCACGAATTGTAACATGGGTAGAACTGGAAGATAGAGAATCATCAGACAGGTTCTTCTTTTTCAATACTCACTTCAGTCATATGTCAGATTCAGCAAGGCTGATGAGTTCGTTGAAGGTTATTGAACAGGTCGGGGATATCGCCGGGGATTCACCGTTTATCATTACAGGCGATTTTAATATGCTTCCCGAAAGCAAAGCCTACGCTAAACTGACGGGAGAAGGCACTCCGGATGCTTTAATTATTGATTCCTATGGTATTAGTGAAAATGATTCCACAGGACTGGATTATACCTTTAACGGTTTCAGGGACGAGAAGGGGGAAAGACGAATTGATTATATTTTTGTGAGCAAGGGTGTGGCGGTGATGAAACATACAACAGAGAGCCCTAAACAGGGAGATCTTTTTATTTCAGACCACTGGCCGGTAATTGCTACAATCAGTATTCCATCGGTCCAATAATCACATCACCCTGGCTTTCTTGAAAGGGGAATCAGTGTCAAACAGTTTTCCGGTAGCGCCAGATAGCAAGTGAGATAGTGGCAATACCTATTATAATTATTCCCCTGACATCTTGAAATACATCAGCAAATCCCGATCCTTTTAGCATAACCATTCTTATTACCCTCATGAAATATGCGGTGGGATTGATGATATTAAACCTCCTTGCCCATAGGGGCATGCTTTCCTCCGGGGTAAAGATACCACTCATCAGTACAAAAATCATCAGTACAAAAAATACAACAAATAAATACTGCTGCTGGGTAGAGGACAGGGTTGAAAGGAATAAGGCAAGCCCCAGGACAGCTATAAGGTAAAAAGCCGCAAACAGGAATAACATTGCTATACTGCCATTGAAAGGGATGTTAAAAAGTATCTTTCCCAGTACCAGACCAAAAGCGAGATCTACAAGACCAATTACCAGGAAGGGTACCAGCTTGGCCGTTATGAACTGGTATTTCCTGATGGGAGTTACATTAAGCTGCTCTATGGTACCTATCTCCTTTTCCCTGACCACATTCAGCCCGGCGAGCAGCAGGCCTATGGCAGTAACCAGTATTACAAGAATACCCGGAAGCATGTAATATTTATAGTTTAATGAGGGATTATACCAGAAACGATTAGTTGTTTCTATCAATGATAACCTGCCGGGAGTATTTGATTGCATGCTACGGACTTTAAGCTCAGAGTTATAATCCTGTAATATACCCCTCATATATGCCCATGCCAGTTGAGCAGATGTAGCATTTATTGCATTGGCCACAACCATTAACTTTTCTTTTTCTTCCCTTACCACATTCCTTCCAAAATTTTCGGGGATATGTAATATCATGTCACATTTATCAGCATGCAGCATATCATCAGCTTCCTTTTCATCGAAAGTCGTATGCTTGAGCAGGAAAAAATCCGAACCCTGTAGTTTGGAGATCAGCTGCCTGGATTCTGCTGACATATCCATATCTACAATACAGAGCTCAATGTTTTTTATCTCGAATGTGACAGCCGGCACAAGGATCACTATCTGTACTATAGGTATACCAAATATTGCTTTGCTCAGGAATTTATTCCTGAATATCTGGATGAATTCTTTACGTATAAGGTATAATATTGTTCTCATCTTATTCCAGTCTCTTTTTAAACTTCAGGGTGCTGATGGTTATAAAGACAAGTGTCATGATGAACAGTATAAGTGTTTCCTTCCACACAAATGTGAACCCTGTTCCCTTTATCATGATGTCTTTTATAATTGTTACAAACCACCGGGGCGGGATGATCATGCTCAACCAGCTGTATATACCCGGCATATATTCAACAGGGAATATAAAACCTGACAGTATGATTGTTGGTAGCATAAGCCCCAGCAGGGATGTGAACATAGCCTGTTGCATGGTCTTTGACATAGTGGATATCATAATACCAAGAGATAAACCAAGCATTATGTATAACATACTTTCGAGCATTAACAATACCAGGCTTCCTTTAATTGGTATATCAAAAACCAGCCAGGAGAGGAATAGTATTATTATTAAGTCAATAAGCGAGAGTATGAAATATGGCGTTACCTTACCCAGGATAATATGTATTGGCTTAAGAGGGCTGACCAGCAGTACCTCCATTGTCCCGAATTCCTTTTCCCGTGTTATTGCTACCGAGGTCATCAGAGCGCAGATCAGTACCAGAATGATAGTTATAACACCCGGAACAAACATATACTGGCTCTCCAGGTTAGGATTGTAATACATCTTTATTTCAGGTTCTATGACCAGGGCTCCTTCAGCCATGGCCCCGTTATAATCTATCATATAGTCGCTAATAATAGCCCTTGTGTAGCTGGTTACCAGGTTTGCTACATTAGGCTCTGATCCATCAGCTATTATTTCAATATTTGCAGATCCTTCATTCAGCAATCTTTTACCAAAGTTATCTTCAAAGATGAGCACAGCCTTTATGTCTCCCTTTTTAAAGGCAGGGTCGATTTGAGCCCCTGACTCAAGGCTCTGTTTAAGTATAAAAAAGTCAGATGATTCAAGTCTGGAAACAAGGCCGGTGCTTATTTCATCTTTAGACCTGTCGAGAACTGCAATACCTGCATTCTTGATATCAGTCCTGACTGCAAAACCAAAAATGAGTATCTGTGCTGCCGGTATACCAAACAGAATCACCAGGGTACGGATATCCCTGAAAATATGCATAAACTCTTTTTTCACAAATCCTAAAAACCTGTTCATGACTCAATTATTATTTGGACTGTAATTAGATGGTCTTGCAATCTTCACAAATACATCCTGAACAGATGAAGCCCCGTATCTTTTTTTCAATTCATCAGGACTGTCAATAGCTACTATCCGGCCCT
>Ga0209121_10004351_pt1 | contig 13244 bp, 11 predicted proteins | sample Cruoilmetagenom3_FD_187292 | JGI IMG/M metagenome (GOLD analysis project Ga0209121, IMG submission 187292) | Oil polluted marine microbial communities from Coal Oil Point, Santa Barbara, California, USA - Sample 3 (SPAdes) (version 2) | ecosystem: Environmental > Aquatic > Marine > Oil seeps ... | reverse complement strand
CCATTTTTCGTCATTCCGGCGGAAGCCGGAATCCAGTAATTTCAATATGTTCTGGATGCCGGATCAAGTCCGGCATGACGTTTTTGGGACTTTTTACGAGTGCATCAATTTTGGAAACAATGAAAGTATCTTCTTATGTATATGTATTTCTGTTTCCTTTACAATAATTTAGTTACCAAAAACACCTTTTGTCTAGTTATTCTTGATAAACCTCATAAAAAATATAGACATTTTAACACAAATTGGATATTAAACTCTCATGTCGGGATGTGGCCCAGTCTGGTAGGGCACTGCGTTCGGGACGCAGGGGTCGCGCGTTCGAATCGCGCCATCCCGACCATTAATATTTACCCACCCATTGCTCCAGCCATTGTGAAGATGGGAAGATACAGGGCGATAACCATTCCTCCTATAACTCCTCCCAGAAATACCATCATAACCGGTTCAAGCAAAGATGTCATGGCTTCAACAGCTGCGTCAACTTCGTCATCGTAAAAATCTGCTATTTTGGCAAGCATTGCATCAAGAGCACCGGTATTTTCACCCACAGAAATCATCGAAACTACCATTGAAGGAAATACATCAGATTGTCTCAAAGGTTCCGCAATTGTTTTCCCCTCACTGATACTTTTCCTTGTATCCATGAGGACATTTTCAATAACTTTGTTCCCAGCAGTCTTGCTCACAATTTCAAGACCATCAAGGATTGGGACCCCGCTACTCATCATGGTAGAAAGTGTTCTTGAAAACTTGGCAACTGCAACCTTCCTTAATAATATGCCGAAGATGGGGGCCTTGAGCGCTAATCTGTCTATTTGAAGTCTTCCCCGTTCAGTTCGGTAATATCTTTTATATCCCCAAAAAAGAATTACTATTGCACCGAATAAGTACCATATATTGTTCTGTACAAAAGTACTTGCATCTACAAGAAATTGTGTCGGAGCCGGTAACGCACTTCCTACACCCTCAAACATGTCTTGAAAAACAGGGACAACTTTCCATAAGAGTAAAATCACAACTCCCAGAGCTACGACTAAGGTAGCGGCAGGATAAGTCATCGCGCCTTTTACCTTACTTTTTAATTTTATTGCCTTCTCCATATAGCCTGAGAGACGATCAAGAATAATATCAAGTATACCCCCAGCTTCTCCTGCGGCAACAAGATTAACAAAAAGCTCGTCAAATATCTTGGGATATTCCTTAAGTGAATCTGTAAGAGTAGCGCCCCCTTCAACACGATCTTTTATCGATGCAATTGTTTTTTTAAAGGTTATATTTTTTTCTTCCTGAGCAAGTAAATCGAGACTATGGACAAGGGGAAGTCCCGCATTAATCATTGTGGCAAACTGGCGCGCGAATACCACAACGTCTTTTTCCTTAACCTTAGGTTGCAGGAAAGCAATATTTTCGAAAAGATCTTTCGGTTTTTTCTTAATAACAATATTTTTTATGCCTTGCCGGCGCAATTGTGCTCTTACCGCCCCTTCGTTTGGGACTTCAATTTCGCCTTTTTTAGTGTCACCCCTTTTTGTAGTTCCCTCCCACAAGTATACAGGCATGCTTTATCCCTCTTTTAAAGAATTAATAGAGACCGTTGAAAAAAAGATAAAAATGGTTGTAAGAATTAATCAAGATCATTCCGCTAACCATTTACTTCCAAAACAAGATATACAATGACCGAAAAAATGTTTTGAACATTGCAAAATATTTTTCAAGGTTTCCTGTCATTTCGAGTTATCATTCCCAACATTCATAAATCGGATCAAATTACTAATATCTTAAGCCGAAACGTGGTTTAGAAAAAGCCACTAATATTTGCCACGATTTCTCCATATTTCATAGAGGATAACTCCTGTCGCTACAGAAACATTAAGAGAATCAATTTCCCCTGACATGGTTATGGAGACTAAAAAATCACACTTTTTCTTGACAAGCGACCGTATTCCTCTTCCCTCACTTCCTATTACAAGACCTACTTGCCCTCTATAATCAAGGGAAGAAAAGTTCTGATCCGAAGAGACATCGGCTCCATATATCCAGAACCCTTTTTCTTTTAGATAATCAATTGTCCTCGATATATTTACCACTCTGGCAATCGGAATATGTTGAGCGGCTCCAGCGGATACCTTAATGACAGCAGGTGTAACAGAGGCTGAACGATTTTCCGGAATGATAATTCCATTTACTCCGAAACAATAAGCCGTCCTTATTATCGAACCAAGATTCTGGGGATCTTCGATGCCATCGAGAATGAGAACCAATCCATACTTCATGGATCCATGACAATTAGCGATGACCTCATCCACGCCGGTGTATTCATAATCGCTACATACGCATATAATTCCTTGATGAGATTTATTGCCGGCAATGTTGGTTAGATAATTTTTGTTATTGTAATATACTGATATTTTTTCTTGTGTTGCCAGCTTCAGTATCTTCTGGATGTCAGGACTAGCTCTTCCCGTTGCTAAGATAATTTTTTCTACTCTCCTCCTGCCATGGAGGATTGTTTCCATAACTGGTTTTACACCATAGACAACCTGCATATCTTCAATCCTTGTAACTACTCAGGTTCAAAGACACATAGCTTATTTGTATTTGGTTTGTTATTATTATAACAAAATGCAAAAAGACTCTGCCAAATTATACGCATGACGGCTCGACTGAGCTCGTCGAAGTCTGAGCTCGTCGAAGTCTGAGCTCGTCGAAGTCTGAGCTCGTCGAAGTCTGAGCTCGTCGAAGCCTGAGCTCGTCTAAGCCTGAACTCACGCCGAAGACTCGCCGAAGACCACAGGCGGTGCTGGTTGTTATCTTTTTACTCTTTGTGCCTTTGTCCCTCTGTGCCTACCTGAGTAGTTACGATTCTTTTTCACTGCCTGCAGATTCCAAAATACTCTTTACATACCTTTCATTTATATCCGGACGTCGGAGATACTCAGGATGAGCGAATCTAACCTTCCCCTCCGCGATTTCTCTCAAAGCAGTTACTATTTCCCTGTTTTCCGTCCTGTTAGTAAGAGGCTTTGAGCCCTTGAGTAATTGTTTCGTTCTCTGGACAGTCAGCACAACCAGGGCAAATCTGTTTTTTGCCATTGCTAAAGAGTCTTCTACTGTAACTCTTGCCATTTGTTATTTTACCTCCGGTATATTAAATAGTTTCCATCCAGAAATGGCCCTTTTCCGCAATCTCTACGTCAATCTGCGGGACTGTTTGTGCGGCGTACATTAAGTACGCCTCCGCGCAATTCCTTGATTTCCTTGACCTTGCGAAAAATTGCTCATTTCTGAACATGAAACTTATTCGTGTCCATTTTTTGAGAAATTCATTTCTGAATGGACACTAAATAGATTATTTATTTTATTTTTCGATCTTTCTCTCTTGCTTTTTTCCGCGATATATATAGCTTCCATAACACTGGCAGCTGCTGCTATGCTATCATTAAAAATTACATAATCATACCATTTATTTTCATTTATCTCTTCTATCGCTTTTTTGAGGCGAACCTTTATCATATCTTTTTTTTCCGATCCTCGCCCTTTTAACCTCTCTTTTAAAATAGCAATAGACGGGGGAAGAATGAAAACAAATACACCCTCAGGATAATTTTTCTTTAAGTTTTTGGCTCCCAGTGGATCAATATCGAGGAGAATATCAAGGGTTTTGTCTACAAAATTTTTAATCTCTTTTTTCAATGTTCCATAAAGATAACCATAATTTTCAGCCCATTCAATAAATTCTCCCTTCGCTATGCGGTTTCTGAATTCATCTTCTGAGATAAAATAGTAATCCTTACCATTTTGTTCCCCCTCACGGGGAGAGCGGGTAGTACACGACACAGAAAAACGAAGATGCGGCAATATTTTCAAAACTTCCTTACATATAGTGGTCTTCCCTGCGCCGGAAGGAGCTGATACGACCAGCAATAATCCCTTTTCCAATTGAATTTTGTTCATAATTCCACCCAACTCGAAACTTTAAACCGTTATTCATTCCACATTCTGTACCTGTTCTCTTATTTTTGCGAGTTCACTTTTTATTTCTATTACATTGCGGGACATGTTCACATCACTGCTCTTGGAACCCGCTGTGTTTACTTCTCTGAGCATTTCCTGAAGTAAAAAATCCATTTTCCTGCCGATGGGGTCACCACTTTCCAACATTTCTTCAAACTGACTCAGGTGACTCTCAAAACGAACTATTTCCTCCGTCACATCGCTTTTTTCTGCCATTATAGCAACTTCCTGACTTAGCCTTGATTCATCGACTTCTAACGAATCCGTTAACTCACGTACCCGCTTTGAAAGCCTTTCCTGATATTCTACAACGACTTGAGGTACCCGTAACTTCAAAGCATTGAGATAATCTCTGATCATATTTAATCGCAACACGAAATCCTTGAGTAAAAGTTCTCCTTCCTTCTCACGCATTTTTATCAGGGAATCGATTGAATTGACCAGTATTTTTTGTAAGTGTTTCCATATTTCGTCAAGGTTTACATCACATTCCGAATAGTAAAAGACATCCCTAAGACGGGCAATCATACTTAACGTTATTTCATCTTTGAGATCAAATTCTTGTCTGACTTGATTTAGTAAAGAATAATAATGTTGAATCAACGGGAGATTCACTTCCAACTTTACCCCCGCTTCTTTATTTAAATCAGATTCCACCCGGATGTATACCTCTATTCTTCCCCTGAAAAGCCTTTGACATATCACTTTTTTGATCTCCGTTTCCAGCGAAGCAAGCATACTCGGAAGACGAACGATAACCTCCACACCGCGATGATTAACGGATTTTACTTCAACGATATAATTCTTACCATCAAGAACAGATGTTGCTCTACCGTAGCCGGTCATACTTTTTATCATCTACAATTCCTCTCCTCTGTGGATTCTTTATTTGTAACTGCTCAGGTTATTAGCCTGACTACGTGAATAGTTACACTGTTTTTTTGACTGCCTCAACTGTATGAGATATTTTCTTCTGATTATATTTAGTATTCCCATGATTATCTCACTTGAGTAATCCGGATAGGTCCAATCAAGTGACTGAAAGTTATTATTTGTATAAATGAGAGTTAAATCGGCATATATGCCATCCCTCAGATAGGGACGATGTGCATAAGCCTTCCCTGTTGCAAGGATTAAGTGTGCCGGGGATAGATAACCCGGGTCTATGTTTACACGCCTTTTTTCTCCCTCCGACAATCTTTCTTCAATTTTGTTTGTATATTGTTTTATGTCGGGGAGCATTTCGGGATTGACTAAGGGTTCAAAGGAAATGAATCTCCTGAAGAGAGATGTCCCCATTTCCTTCTCATAATAACTGGTATAATCAAAGAGCATGAATTTACTTATATAGTCAATATTTCCAAATTTATTTGACAGCTCTTTAATTATTATATTTAACAGGTCCTTATTGTTGGAAAAAATACTTGATATCAATTTTACCGGTCCCGGATATTTCGGCTGGCTCATAATGTGCTTCTCAATTCGTCCTGCGTGACTGTGGCAGTTCCTACCTTTCCTACGACAATTCCTGCTGCATGATTGGCCAGGGCGGCGGCTTCCCTGAATTGAGCTCCCGCTGCCGAACAAAGGGCAAATACACCTATTACAGTATCACCGGCGCCGGTCACGTCAAAAACTTCCTTAGCAACCGTGGGAATATTTGTAATATCTCCGTTTCTTTCAAAAAGGGTCATCCCCTCCTCGCCTCTGGTTATCAGAACCGCCTTGAAATCATATTTTTCAAGGAGTGTCCTGCCTCCCTTTAATATGTCATCCTCGCAGGTTAATTCCATTCCAAGGGCGCGTCCCGCTTCATGATGATTAGGTGTAACTATGTCGCATCCACTATAAAAGGAGAAATCGCTTTGTTTCGGATCAACGCACAAAACTATGTCTGTATTTGATATCGTATCTCTAATCCCGTCAATGAGTTTTTTCGTTACCATCCCCTTATTGTAATCGGAAACAACAACGGCCCCCAGTTCATCTTTAACAGATTTAATATACTCCAGCATCGTTTGAACATTATAAGGATCAACAGAATCTTTATTTTCCCTGTCGAATCTCACCACCTGCTGGCGTTGCGCTATAACCCTCGTTTTTACAATAGTGGGGCGATCCTGTTCAACAATAACGCCTTTCGTGCCAATACCCATTTTTCTGAATTGGTGTATCAACCACCTTCCCATATTATCAGATCCGATAATACCTGTAACTGCAACTTTTCCACCTATGGTATATATATTTTTAAGCACATTTGCACAGCCGCCGAACAACAGTGTTTCCGAGGTAACCTCAACAACAGGCACAGGGGCTTCCGGAGATATACGCGAAACTTTCCCCCAGATAAACTGATCTACCATTATGTCACCGACTACAAGAACCTTTGAACTTGAAAAATTATTAATAATTCCCAGAGCTCTTTTTTTGGTTATAATTCTTTTCATATTACCCAGATAAATGATATAAGTAATGGAATAGCGAGAATCAATAATCCGACCCCACAGGTCCGGCGTTGAACACAAATCCTTTTATTTTATCATTCCTTGCAAATCAAGGCAGATTTCAAATGCCATAATGCTATTATTACGGTCTTTTTTTGTCAATTCTTTTCTTGAAAAACAGTAAATCCTGCTTGACTAAAATCCAAAAAAAATATAGGTTAGCGGAATTTATTAAGAAAGTGGGGATTTGTCTTTATGGAAGAAAATGAACTCCTGAAGAATAGAAGAGAGAAAATAGGTTCTCTTAAGGCTGAAGGAATAGACCTTTATCCCAATGATGTAACAGTAAACGCTACTACAGAAACGATACTGGACCGCTTTGGTCATTTGGATAATGACGCCCTCGAAAAGATAGAAGAAAGATTTAGTCTGGCCGGAAGGCTCATGGCGGTGAGAAGTTTTGGCAAGGCAGCGTTTCTGAATATACAGGACCGAAAAGGAAAGATCCAGGCATATATTAAAAAAAATAAAATCGGTGAGAACCAGTTTTCTCTATTTAAAAGACTCGACATAGGAGATATCATTTTTGTTGCCGGCCGGGTTTTCAAGACAAAAACGGGAGAATTGACTGTTGAGACAGATGAAATTCGTCTCCTGGCAAAGGCATTAAGGCCACTCCCGGAAAAGTGGCACGGTCTTACTGATATTGAAACACGTTACCGGCAGAGACACCTTGACCTCATAGTCAATCCCGAGGTCAGAGAGCTGTTTCATAAAAGAAGCCGTATCATCCAGTTGACTCGTGATTTCATGCAGAAAAGGGATTTTCTCGAAGTGGAAACACCGATGATGCATCCTGTGGCAGGTGGGGCCATGGCCAAACCATTCAAAACATATCATAATACGCTAGGAATGGATCTTTACCTGCGAATAGCTCCCGAGCTTTATTTGAAACGTCTTGTTGTGGGGGGATTGGAAAGGGTTTTCGAAATCAACAGAAACTTCAGAAACGAAGGGATTTCTACATTCCATAATCCTGAATTTACCATGATGGAATTCTACCTGGCCTACGCTACATATCAGGATTTAATGGACATGACAGAAGAATTGTTCACCTGCATTTCACAGGATATATTTGATTCCCTCAAATTCCAGTATCAGGGAACGGAGATTGATCTGACTCTTCCCTGGCAAAGGCTATCCGTAAAAGAATCTATTATAAAATATTCCGACATAGATCCCGAATCCCTGGAAGACAGAAAGATAGCCATAGAATATGCAAAAACCCTGGGATTAGATGTTGGAAAAAATGAATCGCTGGGAAAGGTGATCATGGCCATATTTGAAGAGCTGGTTGAAGACAAACTAATTCAACCGACGTTCATAACAAGTTACCCTGTTGAGGTCTCACCACTCTCAAGAAAAAGTGTTAATGACGATCGCTTTACCGATCGTTTCGAACTCTATATTTATGGTAGAGAAATCGCCAATGCCTTCTCCGAACTCAATGATCCCGAGGATCAGCGAAAGAGATTTATCATGCAGCTCAAGGAAAGAGAAGCGGGGGATCAAGAGGCACATGAGATGGATGAAAATTATATCCGTGCTCTGGAGTATGGCATGCCTCCGACTGCAGGAGAGGGGATTGGAATAGACAGACTGGTCATGCTCTTTACCAACTCCCCCTCAATCAGAGACGTCATCCTTTTCCCTCAAATGAGAAAAAAATAAAAAGAGATACAAAGAAATCGACAATCGGATGTCGGATAAAACTCAAAACTCGAAACTCAAAACTCGAAACCCCATCATGTCCTACGAATCTTTCATAGCTTTTCGATATCTAAGAGCAAAAAGGAAACAGGCTTTTGTTTCGCTCATTACTCTTATATCAATAGCCGGCATATTTCTGGGGGTTGCAGCGCTAATAATCGTTCTTGCAGTCATGAACGGTTTTGAGACTGACCTCAGAAACAAAATACTGGGAGTCACCTCACACATCGTCCTGATGAAATATAGTGGACAGATGAAAGATTACGAAAATGTGATGAAGGAAGCTGAGGCAATTGACGGTGTCGTAGCATCGACCCCTTTTGTATATGGTCAGGCAATGTTAAAAAGTCAGGACGGAGCAACCGGCGTGGTTTTAAGAGGGATATCAACTGACAGCGTCCTTAAGGTAATAAATATCGGGAAATTTGTGGAAGGAAGTATCCGGGCCCTTTCAGAAAAGAAAAATGGAACAGGCAGCCTGCCCGGTATTGTTATCGGGAAAGAATTATCTAAAAACCTTGGGCTGTTTCTTCATGATAAGGTTGATGTATTATCACCCATGGGTATTCCTACACCAATGGGAATTGTCCCGCGTATCAAGAAATTTATCGTCGTTGGGATATTCGAATCAGGATTTTATGAGTACGATTCGTCGCTGGCTTTTCTTTCTCTGCCAGAGTGCCAGAATTTCTTGAATATGAAAAGAAATGTCACGGGAGTCGAGATCAGGGTAAAGGACATTTACAAAGCGGGAGATATTGCCGAAAGGATCGAAAAAAAGCTGGGATATCCATACTGGGCAAGGAACTGGATGCAAATGAATAAAAATCTCTTCTCAGCGCTTAGATTGGAAAAAAGAGTCATGTTTATTATCCTCAGCCTTATTGTACTGGTAGCTGCTTTTAATATAATAACTACCCTGATTATGGTTGTTATGGAAAAAACAAGAGATATTGCCATATTGAAAGCGATGGGTGCAACATCCAAAAGCATCATGAAAATATTTATGTTGCAGGGAATTATTATAGGTGCTATCGGCACTGTCCTGGGTTGTGTTGGAGGAGTTGTTGTCGCACTTAATGTTGAAAAGCTATCTTTGTTCATAGAAAACCTGTTTGGATTCAAAATATTACCCGGAGATGTATACTATTTGAGCGAACTTCCCTCCCGGATAAATTACTCCGATGTTTCAATTATTGTTCTGGCAACCATGCTGATATGTTTTCTGGCAACGATTTATCCTTCATGGAAGGCGTCAAAATTCGATCCGGCAGAAACCCTGAGATATGAATAATGAATAGAAAAGGACAAAGGGCTAAGTGATGAGCAACGAGCGATGAGGACTGAGGGTAATGATAGAAGTCAGCAATTTGGGAAAAACCTTTATAAAGGATGGAAATAAAATAGAGGTGCTGAAAGACGTCAATCTTGAAATTAACAGGGGAGATTCTCTGGCAATTCTCGGTGTTTCAGGTGCAGGGAAAAGTACCTTTCTTACTATACTCGGGATTCTCGATCATCCCACCTCCGGTCACATCATTTATAATAATGTTGATGTCTTTGGTTGGAATGAACAAAAGCAGGCTGAATTCAGAAATAAAGAAATAGGATTTGTGTTTCAGTCTCATCACCTCCTGCCCGAGTTTACCAGCCTGGAGAATACCATGATGCCTGCTTTGATAAACGGCATACCTATGCAGGAAGCCAGGGAAAAGGCAGAGATTGCCTTGACTGAGCTGGGACTCGGTGATAGGTTGGCGCACAAACCTGGTGAGCTTTCCGGTGGAGAGCAGCAGAGAGTTGCCGTAGCAAGAGCTCTGATAATGGAACCCGGGATCCTGTTAGCAGATGAACCGACGGGGAATCTTGACACCAAAACAGGAGAAAAAATACACGATATTCTACTTGATCTGAACAAAACAAAGGACATTACCATGGTAATTGTAACACATAATAAACCCCTGGCCGATCGCATGTCCAGTACCATCGGTCTGCAGGATGGAAGGATCTGTAATCTATAACATGAAAATCTTTCTTAAATTTAGAATCTTCTTTTTTATATTTGCATTAGTCTTATCGTTACTTTTTCAAAAATATTCTTTTGCAGAAGATACTAAAAGAATTGCCGTATTCCCCTTTGAAATTCACAGCAAATCGGATATTCTTTCCCTTAAAAGCCAGATAACGGGTCGCTTGACTACTGAATTATCGGAAGCAGAGTACGTTCGAGTTATCAATAAAGATGCGTTTTTGAGCCTGCTTGAAGGGAAACAGATAGACAAAGAACTGGCCTTTGGCATCGGAAAAAAAATTAGTGCCGATTTTGTGGTTATGGGCAGTCTCACTCGTCTGGGAAATTTGATCAGTGTAGACGTTACCGTTGTAGAGGTTAAAGATAGAAAAACCATAAGCGGTATATTTGCCGGTGGCACAGGCAAAGAAAGTATCGGCACTATCGCTGCAGAACTAACCGACAAAATATTACTGAAAATTTTTGTTAAACAGACGATAGAAAAAATCGAGTTTAAAGGTAACCACAGAGTTGAAAACGGGGCTATATACAATGTTCTAAAAAGTGAGAAAGGAAAGCTCCTTTCTGAAAGAAAACTATCATCCGACATAAAAGCTATTTACAAAATGGGTTACTTCGGTGATGTGAAAGTAGAGGTGTCCGGTGACACCGGCGGGAAAATCATAACATTCATCTTACAGGAAAAACCCTTAATATCCCGAATTGAGATAAAAGGAAACGATGACATAGATAAAGACGATATAGAAGGGGTTATGACTGTCAAACCCAAACAAATCCTCAACTTGAAGGAGGTAAAGTCGGATGTCGAAAACATCAAAACCCTGTATCATGACAAAGGTTATCTTAACGCGGAGGTTAGTTATAAGATAGAAAAAACAGGCAATAAAGGTACCCGGGTCATTTTTAATATAACGGAGAATAAAAAGCTTCGCATAGAAAAGATTTCCTTTGAAGGGAACAAGACATATACTGATGATGAATTGAAAGATATGATGGAAGTCACTGAAAAGGGGTTCTTTCACTTTTTTTCAGATTCGGGTCTTCTCAAAATGAGTAAATTGAAACAAGATATAAATAAGCTGAAAACCTTTTATCATAATAACGGTTACATAAACGCTCAGATTGGTGAGCCGGAAATAACCCATGACAAAAAGGGGATTTATATCAAAATAACTGTCATGGAAGGAAAACAATTTCAAGTCGGAAAAGTCGGAATCACAGGCGATATGCTTTCAGTTCCCCGGGCCGATCTTCTGAAAAAACTGCATATTAATAAGAAAGATTATTTTGACAGAGAATCTATCATGAAGGATATTGATTTACTGTCGGGAGCCTGCAATAATGAAGGTTATGCCTATGCCAATGTTACGCCGAAGACTATCTCCCGGGAAAAAGATCAAAAAGTCGATGTGATTTATTATATAGATAAGGAAAATATTGTATATTTCAATAGGATATCGATAACCGGCAATACAAAGACGAGAGATAAGGTCATAAGAAGAGAGCTGGCAGTGGTGGAAGGTGATCTATACAGCCGTGAAAAATTAAAAAAAAGCTATATGAACCTGACCCGGTTGAGTTATTTTGAAGAGATTAACTTTCAAACGGAAAAGGGGTCTGAAACAAATCTGACGGATGTTAATATACAGGTCAAGGAAAAACCCACTGGAATGTTTAGCGTTGGTGCCGGATACAGTGCTTCAGACAAGGCTGTCATTATGGCCCAGGTGGCCCAGCGAAACCTCTTTGGGAAAGGTCAAATACTGAGTTTGAGCGCCTACCTCGGATCAGAAACAAAGAATTACGAATTATCCTTTACGGAACCATGGCTCTTTGACATGCCGTTGTGGAGTAAGTTCGACCTCTGGAATACTGAAAAGGATTATGACAGCTATGACCTGAGCACAAAAGGTTTTACGACAACACTTGGTTATCCTCTCTGGGAATATGTAAAAGGATACATTGGATACAGCTTTTCGACAAATGATGTCAGAAATATTGACGAAGATGCGTCACGATGGATTAAAGAACAGGAGGGTGAAATAACATCCAGTGGTATTACCGTGACTCTTTCCAGGAATACGTCAAACAATTTCATGTTTCCCACCAAAGGTTCTAAAAACAAAGTATCCATAGAATACACCGGCGGGATACTGCAGGGAGACACCAGTTTCACAAAATATACCGCTAATTCCACCTGGTTCTTTCCCCTTCCTCTGGATAATGTATTCGCAGTTAAAGGACGGGCGGGATTTATGCATGAGAATGAGGACACAAAGATACCGATATACGAGCGTTTTTTCCTGGGAGGCATGAATTCTCTGAGAGGATTGAGAAATGTAGGACCCAAATTTCCTGACAGTGATGATGTCATGGGAGGGGAAACTATGCTTTGCTTCAACTTTGAATTTATTTTTCCACTCATCAAGAATGCCGGCATGAAGGGTGTTTTATTTTATGATACGGGTAATGCCTGGGAAAGTGGTTATCACCTTGATGATATGAGACGAACGGCAGGAGCAGGAATCCGCTGGTATTCTCCCATCGGTCCTTTAAGGCTGGAGTGGGGCCATGTCCTTGACAGAAGGGACGATGAATCCGCGAGCAGGTGGGAATTTACTATCGGGATGATGATGTAAGACAAAAGATAAAAGGTTAAAGGTACAAGGCTCAAGGTCCAAGGCTAAAGGCTAATAAGGTCAGTAATCAAATGTTACATATTATTTCTTTGACCTCGAGCCTTTTACCTTTAACCTAATAATCATGACAAGGAGAATGTGTGATGAAGAAAACTATGAGTATTTTAATTGTGGCATTTCTTGTTTTATCGGCAACCTGTACATATGCCGCTGAGAAGATAGGTTTTATTAATATGAAACAGGTGTTGCTTCTTTCCGACGCCGGCAAGGGGGCAGCGGGGGAATTCCAAAAGGTTTTTGAAAAATCCAAGGCAAAAATCCAGGCACGGGAAGCTGAATTAAAAA
>Ga0209121_10004350_pt1 | contig 13245 bp, 25 predicted proteins | sample Cruoilmetagenom3_FD_187292 | JGI IMG/M metagenome (GOLD analysis project Ga0209121, IMG submission 187292) | Oil polluted marine microbial communities from Coal Oil Point, Santa Barbara, California, USA - Sample 3 (SPAdes) (version 2) | ecosystem: Environmental > Aquatic > Marine > Oil seeps ... | reverse complement strand
GTATACTAGTAATGGCTTTGCAAAAATGCGAGCAGATGTTCGGTACAGATGCCCCTGTAGGTTCTGGGTGTGTGAGCCGAAGCCCTGAATAAATAGTTTCAGGGCGCAAACTAAGGAGGTGAGGATATGAGAGCTAATGGAAAGAAGCCTGAGATTATTCTGAGAGATGGGAAGCCAAGGGCAGTTATTATTGATATAGACGGGTATCAAGGAATACTGGAACGTCTGGAGGGTGCAGAAGACCTTAGAGCGCTTGAAGAAATGAGGACGAAGCCACTCGAGTTCAAGAGACTGGAAGATTTTCTCAATGCTACACCCCAAGTGTATGAGGTTTACTTAGAGCGAGCGGCAGAACAAGACCTCAAACGGTTATCAGCGAGGAATTTTCGGAGAATTATCCCCCAAATCGAAGCATTGGCTGAGAATCCCAGACCCGTAAATTGCCGAAAAATCTCTGGCTCAAGAAACGAGTGGCGTATAAGGGCAATAGATTGCCTTAACGATGTTTGTTCTCTCCCTCGAATCCCAATGTCATTGAGAGGCATAGCCGAAGCAATCTCGTCTCCCGTGAAGGATGAGGGTAAACATAAAAGACTGAGAATGAGATCTAGACAATGAGAAAACGCGAAATCGGCAAAACCTTTGGGATTGCACTTGTAAAGTGGGTTTATAGTTAAAAAGGCAACCTCTATACTTAGGATAATAGAAAGAGATGAGGAGGGAAAATGGAAGCCTTAAAATTTTATGTGAAGATTGGCGAAAACGGAAAGATTGATTTACCTGAGCTGGGGAAACTGAAAGGGAGAAGGGCAGAAATAATAATACTTCCCTTGAACGAAAGTTTTGGAGACTTGCTTATGGCTTCACAAAGCAGCTTGGGGTTTTGGGACAATCCCATAGATGATGAGATATGGAATAATGCATAAGCAAGGAGAAATGGTCTTGATTCCCGTCCCTTTTAGTGATTTAAAGTCCAAGAGGAGACGTCCTGTAATCATAATCTCCAACGATCTTTACAATCAAAAGACGGAAGACATTGTCGTTGTAGCAGTTACTTCTAATTTAGAAAAGAAAGACTACACCATCTTAATCACCCAGGATGATATGAAAGAGGGTACTTTGCCTCAGGATAGTATGGTGAGGGTAGATAAAATATATTCCTTGAGCCAATTGATAGTGATAAAGGGATTAGGGGGGATTAGGCAAGCAACTTTCGAGAAGATCGTAGTTCTCTTAAAGAGACTAGTAGCTTTGTAAGGGTAAATAGAATTTTCTAAAAATTGTTGGAAGGTTAAAGATGAAGCGGCATAAAGCTTTTTCCGCCCTGTCATAGCAAAATCTACCCTCTCCCTCGGATCCCAATGTCATTGAGAGGCATAGCCGAAGCAATCTCGTCTCCCGTGAAGGATGAGGGTAAACACGAAAGGCTAAGGGAGAGCTGGACAAAGTCTGTCTTGTTCAATTGGACACTCAGCGAGTGAAAAACCGAGAAGCTATCTTACAGAGTTTAGGTGTACACTAATAATGGCGTTGGAAGATGTAAGCGATTTGCTGCACAACAGTAGGTTTTGGGCATAGCGAACGATCTCCGATGGAAAGAGAGCTGAGAGTCGGCATAGGCTATGATAGCCACCCTTTAGTTTCAGGGCGCAAGCTAATTTTGGGTGGTGTAGATATTCCTTTTGATAGAGGCCTATTGGGACGGAGTGATGCTGACGTAGCAACTCATGCTGTAATAGATGCCTTGTGCGGTGCTGCCGACCTTGGCGACATCGGTACTCAATTTCCTGAGGAAGAATCAAAATATGAGGGTGTATCGAGCTTGCTTTTGTTGGGCAGGATCGGAGAGCTAGTTAAAGGAAAAGGTTTCAAAGTAGTTAATATTGACACTACAATCATTGCTCAGGGTCCCAAACTTTCACCTTTTATCCCCGAGATGAGGGGGAAAATTAGTCAAGCCCTGGGCATTGAGTCAACGCAGGTAACAGTCAAGGCTACCACCACTGATGGTTTAGGCTTTATCGGCAGAGGAGAGGGCATAGCTGCTCAATCCGTAGCTCTTATCCAAAGCTAACTTACTATCATTTCGTAGTATGGCTTGTTTTCTTTCCAGCAGATTACAAATTTAACCTTCTTCCGTTGTATCAAGTACTGCTCGCTCTCGCTGCGTAGCTTTCCAAAATCCATTGATTCTAAAAAGGCCTTAACCAGTTCAATCTTGTCCTTTAGCTCCTTATCCTCTTGTCCACTTTCCATATATTTGCTTGCTGAGTTCCAGAATTCCTCTTTAGCTACAGTTTCTATGCAGTGGGAAAGGCTAGGGGAAAGCTCTATACAACGCATATTGTAATTTATACCAACAAAGGCCAATGCTTTTCAAATTTAGCTGTAAGAGATTGTTTGTTTTGTCACCCGGAGTGAGATTCTTCAGTCGCTTCACTCCCTCAGAATGACAAGAAGCGAAGGACTCAGAATGGCAGTTGGGAGTTGTTAAACGTTCTGCCATAAAAAATTTGACAAATTTTTGCCTCGCTGTTATGCTTATTATTGACATATGTTCATAATTCGTAGCGAAAATGAGGTGAGGTTCCGTGTCTAGGCCGGTGAAATTGCGCTGTGTTGGTCAATTGCCGAACGCAGGTTTTTTCAGGCCTGTGGGAATTCCGTCAAATGTCTTGCGGGAGGTTTCTCTTTCGGTTGAGGAGGCTGAATCCATCCGTCTTAAGGATTTGGAAGGGCTGGAGCAGGAAGAATGCGCTGGAAGGATGCGCGTTTCCAGGCCAACTTTCCATCGCATATTGGAATCGGCTCGAAAGAAATTGGCTGATGCCCTGATTAATGGTAAAGCAATTCAAATTGAGGGAGGAAACTTCGGGTTGCCTCAAAGCCGCTTCAGGTGTAATGACGACGGCCATGAGTGGAATGTGCCATTTGAGGCTTTGGCAAATAGGATTCCCTTATCTTGTCCTGTGTGCTCCAGTGTGAATATCCAGCCTATGCCCCTACCGCCTTTTGGTTGGGGCAGAGGGCGTGGCGGAAGATTTCGTGGTGGAAGACGGTGGTAAAAGTGAAAAGAAAGGAGGTGAAGAAAGATGCGGTTTGGAAGAGCTTGGTTTGGCTGGGGAGGTGGTTGGGGCCGGGGCTTTGGTCGGGGCTTTGGTAGAGGTTGGGGTAGAGGCTGGTTTGGGTGGGGTAGTCCATATGCTTGGGGTTGGCCTGGCTATGGCATGCCTTATGGTTATCCTTATAGAGGATACGGATTTGGTTACCCATACTATGGTTACGCTGCGGCACCGCCCTATGGCTACTACCCATACTAAAGGTGCTTACAGGTTAAGAATGTTTGATAACCAATTTCGTAGGTTTAGCAAAGAGAGGCTGTTTAATAATGTAGTTGCCCAATTGATTGGGCGACTGTGCCTGATAAATCAGGCAACTACAGAATTTGGAGGTGAGAAACTCCCGGGATAGTCAAGACAAATCTCACCCCAAAGCTAGAGCAAAATTAAACAGCCTAAAAGGAGAAAGGAGGTGAGTTATGCCGTTTGGAAATGGAACTGGACCACGGGGATTAGGTCCGATGACGGGAAGGGGAGCAGGTTTTTGCGCTGGGTTTGGTGCGCCTGGATTCACCAACCGTATTCCTGGAAGGCGATTTGGCTTTGGTTGGGGCATGCCATACGGGTATCCGTATGCTGGCGGGTATAGAGGAGCCACTCCTTATATGGGATATGGCTATCCATATTATGGTAGGGGCTATATTCCGTCCTCTGGGTACCCTTATGGATATCCACCACGCTAAAAGTTTAATGTGAAAGGAGGTGCAGATGGGGACGGCGTTATTGGTATCCTTGGTGGTACGAATATGAAAAAATGTTAAGGAGGTGATAAAATGTGGCCTTGGCTTGGATGGAATGCCTGGGGACGGGTTGGATATGGAATGCCTTATGGATATCCCTGTGGAGGCTATGGTTATTCACCATGGGGAGCTATGCCTAAGGAAGAAGAGATAAGGATGCTTGAAGAGCAAGAAAAATGGCTCACAAGCGAATTGGATGGGATAAGAAAGAGGCTTGAAGAACTTCGCAAATAGAGAAAAGGGACTGGTGTATAAATCTAAATTAGAAAAGGAGGTGAATTATGCCAGGATTTGATGGAACAGGACCCCGTGGGATGGGTCCAATGACAGGGGGAGGAAGGGGTTTTTGCAGTCCGTACGGCTTTGGAGGAGGGTTTGGAAGAGGATACGGGTTTAGAATGGGGATGCCTTATCCTGTGGGTGGTCAATGGTCCGGGGCGCCAGCTCCAGGAGCTTATGGTAGCCCCGCGGCTATGCCCTATGGCTATCCTTATGGAGGTGCGCCCTATGCAGGCGCAGCTTATCCCGGGGCGATGCCATATGGTTATGGCGGAGCACCCATGGGGACAATGCCAGGACCGCCTACAGGAGCTGCAGGAGCGAATCCTTACGCTCCACAGATGACTCGGGAGCAGGAGCTTGATTTGCTGAGGAGCCAGGCTGAGGCAATAAAGGGGCAGTTGGAGCAGATTGACGCCAGGATAAAAGAGCTAGGGACTGAAGAATAAGGAGGGACCATCATGAAACTAGCGATATCGGCTACAGGCCCTAATTTAGATGCTGAAGTAGACCCTCGCTTTGGCAGGTGCCAATACTTTGTCATCGTTGACCCACAAACCATGCAATATGAGGCTTTGGAGAATTCTAGCGCCATGGCTGCTGGTGGGGCGGGCATTAGCACTGCCCAGATGATTGCTAACAAAGGGGCGGAAGTTGTTCTCACCGGCAATTGCGGGCCTAATGCTTACCAGACGTTATCTGCTGCTGGTCTTCAAGTAATCAGCGGTGTCACTGGCAGGATAGGAGACGCTGTGGAAGCTTACAAAGCAGGCAAGTTCCAATCAGTAGCCCAGCCCAATGTGGCTGCTCATTTCGGAATGGGAGCTACTCCTGGTATGGGTATCGGAATGGGTGGTGGGATGGGTGGTGGCATGGGGATGGGCAGAGGAATAGGGATGGGCCGTGGCATGGGGATGGGTAGAGGTATGGGCATGGGGGCAGGAATGACACCCATGACGGGGCCACAACCTCAAGCCATGAGTCCAGAGCAAGAGATACAAGCGCTCAAAGGGCAGGCTCAAATGCTAGGGCAGCAGCTAAGTGAAATCCAGCGTCGCCTTGATGAGTTGGAGAAAAGGAAGTAGGGAGGTGAACTATGCCTATCTACGAATATCAATGCGTGAAATGCGGGGAGAAGTTTGAAGTACGCCAAGCTATTGGCCAGGGTGGCTCAGGTTTAACTTGTCCTAAATGCCATGCGCCGGATCCTGAAAGGCTCCTGTCCTCATTCTTCAGCCATGGGGCAAGCGCAACCGAGTCCCCTGGAGCAAGTTGCCCCACTTGCAGCTCTGGAGTTTGTGGACTCCCTCCAATGGGGTAAAGCAAGTCAATTCTTAATGGAGGTGTATTATGCCTAGAGGAGATGGTACCGGACCTTCTGGCCAAGGGCCAGGAACAGGTAGAGGCATGGGACGAGGTGTAGGTACAGGGAGAGGAAGAATGGGAGGAAACCGGCCTGGAGCAGGTCCCAGCGGGGATTGTGTTTGTCCTAGTTGTGGGACCAAGGTTTCGCATGAGGTAGGCGTTCCCTGCTATAACTTGAGTTGCCCTAAATGCGGCGCAAAGATGGTTAGGGGATAGAGTGGTAATTTCTGTTGCCAGTGGCAAAGGCGGCACAGGAAAGACACTGGTGGCTGTTAGTTTGGCTCTCTCCCTGTGTGATGAGCGGCAGGTGCAGCTATTGGATTGTGATGTGGAGGAGCCAAACGATCATATCTTCGTTCATTCAGCGACAAGCCAAACGGAGCCGGTGCTCATCCCTGTTCCTAAGGTGGACGAGACAAGATGCACTTGTTGTGGCAAGTGCGCTGAAGTGTGCGCCTACAATGCCATTGCCGTAATTAAGCAAAAGGTGCTGGTTTTCCCTGAGCTGTGCCATGGTTGCGGAGCGTGCTCCTATTTGTGCCCTGAGTCCGCTATTGCCGAGGAGGGAAAAGAAATAGGTGTGGTCGAAAGAGGCGAGTCAGGTAACATGGAGCTTATTCAGGGAAGGCTTGTTATTGGGGAACTAATGGCTCCCCCTATAATCAGACAAGTCAAGAAACATATCAACCCTGCAAGTGAGGTGATTATTGATGTTCCTCCGGGGACATCTTGTCCTGTGGTAGAGGCAGTGAAAGCTAGTGACTTCTGTCTTCTAGTGACCGAGCCTACTCCTTTCGGCTTGAATGACCTGTCCCTGGCGGTGGAAGTAGTGAGAAAGCTGCAGATTCCGTGTGGCGTGGTAATTAATCGAGTTGGAGTGGGCGATAAGAAGATTGAGGACTATTGTGATGAAGAGGGAATTAGTATCTTGTTAAAGATCCCTCTGGACAAGAAAATTGCTATGCTCTATTCGAATGGAATTCCCCTGGTGGAGGGGATGCCTGAGTGGCGGAATGCCTTTGTGGAGCTTTTCGAAGACATTAAGCAAATTGCCTCAGCAGGGGTGGCAAAGTGACCGAGTGGCGAGAAGTTGCCGTTGATAGTGCAAGGCAGGTCAAAAGGAAGAGGGAGACAAATAGGTGGGAGAAGTTGTAGTTCTCAGTGGTAAGGGCGGCACGGGAAAGACAAGTATAGTAGCCTCCTTTGCCGCTTTAGCTCAGAGCAAGGTGCTGGCTGATTGTGATGTGGATGCTGCTGACCTCTACCTTCTTCTCCGACCCCAGGTGAAGAAACAAGATGAGTTTTGGAGTGGTCAAGCTGCCTTTATTGATAAAGAGAAGTGCACTGAGTGTGGGCTTTGCCAGGAGCTGTGCCGCTTTGGAGCTATCGAGGATTATCGTGTTGATCAAGTGTCTTGCGAGGGCTGTGGACTGTGTTCTCAAGTCTGTCCGGTTGGCGCTATCACTATGCAGCCCTGCATGGCCGGGCACTGGTTCATTTCTGACACACGATATGGTACCCTCGTCCATGCCAGATTGGGAATCGCTCAGGAAAATTCGGGAAAACTGGTAACGCTAGTCCGAAACAATGCCAAGCTTGTAGCTGAACAGCAGCAGCTTGATTATATTGTTAGCGATGGTCCGCCGGGTATTGGCTGCCCGGCCATCGCTTCTCTCTCTGGAGCGAGCATGGCGCTTCTGGTAACCGAGCCGACATTATCGGGAATACATGACCTTGAGCGAGTCCTCGGCCTGTGTCGCTATTTTGGTATCCCTGCCCTGGTATGCATAAATAAATATGACCTCAATGAGGAGAACTCTCGTCATATTGAAAATTACTGCCATGACCAGGGAATAGAGGTGGCAGCCAAAGTTCCCTTTGATAATGTGGTAACCGAGGCGATCGTTCACGGTCTGCCAGTGGTGGAGTATTCGGGCAACAAAGTAGCTCAGAAGATAGGAGAATTGTGGGAAATTGTCTCGGGCAAGCTAGACGGGACAGGAGGGAGAGATGCCAATTTATGAGTACAAGTGCCTGGAATGCGGCAAGATTTCAGAGATATTCCTTCGCAGCCCTGATACCGAAAATGTTGAGTGCCCGATCTGCGGCAGCAAGAGTCTGCAGAAGCTTTTATCTGCTTCGTATGCTATAAGAATGGATGCCTCTATGCCTGGAAGAACGTGCTGCGGCAGGACAGAACGCTGTGAGACGCCTCCTTGCTCTTCAGACGGCACTTGCCGAAAAGGATAGACACAAATGAGATATGCAGTACCTATCACTAATGGGAAAATAGCTGAGCATTTTGGCCATTGCGGCCATTTTGCTTTTTTCGATATTGATGAGGCGAGAAATGTGATTGTGAAAAAAGAGATGGTAGCTTCGCCGGGACATCAACCTGGGCTCCTGCCAGCATGGCTGGCTGAGGAAGGAGTTTCAGTTATCATAGCTAGTGGCATAGGTTCTAGAGCTCAGGGCATTTTTAGGGAGAACCGCATTCAGGTTATTATTGGGACTTTGGAGGGCGATCCAGAAAAAGCTGTCTTGGACTATGTGGAAGGAAGATTGGCTACGGGCGATAATATATGTGACCATTAGTCCGGACGGGAGGGTACGATGGACATCGAAGCAGAAGAGCAAATTCGACGCGCACTTGAACAAATTCTTGTCCCTGGAGTGACGCGTAGCCTGGTGCAGATGAACTTAGTTCGAAGTATTGAGGTCGAGGACGGCAAAGTGAAGGTAACTCTGGCTTTCACTGCTATCCCTGCCGAGGGTCAGGACTGGTTAAGGAGTAAAGTAGTCACAGCAATTCGTGAACTCCCTGAAGTGAAAGAGGTCGCCATTGAGCTTGTTGAAGCCAAACCCAAAGAGCTCAACGAAATCCAGAATGTAATAGCAGTGATGAGTGGCAAGGGGGGAGTGGGCAAATCTTTGGTAGCTAGCTTGTTAGCTACTTCTTTTGCTCGTGAAGGGAAAAATGTCGGCGTACTCGATGCTGATATTACCGGTCCTAGCATTCCCAAGATGTTTGGGTTAAATGTTCATCCCAGCGGCAGTGAGACGGGTATTTTGCCCATACTGTCGAAGTCGGGGATTGAGGTTATGTCCATGAACCTTCTATTGCCTAGTGAAGATGACGCTGTTATCTGGCGGGGGCCGCTCATGTCCAAAGCTATTACACAGTTCTGGGAGGAGGTGCTTTGGGGTAAGCTAGACTATCTTATAATAGACCTGCCACCTGGCACAGGAGATATTGCGTTAACAGTGATGCAAGCAGTACCGATGTCAGGTGTAATTGACGTTTTTACCCCTCAGGAGTTGACCGAAATGATAGTGAAGAAAGCGGTGAAAATGGCACGAACGTTGAATGTCCGTGTTCTCGGGGTAATAGAAAATATGAGCTATCTGATACTGCCTGAAACGGGGAAGAGAATGGAGATCTTCGGCCGAAGCAAGGGGGAAGAAATGGCTAAAGCTTCGGAAGCTCCATTGTTGGGGCAGTTGCCTATTGACCCAGAGTTGGCCAGGTTGTGTGATGAAGGAAATATTGAGAAGTACAGGTCAGACGCGTTATCCCAAATTTTTGCTAATGTAGTTGCTGTCGTGCATGGGAGAAGATGAAGGGCAGCTATATATTGACTGAACCTGCTGGCTACGTTCCAGATTTGGCAAACGGGGGTTAGAAAATGCGTGCGGACTTCGGTGATTCCTTCAACGAACTAGAGGAATCCGTTATGAAGGACATGAGGGAGGTTTACTCGGAGAATGTGATTGAGCATTTCCTCAATCCGAGAAATCTGGGCAAGATCCAAGCTGCTGACGGATTTGGAAGGGTAACCGGGCCCTGCGGGGATACCATGGAGATATGTCTTAGGATGGAAGATGGCAAGGTTAAGGATGCTGCTTTCTGGACTGATGGCTGTGGACCCAGCATTGCCTCTGGCAGCATGGTCACCGAGCTAATTAAGGGAAGGAGCATTGGTGAAGCCCAGAAAATCACTCAGGATGATCTCCTAGATGCTTTAGGAGGGCTCCCAGAGGAGAGCCTACACTGTGCCTTGCTGGCAGCAAACACACTGAGAGAGGCAATCAAGGACTACCTGGCTTTGGAGAAGGAGCCGCTGAAAAAGGGCTCATAGAAGATGAGGATATAAGTCATGAGCGTAGAAGAGGCACTAGCTGAACTTCGAGCTATCTTAGGTAAGGGATTGCATCCCACAGCAATCTCAAAGGTGAGAGATGTTCTGATTAGGCTAAAAGGGGGTCGTGCTCAAGACAACAGAAAGATAACCCAAAAGCGAGGCCCAGAAAAACACGAGAACCTGAATTAGGTTTCTATTCGATACGGCCCCTTCCTTTGCAACTTTCATGCGCTAGGCAACTAGAAGGCGCAGTCTTTTAAATTGGCATAGTGGCAAGACGAATAATATCTGCAACCTTTATTGATTCCTAAGAGTTCGCCTTTATCCAATATTTTGTCAAAATGTCTTTTAGCAAATGGGTGCATAATTTATTGTCATTTGGAATTCTTTACTTCCTCCCTAAATTTTCGATTCTAGCCAAGATATCATCAACCCTCTGGGATAACCCTCCCACCTCTTTTCTTAATGATGCTGGAGAAGGAGCAGAGCCTGGTCTTTGAGCAGAAACGGGTTGACGGAATCCATATTGATAGCCATAAGTTGGAGCTTTCACTCCAATGATTTCACTTATTCTATAACCTGCCCAAGCATTCTGCCGGCAACCAAAAGGCGATGCTTTCCCTTCCGCCACTGCTCTAGCGAATTGCCCACAATTGCCATAGCCACAAAGGCCACAATTAAGCTTAGGTAAAGCTTCATAGATCTTCCTTATTTTCTCCTTATTAGCGATTGCCACCGAGATTTATTCCCCTCCTTGTAATTCGATCAATAACCCAGATAACCTCTCATTTGCCTTTTCCATCTCTTGCGCTGCCTGCAATATGCTATTGTAAATCGGACTATGTTCTAAGTTCTCGGTTTTCTTCATCCATTTGCTAAATTTCTCGCTATGCTCTTTGTTATGCTCTATCCAGGAGGTTAAAAGCACTTTAAGCCTGCCTCTTTCATCAGTGGGGAAACTTTTGAGCACATCCTCAATCTTTGACCGAATCATGTGTTCGGGAACGGCGCCGAGGATTTCATCAACCTTCTGCCCGTCAACGAAATAGTTCTGCATGGGTATGCTCATAATCTGGTATCTCACTGCTGTCCGCTGATTTTCATCCACATTAATCATGCAGAATTTAAATCTGCCTTCATACTCCTCGGAGAGTTTTTCGTATATCGGTATAACCATCCTGCAGGGACCACACCACGGCGCCCAGAAATCGACCTCTGTGGGAATGTCTGACTCTAGAACCTGCTCCTCAAAATTTTGATCCGTGATTTGCACTATCTTGCTCATGCTACCTCCTTTAGGTTGGTTGTATATGTTAAATTTTAGGTTAAGCCTAAAATGCCGAGCAACTCGGGAAGACTCTTTATTATAAAGTCAGGCCTCTCCTCTTTGTTTGTTATCGTTTCCTGGTAGCGGTCATTCCACTTGAACCAGACGCTTTTCATGCCAATTCTGCTTGCCCCGACGATATCGGCGTCAATTCTATTGCCAACCATAATCGCCTTCTTGGCTTTGACCTTGAGTCTGTCCAATGCAGCCTCGAATATCCCTTTGGCTGGCTTCTCGATACCAACTTCCTCGGAGATTACTATAGCATCGAAGTAATTCTCCAAACCACAAGAGGCTATAACATTTCTGGCATCAATGCTATCGGCGTTGGCTATCACGGCAATCTTATATCCACCTTTTCTAATGCGCTCCAAGACCTCGACCACACCTTCGACGGTCTTGGCAGTAATAGCCTGCCCCGAACTATTGTGAATAACAGTTTCTTCAGCGACCAGAGTGTCCCCTAAGTCAAAACATACCGCTTCGATCATGAATCCATACCCATCTCTTTCCCTTTTATTTCATCACTCTTTCCTGAAGTTTAAGATTTGGCCCCTTTCGCGATCCTTATTATCGTGAATAAGATTGCCGGAGTATTTACTTTCCAGATAAAAATCGGCGGTCTCAATTTCATCTTTGGCCTCCAATTCCATATGTTTTGGCCACACTGAAATAAAGGCAGAGGGTTTCATGATCCTATGAATTTCGTTTAGCAACCTTCTTCTATCATTTGCTTGCGGGAAATAGTAGGAGTGAAAGACGTCAAAAAGGAGGACAACGTCCACAGACTCATCAGTTAAATCAAATTTTAGCTCTCCTGAAGTGTCCACTCTTTTTATGTTTCTCAAGCCGGCTGATTCAGCTTTTTGCACAAGCTCATCTAAAGCTTTCGTATCTTTGTCTAAGGCATATACTTTCCCTTGCTCACCAACTATTTTGGCAGCCGGAATGGTGTACGTGCCGGAGCCACAGCCAAAATCCAGCACAATCTGGCCTCCGTTAATGCCTGCCCTTTTTAATACCTCAAAGACTTGTGATTCCAACTCCATTTCCTCATACCTAAGGTAATATTACCCATACGTTTTTAGCTTCTCTCTTGAAGGTATCTAAAAGCAGACATGGCAGCGGTGACGCCATCTCCAACCGCAGCGGCGATCTGGCGTGCCGAGTTCCTGCGTATGTCACCGGCAGCGAAGATGCTAGGAGCTGAGGTAGCCATCGTCTCATCAGTGACGATGTAGCCAGCATCGTCAAGCTCCAGAATGTTGAAAAATTGCTGGCTATTGGGCATGAGCCCTACTGCGACAAAAACACCGTTTACCTTCAAGTTAGACTGTTGCCCTGTTTTAACATTGCGCAGTTTAAGCTCCTCCAGTACTTTGTCTCCCAGTACTTCTTCCACCACCGTGCTCCAGATGAACTCCAACTTGGGCTGGTCAAAGGCCCGTTCTTGGAGGACCTGCCCTGCCCTGAGTTGGTCTCGCCGATGTATTACATAGACCTTCTTGGCATGCCGGCTCAACTCCAGGGCGTCAGTGATGGCAGTATCACCTCCTCCGACTACTGCTACTTCCCGGTCGCGAAAGAGAAAGCCATCACAGGTGGCACAGTAGGAAACACCGTGGCCTGAGAGCCTTTCCTCACCAATGACCCCCAGTTTACGATACTCTGAACCAGCGGCGATGATTATAGCTGCAGCTTCAAAGTTGCCTTCAGTGGTAGAGACATCGTAGGGTTGTCCTTGGGCAACGCCTGTAACCTCAGCAGTTACAACCTCTAGACCATATCTGACTGCCTGTTGGTGCATGAGCGAGCCCAGCTCTAAGCCAGAGATGCCCTGCGGAAACCCAGGATAATTCTCCACCAGCGTGGCATTTACTATCTGGCCTCCAGGTATGCCACGTTCGATTAGCAAGCTGTTGAGACCCGCCCGTGAGGTATACAGTCCGGCAGTGAGCCCAGCAGGACCACCTCCGATGATGATTACTTCATATTTTGCCATTGCTTACCCTCGTTCCATGATTTAAGTAAATGCCGGAGTTTCGCCTGGATGTAACCTGTGCCATTTGGTACATTCAAACCTTATACGTTATCCGTAGCAAAAGGCTCCAGTCCACCGTAGTTGACTTCCTTTTCCGCCTTGAAGCTCGTCGCTTGACTTTGTTGAGCTTGCTTTGCTTGTAGCTAGTATTGTCATTTTGCTGCCTTGAGTAAGCGTAGGTGCTCCCCTAGAAAGAGTTCTTCTTCAAAGCTACTAAATCCTTGGCTCGACA
>Ga0209121_10004349_pt1 | contig 13246 bp, 11 predicted proteins | sample Cruoilmetagenom3_FD_187292 | JGI IMG/M metagenome (GOLD analysis project Ga0209121, IMG submission 187292) | Oil polluted marine microbial communities from Coal Oil Point, Santa Barbara, California, USA - Sample 3 (SPAdes) (version 2) | ecosystem: Environmental > Aquatic > Marine > Oil seeps ... | reverse complement strand
AGGGCAATCACAAGAAGGCCTCGTCAAAAGCGTCACCGGCCATGGTGGTGGCGCGGTATGGGGCCAGGTCCAGAACGTGGGCTTCGGCAAGCCCAAGATCAATATGCGTGGCCATCAGGGCAGACCCTCCGCCCGACAGATGCATGCGGATGGCGCTTGCAAACATGTGCACGGCCTCACCGTCCAGTGACACAGTTGGTTCGTCCATGATCCACAACTGTCGCCCCGTGACCAACAGACGCGCCAGTCCCAAACGCCGCTTTTGCCCGGCAGAAAGCAATCCTGCCGGACGATCGGCCAGCGCCGTTAACTGATAGGCCTCCAATGCCGCCGAAATATCTGATCTGCCAAAGATTTGCGCCCAAAAGCTCAGGTTCTCTGCCACACTCAAAACTGATTTGATGCCATCCGCATGGGCGACATAGGCAAGGCGATCAGCATCAGTGTTGACTTGCCCTGACAGCACCGGTTGCAGCCCCGCCACGCAGCGCAACAGCGTGGTTTTGCCAATGCCATTCGGGCCGCGCAGCACCAGGGCCTGGCCCGGTTGCACATCAAAGCTCACGCCTTGCAGAACCGGCACACCACCGCGCGCAATGGCCATATCCCTGACAATCAGGCTCATGTTTCAACCGGGATCAGGGCCGCCGCCACGCGCCGCCCCTCTGACAGCAACACATTATACGTACGCGCCGCAGCAGGAGAGTTCATGGCCTCTACGCCCAACCCTGCCTCTTCCAACGCCTCGCGCAGGGAGGCGGGCACATGGGCCGTTTCCGCGCCCGTGCCGATGAACAACACATCCACAGTGCCCACCAGTGCGGTCAGGCTGCTCACGTCATGGTAGCCGCCCCAACTGCGCGCGCCCTCAGTGGTCACACAAATCGGGCCGCTCAGAACCTGCCCCGCAATGCGGAAAAACCCAGGGCCATAGCCATCAATTGGGGTGGCACCGTCAAATCTGATCTCATTCAGCTGCATGTTTCCCCCTAATTCCAGACCGGCAAACCGCTGACCAAAGCCAGCGTAATCACGACATAAGTTGCCCAACGATAGGCCTGTTCGTAAGTGGGATCAAACAGCGCCTGCCCGATCAATGTTGTCATGAAATAGGGCACGCCCAATATCGCCGCAAGACCGATGATTTCCAGCCCCAAATGGCCCGACAGCGCCAAATTGGCGATCAGTACAACATCAAGAATGGCCAGAAACAGAATCGTGTTGGCCCTGACCGAGGCCGCAGCAGACTGCCCCGCCAAGTAGAACATGATGACAATCGGCCCGGTCAACCCGGTCAATCCGCCGATCAGACCGGCAGCACCGCCAATGGCCAACAGCCCCAAAGGCGCAACATGGCGCGCAAACCGCCAACCCGCAATCAGTGAGGCCAGCGTCACACCAGCAATGGCCGCCACCAACCAGCGGATCACCTCGCGCTCGACCAGACCCAGCAGCCACAGGCCCAGCGGCACTGTGATCAACGCCGCGATGGCCAGAATGCTCACTTCGCGCTTGTGGGCTTGTCCCCAGGCGCGGGGCAACAGAGCGGTCGTGCTGAACACACCAGTCAGCGTCATCAATGCAATCACCTGCTGGGGCATCAGAAAAATACCCGCCACAGGTACAAAGATCAGCGCCGTGCCAAAGCCGGTGAACCCGCGTATAATTCCGGCCACTGAAATGGTCGCCAGCAGCCAGATCAGCCCCGGCGTTGCCAGAACCTGACCCAGAATATCAGGCATCTATGTTGGCAAACTGAGTGCCACCCGACTTATCGGTTTTGGACCAGTCGCGTTTCACGCCCAGTTTCAACAGCATAGTCGAGGCCACAAAGACCGAAGAATATGTGCCCACAACCACGCCCCAGATCATCGCAAAGACAAAGCCGCGGATCACATCACCGCCCAGCACATAAAGCGCAATCAGCGCCAGCAATGTGGTGACCGAGGTCATGACGGTCCGGCTCAGCGTTTCGTTGATCGACAGGTTCAATACCGCATTCAGCGGCATTTTCTTGTATTTGCGCAGGTTTTCACGGACCCGGTCAAACACCACCACCGTATCGTTCAATGAATAGCCAACGATGGTCAGAAGGGCCGCGATGATCGTAAGATCAAACGGTATCTGTATCACTGAAAATACCCCGATGGTCAGCACCACGTCATGCACAAGGGCCGCCACTGCGCCCACCGCAAACTGCCATTCAAAGCGCAGCCAGATGTAGATCAAAACCGCTGCAATGGCGAGAATGACCGCCAGCGCCGCTGTCTGCACCAATTCGGTTGAGACTTTGGGCCCAACGCTATCAACCGAGGTAAACGTCAGATCGGGGATCACCTGCTGCAAAGCGGCCTCAACTTGACGAGTCACATCGGCGGTGACAGCTTCTTGTCCTTCTTGAGCCTCAATACGGATCATGGCGACGTTCTTGTCTTCTGGCCAAGTTGGGTCAAAAACCTCGGTGATCGACACGTCCCCCAAATCCATTGGTTGAATCAATTCCCGATATTGACCAATGTCGATTTCTTGCGTGCTTTGGGTGCGAATGGTCGTACCACCTTTGAAATCAATCCCATAATTCAGCCCTTGCGCGCCAAAGCTGCCCAAGGCGACCACGATCAAAATGACGGATGCCCCGATCGACATCTTCCATTTGCTAAAGAAATCCAACTTGGTTTCCTTTGGCACCAACCGCAGGGCACGGCCCTCAAGCACGGTTTTGGGGCGGCGGCGTTCATACCAGATGACCACGATCAGACGGGTCACAAAGATGGCCGTAAAGACCGAGGTGATAATCCCCAGCCCCAGCGTAATGGCAAAGCCACGCACCGGCCCCGAGCCCATGGCATAAAGGATCACAGCCGTCAGGAAAGTGGTAATGTTGGCGTCGGTGATCGCACTCAGCGCCTTTTCATAGCCCAGCTCAATCGCGCGGGCTGGCCCTTTGGCGGATTTGATTTCCTCGCGGATACGCTCAAAAACCAGCACATTGGCATCCACCGCCATCCCGATGGTCAACACGATACCGGCAATGCCGGGCAAGGTCAGCGTCGCGCCGATCATGCTGAGCAGGCCAAAGATCAGCCCGACGTTGATGATCAATGCGATATTGGCAAAAATCCCGAAGGTGCCATAGCTGAGAAACATGAACCCCAGCACCAGCGCAAAGGCCACGATACAGGCGATTTTACCCGCCTCAATGCTGTCAGCCCCCAGTTCAGGCCCAACTGTGCGTTCTTCCAGAAATGTCAGCTCAGCAGGCAAGGCGCCCGCACGCAGCAGCACCGCCAGATTGGTGCTCTCCTCAACCGTGAATGACCCGGTAATGATGCCAGACCCGCCGGGGATATGGCCTTGGATAACTGGCGCGCTGATGACTTCACCATCCAGAACGATGGCAAAGGGGCTGCCGATATTTTCGGCCGTATAGGTGCCAAATTTGCGTGCCCCCGTCGGGTTAAACCGGAACGAAACCGCAGGGCGGCCGTTTTGGTCAAAGTCAGGCTGTGCATCCACCAGTTCCTCACCAGTCACAACCGCGGCTTTTTCCAGAATATAGAACTGCCCCTGCTCGGCGGCATCAATTGAGGGCAGCACCTCATTGCCGGCCCCTGCACGTTCATCTTTGTTGGTGGTGCGGCTGACCACGGGCTGAAACGTCAGCTGCGCCGTGGTGCCAATGATGTCTTTCAGTTCAGCCGCTGATCCAACACCGGGCACCTGAATCAAAATCCGGTCCGCCCCTTGGCGCTGAATGGTCGGCTCGCGGGTGCCCACTTCGTCAATCCGGCGGCGAATGATCTCCAATGACTGGCGCACGGTGCGTTCGTCCGTGGCCAGCATTTCGGCCTCTGACAGCGTCACAACAATGGTGTCGCCATCGGTATCTACCAAAATGTCACTGGCCCCGGCCCCGGTCAGGCTGACCACGGGGCGCGCGATGCCGCGCACAAGGCCGGCGGCATATTCAATTTCTTCCGGCTTTTGCACCAGCCGGACACGCAGCTCGGCGGTTTGTGATGGTTGCAAGCGGATCGGGCCAATCTGCGCCCGCTCTTCGCGCAGCAGATCACGGATTTCAGGCCACATGCCCTCAACCCGCGCCTGATACACATCCTCAACCTGCACTTCGGCCAGCAGATGCGCCCCACCGCGCAGATCAAGCCCCAGATTGACCAACCCCGAGGGCAACCATGTGGGCCAGGCCGCAAAATCCTCCAACAGGCGCGCATCTTCCGATCCCGCCTCGATCTGTGCGGCGGCATCATTGTGCCGCTCCACATTGCCATAAAACCCATTGGGCAGAGCCAGCAGCAGCCCCAGGGCCACAAGGCCCCAGATGACAACGCGCTTCCACAGATCTATCTGAAGCATTTTAGTGCCTTTTCAAACGGTTACTTAGGGGCTGGTCGTATATTGTGAACCGATGGCTCAGCTCTCGGCAGGTTCGGTCTTGTTCAACACCTGGGCAATCGTGGATTTCACGACGCGCACTTTAACGCCTTCGCCCAGTTCCACTTCAACCTCGTTGTCATCCTTGACCTTGGCAACCTTACCGATCAGCCCGCCTTGGGTGATCACCTGATCGCCACGGCGCAGGGCCGCAACCATGGCGGTGTGGTCCTTCATTTTCTTTTGCTGAGGGCGGATCAGCAGGAACCACATAATGGCAAAAATCAGGATAAGCGGGATAAATTGTCCGAGGGCGTCCATGGTGATATGTCCTTGTTGGCTGTCGCGGGGGCCACCCCCGGCGAATTCGGTCGAAACCTAAGGTTCAAGGGCGGTATTTGCAAGGTGGGAAACGCCGTATCGGACGGCTTTGCAACAGGCACACGCATTCTCAATATTCGGCTGGTTACACTGCTGTGATACTTGTTAAAGAACCACACGAGACGACTCACCCCTGAGAAAGGACACAAGAGATGCATGACATCCGTGCCATCCGCGAAAATCCCGCCGCATTTGACGCCGCTTTGGCCAAACGTGGGCTGTCAGGTCTGTCGTCTCAGGTCCTGGATCTGGACGAGGCGCGCCGCACCCGCATCCACGCCGCTGAAACAGCGCAGGCTGATCAGAATGCCGCATCCAAGCAAGTGGGCGCTGCCAAGGCCAGCGGCGACGAGGCCGAATTTGAACGTTTGCGCGCGCTGGTTGGTGAAAAGAAAGCCGAAGTCGCCGCCAAACAGGCCGAGGCCAAGGATCTGGACAGCCAGCTCAACGATCTGTTGATGGGGATCCCCAATCATCCGTTTGATGATGTGCCCGAAGGCAGCGACGAGGCTGACAACATTGAAATTCATCGCTGGGGCACGCCGCCCACGTTGGATTTCAAGCCCAAAGAGCATTTTGAAATCGACGGTGTGAAACCCGGCATGGATTTTGAAACCGCCGCCAAACTATCGGGCAGCCGCTTTGTGGTTTTGTCCGGCTCCGTGGCGCGTGTGCACCGCGCCTTGGCCCAATTCATGCTCAACACCCATATTGAGAAAAACGGCCTGACCGAAACCTGGACCCCTGTTCTGGTGCGCGAAGAAATGATGCAAGGCACCGGGCAATTGCCCAAGTTCGGCGAAGACAGCTATCAAACCACCAATGGCTGGTGGCTGGTGCCCACAGCCGAGGTGCCGCTGACCAATATCGTCAACGGTGAAACCCTTGAGGAAAACGCCCTGCCCCACCGCTATGTGGCCCATACGCAGTGTTTCCGCTCTGAGGCAGGAAGTGCCGGACGTGATACCGCAGGCATGTTGCGCCAGCACCAGTTTGAGAAGGTCGAAATGGTGTCGATCACGCATCCCGATCACTCGGTTACCGAGCTGGACCGCATGACCGCCTGTGCGCAGGGCATTCTTGAACGGCTGGGGCTGGCGTATCGCACAGTTGTGCTTTGCACTGGCGATATGGGATTTGGCGCGCGCAAAACACATGACATCGAAGTGTGGTTGCCGGGGCAGAATACCTACCGTGAAATCAGTTCCTGCTCGGTTTGCGGTGATTTTCAGGCGCGCCGGATGAATGCGCGCTTCAAGCCCGCAGATGGCGGCAAACCGCAGTTCGTGCATACGCTGAATGGCTCAGGTCTGGCGGTGGGGCGTTGCCTGATTGCCGTGCTTGAGAATGGCCAACAAAGCGATGGGTCGGTTATCCTGCCTGACGTTTTGCACCCCTATCTTCTGGGTCGCACCACGATCACGGCTGACGGCACTCTGGTTTAGCCCCCCCCTCAAAATCGCGAGACCGGCCATCAGGCCGGACGAGCCGCCCGCGTTGGCGCTGTTTTTGGAAATGGCACCAACCGGGCGCTTTTCTCGTCCCACAGTTTCAGGCGAAAACTAGCCAGCGCCTCGCCCCAACGAATTGGCTCATGCGCCTTCAGGGCCTCTGGCAACGCCCGCTGACATTGGCGCAACCGATACGACGGAATGCCCGGATTATAATGATGCAAATCGTGATAAGCGATATTGCCAGTGCCAATATCCCACCACCACCCCAGATTAAGCGAAGACGACCCCACCAACGTGGCTTTCTGAAAATCCAGATCAGGTTTGCGATCCCAGTAAGTCTCCTCAAAATTATGTTGCAGATAAACAAGGAACACCCCGATTATCCCGGCAATCAAGGCACTTGTAGCCAACATAACCAGCCCCGCCGCCCCAAGTACCCCCCACACAAGTGCGACAAATCCCGCCAGCATCGCGTTATGTAAAACCACCCCCGCCATGCCAACACGGCGCGTATTGCGGGGCCAGCGATACGCGATAAAATAGGCGTAAATCCCGCCAAGGCTCAGCATCACCACCGGATTGCGATAGAGCCGATACCAGAGGCGCCGATATACCGGTGCAACCTGCCATTCACGCAGGGTCATTGTATACACTTCGGTGGTTTCACGGTGATCAAGGTTGCCCAGATAGGCATGATGCTGGTTGTGATTGAACTGCATCACCCGAAACGGAGTCAGCGAAAAAATTGATAACAAATAGCCCGCATAGTCGTTCAACACTTTGGTGCGAAACAGTGAGGCATGCCCACAGTCATGCTGCAAAACGTATAGCCGCACAGAGGCAAAGGCCATCACCACCACACAAGGCACAAGCAGGATCGTACCCCACGCCCATGTGCCAAACGCCAGAGACAGCATGTATACAACAAGCGTTCCAAACAAGCTGGCAGCACCTATTGCATTGCTTTTAATGGCGAATTTCCGCGTAAATTCTTTGATATTCATGTCAATTCTCGCCCTGACACCTCTGTGATAACACCACGAAACACACCAATGCACCCCCTAAGCATTTGAGCCAGAGCGCCGAATTTGCAAGCAAAACAAACTGGGCTGCCAATTTACGCGGTGAATTGCTGACGGGGCGCGCCAGCCCCCTCACCGAGGCCCAAAACCCTTATCGCGGGCGGAATATTGGCGAAATCGACACGGATTTGGTGGTTGATCTGCTTGCTACAGGTCCAGCCTTGCGATGTTTGCGCTCTATGCGCACCGCAAAGGGCAAAAACTATGCCTTGTGAGGGCCTTTGCCCAAATGCTTGCGCAGGCGCGAAGGCGTGGATTTTTTGCGGCCCTTGTAAGGGTTCTGGTCGGATTGTGAGCGCATGTGCAACCGAATGGGGGTGCCGGGCATGTCAAAATCTTCCCGCAATCCGTTGACCAGATACCTCGAATAACTTGCGGGCATCTTTTCAGTGTTGGAACACATCACCACAAATCCCGGAGGCCGGGTCTTGGCTTGGGTCATATAGCGCAGCTTGATACGTTTGCCGCCCGGTGCGGGGGGCGGATGCGCCTCCAGCATGCCCGCCAGCCAGCGGTTCAGCTGGGCTGTGGTCACGCGCCGGTTCCAGACGTCATAGGCCTTGGCCACCGCGTCACGCAGCCGCTCAATGCCTTTGCCTGTCTTGGCTGAGACCGTCACCAAAGGTGCGCCGCGCAGCTGTGGCAGCAGGCGTTCAAAGGATTCGCGCAGATCGCGCAATTTGGCCTGCTTGTCGTCCTCGATGTCCCATTTGTTGACAGCCACCACCACGGCGCGGCCCTCACGCTCGGCCAGGTCGGCAATGCGCAGGTCTTGTTGTTCAAACGGGATAGCCGCATCCAGCAGGACAATGACCACCTCGGCAAATTTGACCGCCCGCAGCCCGTCGCCCACCGACAGTTTTTCCAGCTTTTCCTGCACCTTGGCCTTTTTGCGCATGCCGGCCGTGTCAAACATCCGCACCGGCAGGCCATCCCAATCCAACGTCAGGGATATGGCGTCACGGGTGATTCCGGCCTCGGGGCCGGTCAGCAGACGCTCTTCGCCCAGAATTTTGTTGATCAGCGTGGATTTACCCGCATTGGGCCGCCCGACAACGGCAATCTGCATCGGCTTGTCCATCGAGGGCGTGCGCACACCGTCTTCGTCAATGCCGTCCTCATCCAGCGCCACATCAATCAGCGGCGCATCCTTGGCGGCGCGTTCCGCAAATTCATCGGCCAAAGGCATCAGCTGTGAATATAGATCATTCAGCCCTTCACCGTGCTCGGCCGACAGCCGGATAGGCTCGCCCAGCCCAAGGCCATAGGCCTCGATCACACCGGCATCGGCGGCGGCACCTTCGGATTTGTTGGCGGCCAAAATCACATGGGCCGAGCGTTTGCGCAGAATATCGGCAAATATCTGATCCGTCGGCGTGACCCCTGCCCGCGCGTCGATCATGAACAGACAGATGTCGGCCATATCCACCGCGCGTTCGGTCAGTTTGCGCATCCGCCCCTGAAGGCTCTCGTCTGTGGCTTCTTCCAATCCGGCAGTATCAATCACGGTAAAGCGCAGATCGCCCAGCTTTGCCTCGCCTTCACGCAAATCACGGGTAACGCCCGGCTGGTTATCCACCAAAGCCAGACGTTTGCCTACAAGGCGATTGAACAACGTGGACTTGCCCACATTCGGGCGCCCAACAATGGCAAGGGTGAAACTCATTAGCTGCGACTCCAGAACCGCTCAGGCGGCTCTGTTACAGCAATCAGCGCTCAACGGAAAGCCAGCAATTGCCCTTTGGTGGTCACCATGTACATCGTCCCCCCCGCCACAACAGGGTTGGTGGTGGCCCCACCGGGGATTTCAACGGTGCCACGTTCCACGCCCGAGGCCGGGTCAAACAGCCGCATCAGCCCATCATTGGACGCCACAATCAGGTTGCCCCCCGCGATGATCGGCCCGTAATGGCCGAAAATCTCGGTCTGCTGACGCGGGCGCTTTTTGGTAAAGAACGACAGGGTATGGGCCCAGATTCGGGTGCCATCTTCGGCGTTCAGGCGCACCAGTTCGTTGCGGTCCGTGACCATGAACACACTGTCACCAGCAGGCCAGATGGTATTGAGAGGGCCATCATTGGCCGTCCAGATACGCGCGCCATTTCCGAGGTTCAGCGCCACGGTGCGCCCCGCATGGGTGCCCACATAGATGCGCTCGCCCACCACCACGGGATCACTTGTGATATCGCCGATGCGCGCGCTGGAATACCCTTTGCGATGGCCTGCCACCTGGCTGTCCCACAATCGCAGCCCGCCCTTGCGGAATGCGCCCTGAACCTCACCCGAGCCAAAGGCAAATACCACATATTTGTCAGTCACCGCAGGGGCCGGTCCGCCAATCACGTTCTGAATATCGGGGGTCGCCGACAGGCGCCAATCAATCCGGCCAGTATCCGTGTCCAGCGCCCAGGCCACGTCATCACCGGCCACCAGATAGACGATTCCATCTTTCACCGATGGCTTGCCCGAGCCAGTGGAGCGCAGGTTTTGCTGCCAAATCTCATTGCCGGTTTCAGGATCCAGCGCCGTCATCAGCCCGAACCCAGACGAGATGAAAAGCTTGCCATCACCCACAGCCAGACCACCGCCTGTGGCATCATCACCTGAATCATTGCTGGGCAACAAATCGCGTGTCCACAAAAGCTGACCACTGGTTGACACAGCACTCACACGGGCCTGAGCATCAAGTGTGAACACCCGGCCACCCGCCACAACTGGATCGGCAGTGATGCGGTTCTTGCGCCCGTCGCCTGCCCCGATGGGTACAGACCATGCCAATTTTGGGGTGCGCGACAATGCGGGATGCGATGTGCGTGTACCCGGGCTGGCAATGCTTTGGCGCCACTCCGCGTTGTTGCTGGTGGCGGCCAATGACAACGGCTGGCTCTGGTTTTCAGCACCTGTGTTGTCAACCAATGCGCCCTCATCAGTGAGGACGGCACGAATATCTTCGCGCGCGCCGGGCAGAACAGGGTCTTCTCTATCGCAGCCGGACAGCACAGCAATAACAGCCAGCCCCAGCAATGCTCCGATTGATTTCAACGCTCTTGCCCCCAATTTCATTCCATCTTGCCGGCGCCCGGCCAAAACTTGTTTCGATCTTATTGCGTTTGTGCGTCGCCAGTTGCGCCCGGCAATTCGCCACCCAACGCCACAATCACTTGTGAGGCGCGCCGACGCAAGCCCGCTGTGGCCCCTGCATCCGCGACGATCTGTTGCATTCGCCCTATAGCTGCCTCGGGATCACCGGCTTCGACGTCCAGATAGGCCAGTTGTTCTTCGGCCAACAGCCGTGTCAATCCGCTGCCCAGCGCCAGACCATCCAGCCGCGAACGGCGATCTTCGGCGCTCAGCGACGTGCCCGGCAAAGACGCCGCTTTCAACGTGGCAATCTGGCGATAGATCGGCGCGGCTTGGGTATTGTCGGCCAGCGCTATCAAACGATTCGAGGCCGCCTCCGGGTCAGTTTCCGCCACTTCGGCGGCGGCCAGCAGATCCACCATCGCCCGCGCTGCGGGATTGGGGGCTTGGATTGCGCTCAGGGCCTGCGTGCGCGCAGCCTCATCCTCCAGCTGCAAGGCATTCAACATGGAATCGCCCAAAGCCTCAGCTGCAGCGCGGTCTTGCGCCTTGCGCCATTCGTTCCAGGCGGCCCCACCAACCAGCAACAAGATCGCAAGAATGGCGATCCAGCCATAGCGCTTGAGCAACAAAAAGAGGCGATCGCGGCGCACCTCTTCGGTCACTTCATCAATGAAACTGTCGGTCTGGCTCAAAGCGTGTCCTCACTGGCATAAATTGGCTGTTCGCCCCTCTTACCGCGAAGCCTTGCCCCTGCCAAGAGCCAGCCGGTGCTGAGCGAATGGTTCAGCTTGCCGCCGACGGTTGAAACGGGTAATTTGAACACGTCAGTTCAGAGCATTATCCACGACCAACTATTGAAACAAAGCCAATCATCCTGCTGGCGGTAGCTTGCGATCCCAAAGGTACACCAATGCGACTATTCCCGATCCTTGCCGCAATCATTGTGTCTGCCCTGATATATACGTTTATTTTCAATCGTGAGGCCTTGACCGGCACACCGCCCGAACCGGCCACATCCCAAGCAACCGCTGACACATCTGAAGTAAACACCGCAGTGGGGGTAGTGGCATTACGCTCTCAGGCGCGCAAGGTGGACAGTGCCGTGGTGCTGCGGGGCCAAACCGAGGCCGACCGTCAGGTGATGCTTCGGGCGGAAACCTCTGGGTTGGTGATCTCGCCCCCGGCGCGCAAAGGCAGTTTTGTTGAGACGGGCGATCTTTTGTGCCGCCTTGCCCCCGGCACACGTGAGGCGACATTGGCAGAAGCCCGCGCACGCCTGGCCGAGGCTGAGGCCCGTGTACCCGAAGCCAAAGCCCGCGTCCCAGAATCCGAAGCACGCGTTGAGGAAGCCCAGGCGCGCGTCCAGGAGGCCCAGGCCCTGCTGGACGAGGCGTTGATCAACGCCAATGCCGCCACAAAGCTGTCTGAGGGCGGTTTTGCCTCGCAAACCCGTGTGGCCAGCACTCAGGCCGCCGTGCGCGGCGCCGAAGCCGCCGTGGTGAGCGCGAATGCAGGCCTCAAATCCGCCGCTTCGGGCCTTGAGAGCGTGGCCGCAGGGATCCAAGCCGCCAAAGCCGGAGTTGAAGGCGCGCGGGCGGCCGTGGCTGCCGCCGCAAAGGAAATTGACCGTCTGGCCATTATGGCCCCCTTCGCGGGCCTGCTGGAAACAGATACAGCCGAATTGGGCAGCCTGCTGCAACCGGGTGATCTGTGCGCCACGGTCATGCAACTGAACCCCATCATGCTGGTGGGGTTTGTGCCCGAAACCGACGTGAGCCGGGTTGAACTGGGCGCCGCGGCGCAGGCCGAGCTGGTCTCAGGCAATCTTGTCTCTGGATCGGTTGTGTTTTTGTCGCGGGCCGCTGACCCCACAACCCGCACTTTCCGGGTGGACATCGAAGTGCCAAACCCTGACCTGGCCTTGCGGGACGGGCAAACCGCCGAAATCGTTATCGCAGCCGAAGGCAAGAGCGCGCATTTGCTGCCACAATCGGCACTAACGCTGGATGATACCGGCGCATTGGGTGTGCGACTGGTGACAGAGCAGGATCGCGCACAGTTTCACCCGGTGACCCTGCTGCGCGATACGCCGAACGGAGTTTGGCTGGATGGTTTGCCTGAACGGGCAGATGTCATCATCATCGGCCAGGAATATGTCGGCGACGGGGTACGCGTCATCGCGTCCTATCAGGAGAGCGGCGAATGACAGGTCTGGTCGATTGGGCCGCCGCCCGCGCGCGGATGGTCATTGCCTTTATCGCCCTGTCGTTTCTGGCAGGCAGCCTGGCCTATGTTGGCCTGCCCAAAGAAGGTGAGCCGGACATTGATATTCCGGCCTTGTTTGTGTCAGTCCAATTCCCCGGAGTTTCAGCCGAAGACAGTGAAAAACTACTGGTCAAAGTCATGGAGACCGAGCTGTCTGATCTGGACGGCCTGAAGGAAATGTCCGGCACTGCCGCCGAGAACTATGCAGGCGTGGCACTGGAGTTTGAGTACGGCTGGGACAAGACCATGATCATGGCCGACGTGCGCGATGCGATGAGCACGGCCGAAGCCCTGTTCCCCGAGGGCGCCGAAAAATACACCATCCGCGAGATCAATTTCTCAGAATTCCCGATCATCATCGTAAACCTGTCGGGCGCAGTGCCCGAACGCACCATGGCCCAGCTGGCCAAGGATTTGCAGGACCGCCTTGAAGGGCTGGAACCTATTCTGGAAGCAGGCATTGCCGGCAACCGAGATGAAATGGTTGAGGTGGTGATCGACCCACTGCGCCTGGAGGCCTATAACGTCACGGCGCTTGAACTGATCAGCGTTGTGCAAAACAACAACCAGTTGATTGCCGCTGGTGAA
>Ga0209121_10004348_pt1 | contig 13246 bp, 9 predicted proteins | sample Cruoilmetagenom3_FD_187292 | JGI IMG/M metagenome (GOLD analysis project Ga0209121, IMG submission 187292) | Oil polluted marine microbial communities from Coal Oil Point, Santa Barbara, California, USA - Sample 3 (SPAdes) (version 2) | ecosystem: Environmental > Aquatic > Marine > Oil seeps ... | reverse complement strand
AAATCTTCATTACTTCCCCCTTTCACTTAATTTTCAGATTTATATAAAAACAAATATTTTTATTTATAATCGAAACAAAAATTATATAATTAATCTTCACCATTACTCTTTTATAAAATCAACTTAGTAGAATTAAAAATTTCCCGGGAATATTTTAATAATAAAAAATCCCCGGGAATTTGTCTAATCTCTTTCATCTAAATAATTAAGAAATTTCAAGTATAAATATTTTAACATTTTGTAATCATTCTACTCCGACCAAGGAACCCATTTCCCATTCCGTGAAACTTTCAAAGTCAAACCACCGGTAACAGACTGGCCATCTTCATCTAATTTAGTTAATCCTATAACTCCATTATATTCGAAATCTGGATCAACCTTTTTCAAAGTTTACAAAATTATTCGGGCATCTACTACTTGCAGACCCTTTTCAAATACAAATATGGGATTTAAATCTATTTCCTTAATTTGGGGATTTTCTATAGAAAGCTGAGATATTTTTATTAAAAGTTTTTTTATCGCCTTAATATCTTTGGGCGCTTCTCCTCTTGCTCCTTTTAATATTTCATATCCCTTAATCTCAGCAATCATCTCCCGGGCATCTATTTCTTCTATGGGAAGGATGCGGAAGGAAATATCTTTTAATACCTCTACAAAGATTCCACCAAGTCCAAACATAATTACCGGACCAAAATGGGGGTCTTTCATCATCCCAATAATAATCTCTGTTCCTTGGGGAACCATAGAATAGACTATTACTCCACAAATTTGTACCTTCTTATTATATTTTATAGCTTTAGAAACAATCTCCTGATAAGCCATTCTGGCTTCTTCTTCATCCTTAACTCCAACCCTTACTCCTCCTGCATCTGTTTTATGGATGATGTCAGGAGAGACAATTTTCATCACTATAGGATAGCCGATACTCTCTCTGATCCCGCTAATCTCTCCTTCACTTTTTATTAATCTAAAAGTAGGAATAGGGATTTTATATTCTCTTAACAATTCCTTTGCTTCTGTTTCCAATAAAGATCTTTTTTCTGCCTTTGCCCTTTCGATAATCTTATGCAATTTTTACTCCTCCTCTAATCTTTGAATAAAAAATATATTTTCCCTACTAAATTATTGATTTTTTTATATTTCTATTTTTCAAGAAAGCAATCTTCTAATTTTAAAAAATTACATGTTATTAATTAACTAATTATAATACTATACAGGGGTATTCATTCTTCTACTGAGCCATTGTCCATACCACACAAGATGTTTTATACATATTGAAGCCTGCTGAGGATCTATGAATGTTGGTATTCCTGCTTTCCAAAGACTACGTCTCTGTTTTTCTACCTCATCCGCACATAACCATGATACCATAATGGGTATTTTTAATTTCTCTTTAGCATTAATTAAAAATGATAATAGTTCATCTTTTGTATCGAAGTGACTAGGAATAGTGACTAATATCATATCTACTTTATCGTCTTTTAAAACTTCTATGCAACGATAATAAAGATTTTCTTCTCTGGTAAATGTCATATCAACTGGATTTTGAACCGATGCAAAAGATGGTAAAAATGAACGTAATATATTTTTAGTTTTTTCAGACAATTTTGCCAGTTTTAAACCCAAAGATGATATCGCATCTGTTGCAATTACTCCTGGTCCACCAGCATCAGATATTATAGCTATCTTATTACCTTTTAGTGGTCCTAAAATAGAAATTGCCGACGAAACATCATATAATTCTCTTAGATTATTGACTCGAACTATGCCCATTTGACGAAACGCACTATCAATAATTTGATCTTTTCCGCTCATTGCGCCGGTATGAGAAAAAGTAGCTTTTGCACCCTCAAATGTATAACCGGATTTTAGCGCTACAATTGGTTTTTTAAGTGATATTTTTGGTGCAATTTGCAATAAAAAACGACCATCAGTAATATCTTCTAAATACAAGCTAATACATTTTGTATCCGGATCATTTCCTAAATAATCAATGAGTTCAACTTCATTAACGTTTAATTTATTACCAAGACTAATATATTTAGAAACACCTACTCCTCGAATAGATAGATTGCTTGCAAATGCACTACAAATAGATCCGCTCTGTGAAATAAAGGAAATATTTCCTTTATTAGGGAATATTTCAAATGTAGCATGTAAACTATTTGAAGTATTACAAAGACCTGCACAATTTGGTCCTATTATCCGGGTTGAAGATTGATCAATTAATTTTCTAATCTCTTCTTCTAATTTTATTCCATCAAATCCAATTTCTTTAAAACCTGCTGTCAATATCATTATAAATTTAGTATTTTTATTAATGCATGATTTTATTGCAGGAGCAATAACGCTTTTTGGTATCATAAAAATTGCTAAATCTATTCCCGCAGGCAGTTCGTCGACACTCTTAAAAATTGGAATGTTAAAAACAGAACCGCCTTTAGGATTAACAAGATATAATTTTCTTTTAAAATTCTTTTCTACAACATTTTTTACAATTCTAAAACCCATTTTAGTTGGGCTAGAAGATGCGCCTATAATTGCAACAGATTGAGGATTAAAAAGGTATTTTAAATGACTTTTTTGCATAAAGACCCCCGATCTTTTATATTTTATAAAATTGAGTTTATTAATCGATAATAGTTTATTTATTTATCTTGGATAAAATGAATTCCTTTATTAAATAATTCTATATTTAATTCAGTATTTTTCTTCAAGTTTTTTTTAATAGAAGAAATAATGTCATCCTTTTTAATAAATGAATTAATTCTACTATCCATTCCAAATAACACCCCCAGCATATATATATTAGCCCCTTTACTTACATCTTTTTGTTTAATTTTTAATTTTGTATCAATAAAAACGATATTATCATTCATCGATTCTTGTAATTGCTTTATTTCTTCTTGTTGCATTTTGTTTTTTCTAGATAAAAGGACACTATCGTTAATAGCTTTATTATTTACAAGTAAAATTGAATTCTTATTGATATAGCCGAGATGCTCGAATATTTCATTTATATCCATTGATATCAAAGAATGAGACGAATATTTAGGTATTTGAGGTGAATAAACATCACCAATTCTTACCTGGGCTACCACAGAACCACCCCTTTGTGCTAATCCTTTTTTTTGTGTTACGATCACTTTTAGGTTTTTTGACATAGCAGCTGTTGCTAAAATTTTTGAAAGAGTTATAATACCTTGCCCGCCAGTGCCTAGTAATAGAATATTATAGATCATTTTCACTTTTCCTCCCTTTTAATTGCATTAACAGGACATATTTGAGCACAAACTCCACACCCAGTACAAATATTTTTATCAATAAAATATTCATTATTATCATTAATTATGGCAGGACAAGAAGTATTCATTAAACATGCACCGCATTTTATACACTTTTCTTGGTCTATATAATATGGTATATTCTTACTTCCATGTCTCATTTTTTGCAGAACACACTCTTCTTTAGATATTATAACTTTTACACCCTTCTTAGATATTGTTTCCGCTACGATATTAATTGATTTTTCTACTTCAAAAGGCTTTATTATTATAGTAGGTGCACCAATTGCTTCTGTTATTCTAGAAATACTAATTGTATTAGAGGGTTTGCCAAATAGGTTTTTACCTGTGTTTGGATTGGGTTGAAAACCAGTCATAGAAGTCCAAAGATTGTCTAAAATAATCACTGTTAGATCAGAGCCATGTTGTATGGCATTAACTAAAGGTGGAATTCCGCTATGGAAAAATGTTGAATCTCCCAATGTTGCTATTACTGGTTTTGTTGCACCTGAAATTTTGAATCCATGGGCTAAACCTATACTTGCACCCATAGTAACTTCTGTCCATAATGTTTCAAGCGGTTTATAGACACCTAAGGAAGTACACCCTATATCACCGGTAACAATAATCTCATCCTTTTTAAAGCCTAATTTTTTTATAGCTTTATTTATAATATAATAAGTAGCTCTATGAGGGCAACCTGCACAAAATGTTAAATTACTTTCCGATTTATAGAATTTAACTTTATTTCTATCTAGTCGAATATTTTTTTCGAACTCTAATTTTCTATCAATCAACTTGGATATAGCACTAACCACATTTTCCGTATTATTTTCCCCCACTCTAGAAAGGGTACCATCCTCTTTTCCTAAAACCGGAATTATTTTTTTTATATTCGCCATCGTTTTTTTAACCATTACTTCAATAATGGGTTCCTGTTCTTCTATAACAAGGATTTTTTCCACATTCTGAATTATTTTTTCTGCTTTATTTTCTGGCCATGGATTCTCACTATCTATTCTTAAAGTACTGAGTTCTAAGTCGAAATAATTTATGATTTCTTGAAGATAGGTCCAAGAAACTCCAGAAGCAATTACTCCAAAATTATTTTTAATATCTAACTGATTTAAATTAAATTTATCAAATAATTCTAATACTTCTACATGCTTTTTTAGTAGCAATCTACGCTGATTTACTCTATCTGCTAAAATCGTAGTATAGTTTTGTGCATCTTTTTTAAATTCAAACCTCTTTAAGGAAGAAGAATAATTATCACATTCAACTAATCCCAGCGTATGTGACACATTTGTAGTTGATCGAAGGATAATGGGAATCTGTATTTTTTCAGAAGCTTCAAAAGCTATTTTTGTTAACTTTTTTGCATCCATAGGATCAGAAGGGTCTAAGATAGGGACTAAAGCCATAAATGAATAAAATCGTGAATCCTGTTCAGTACATCCCGCATGCGTACCTGGATCATCTGTAACATAAATTACCATTCCTCCCTTAACCCCTTTGTTCGCAATATTGATAAGTGTATCTGAAGCAACATTTAAACCCGCCATTTTCATAGTAACTAATACTCTCTTGCCAGACCATGCAACCGCTGTTGCTACATCAAAAGCTACTTTTTCATTAACACTCCATTCAACATACACTTTTAAATTTTCTTTTTTTACTATATCAGCTAAAAAAGGAATAAGCTCACTGGAAGGTGTCCCAGGATAACCAGTTACAACCTCGACGCCCGATTCTAACGCTCCTTCTGCTACTGCTTCATTTCCTGATAATAATTTTCTAATCACTTTTGTTGTCTCCCTCCTAAATAGTGTTAAAATATTCAATTTAAATTATATTTTAGCTCCTAATAAAATATTAATTATCCAACATTCTTTATTTCTCTTATGGCCTGAATGAATTTTTTATTTTCATAGGGAGTCCCTATGGTAGTTCGAATAAAACTTGGGTAACTATAGTTTTTCTTAAAATTTAGGGAAAATAATACTTGGTGCTGCTTAAATTTTACTCATGCTTATAGCTCCTATAACTACCATTCATCTACTTTTAATAGATAGGATTCCCCTCTAATGTAATTCCGAATAATAAGCCTTACTATTGAGAATAAAGCCTATCGCTATTACGGTAAAGTGAGAAATGCTAAAATAGCCTTAATAGTGTTCCTAAATTTATTCCTCCTCGAGAAGAGGAAGAGTAATTGAAGCAGTTGGTAAAACTAATACTTTTGCTTCATCCCCATATTTTTTTAAAACATCGTTTATTACGGATTGGGCTGATTTTGCTGGTAACATTCCCATCTCTCTTACATCTTTATCTTGTATTCCTTCTGATATCAAATAAATTTTTGCTTTTTCTTTACACTTTGCTATTAAATATGAAATGACTCCTGCAACTACACTTCTTTCTTTGTGAGCTTTAATGCTCTTGATAATATCTTCGGGAGTTTTTTCTTTAAGAAAATTTAAAAAATCTTTTGACCCTATTCCTTCATAACAAGATGAGAGCATAACAATAGTACTTTTTTCTTTAATTATATGTTCTACTGCCTCTAGCGCTTTGGAAGCTTGATAGAAGGTTGCATCCATAGGAAAACTACTAGCAATAATTATATTTGCTTTTTCTGGAATTTTCACTCCGTAGATATTATTGCATGCCTTTACTCCTGCTTGATGAGCTATAGCAGGGTCTCCGGCAATGACTTCAACTATCTCATTTTTCACATTCATAACCGTGTTTACTATCATGTCTAATCCGATCATCTTAGCTGCCTCTTCCATCTCTTCCCGAACAGGGTTGCCTTTTGTTTTCCCCAAGGCAGCCTCTCCTGTTTCTACATAAAGATGGTTATGACCAATGGTTTCTCTCGAAGATATCCCCGGTAAAATACTCTTTGCTCCTCCTCCATAACCTGCATATCTGTGAGGAATTATATTGCCGGTAGATATTTTAACATCAGCTTGTGCTACATCTTTATTCATCCATAATTCATTTCCCTTTTTAGATTTACCGAGATAAAAAAGATTATTATCAGGATCATGTTGACTAATCTTTACCCTTTTAAAAACCTCTTCGCCTACTTTTTCTTTCACTTCCTCTTCGGTCATCTTTCTATGCTGTCCTCGAGCAATTATTACTTTAATATTTTTATCTGAAATTTCACCCTTATTTAACTCGTCTAATATTGGAGGAATTAACAGATGGTCAGGCGTAGGACGAGTGATATCAGTACAGATTACCACTGCGGTACGTTTTCCCTGGGCAATTTTAGGAATGGTTGGAGAACCAATAGGATTTTTTATTGCGTCTTTAATGGCTTTTGCATTATCTTTAACACCGGGCGTTTCTTTTAATAAACAAATTTTTAATAAATTCTTTTGGGGAATAGTGATGGATATTTTTTCTTTTCCGTAGGGTAAAAATATTTCTTTCATAAAATTGTGCTCCTTTTTAAAATTAATAAAGTTTTTATTTTCCATTTTCTTCATAATATATAATCTTCTTAATTATTTGTAATTATAAAAAGCCTTATATGCCAATTATACATAATGATTACTACCCAAAAATACCTATGCTTCACAAAAAACATCAAACAACTTATTTAATATTGTTCGTCCTATTATTCTATACACCTTGAGAATTTAAACAGTAATAATAATTAAATTCTTTATTCTATTAATGTTTTATACTGTAATAATTCATAAAAATACCAATTAATAGAGGATTCAGCCAAATAACAAACAATAAAATTACCATTAATAATTCCTTATCCGAGATAAATACACCTCTATACCTTTGGACTTCTACTCTTTTATATGGCTATTGTTTTTATCTTTAGTTTTTTAAAGAACATCTAGAGTTAAGCTTAAGTAAAATTTATTATAGCAAATAGTTAGTTTTTGGGAGATAATCACTTAATAATATTTAAAAAATTATTTACTAATTAATTTACCTTGTTTTTCTAGTTTATCCGCAATATCTTTTAATCCGAGCTTTTCTAAACCTGTCCTGGTTTGCATCCCGGTTTTTTTATCCCATCCCCAGAATTTATAAAACTCATTCAACATCTGATTATACTTTTCACGATCCGCTTTAAATCCTTTGTATGGACCAGATTTTACAGGTTCTTCCTGGAAGCGTTTTGGTGGTAAATCATCTTCCCGAGTCAAATTTGTATGAAGGGCATTAAAAGCTTTTTCCAAATTCCGTCCTCTTTGAGCAAAATAATTCATCAAATCATCTAATGTTAGATTTAATCCCATTCCTGAATTAATTAACTCTAAGAAATTTTTTGGTTTTAAAAAATTTGCACCCGACCAAGTTCCAATATAGTTACATATTCCGGTATCATCCTCAATTTCTTTGGTTTTTCCCTGCCAGAAAACTCCTTCAGCTTGATTTTCATAATCCGTAACATTAAATTTTCCAGGTCTTGGATAAGGTCCAAAACGTTTGCTACCATAAGTAGAACCTCTTAAATGTCTTCCTGCGACTGAAGAAGTACACACAGCCAAACCCCATCCCTTAGGGACTCGAAATGGTTCAAGTGAGGGTTGCCCTTTCATATGAATAAGGTAATACTCAGAATTTTTTCCAATTTTCTTAGCGGCTTCTAACATACCATCAGCTAATAAATCACCAATACCCTCACGATAAGCTAATTTTTTGATCATCTTGATAAAAGCTTCACCACTACCAAAATTCAATTCTAAGCCATCAGTATCTTGCTTGGTTAAGATCCCTTTTTCATATAACTCAAAGACCCATGATAACCCTGCAGCCACATAATCTCCATCTAATCCTAGCTCATTGGTTAAATTCCATGACTTAACTACTATTTTAGGATCGGATATACCCATTCGACAGGCATGTCCCATAATGGTATTAACCCATAAACCTTCTCCTTTAGTTCCTTTATATGGACCCCGATCAACCTCCATGTAAGCCATGCATCCTGTGGGGCACATATAACAAGCCCGATTTCCTTTCTTCATGGAAGGAACTCCGGTCTCTAAATTCATCAACTCTATCTTTTTTTCCCTTTCCCAATGGTCATCCTGACCATTTCTTACCACCATAATTGAATCCCAGCCAGGAAAATCAGGATCAGAATAAAAAGTAGTTAACGAACGTCGCATAATTGAGGAATTGGGATTGGCACTACATTGCTCATATTCTTTCAAAACTTCCTTTAAAAATCGTTCTGGTTCAGCAACTTTTATTTTTCCATGCCCTCTTACTGCTATAGCTTTTAATTTTTTACTTCCCATAACGCAACCTACACCTGAACCCCCTGCTGCCTTGGCAGTATCAATTAAAATGGCTGATCCTCTAACTTGATTTTCTCCTGCTGGTCCAATAAGCGCAATCTTAATGTCGTTATCTTTTAACTCTTTTCGTAAAACATCTTCTGTTTCAAAAGTTGTTTTACCCCAGATAAAACCTGCATCTTTTATTTCTACTTGTTCGTCATTAATATATAGATATACCGGTTTTTTTGATTTTCCGATTATAATAATATTATCATATCCGGCATATTTTAATTCTGGGCCCCAAAAACCACCTACATTAGCCGATCCTTTTCCTCCACTAAAGACATTAATCGTTGATATGTCAACGCGACAAGCTCCAGGAGCAAGGCTTCCTACTAAAGAACCTACGCCAAAACACAGCAAATTTTCAGGGTTACTCCATTTTGTCCCTGGTTCAATTTCGTTAAACATAATGTAAGAATTAATTCCTCGACCCCCTAATGTCTCTCTGGCATATTTTTCGGTAGGTTCAGTCCATATTTTTCCGGAGGTTAAATCAACACGCAAAATTTTTCCTGCCAAACACCCTTTTATTTCTTTTATCTTATTCATGTGTTTTTACCTCTTCACTTTTTTTCTTTTACAGATCGAATCGCCTCATAAACACAATATTTAACACATAGAGGCTTATCTTCGTTTTCACATCCATCACAAGTTGAATCAATACACCAATTTATTATTCCGTTTTGTGGATTTCTTGAAACCTTAATACTACTTTTTTCCGGCCAAAATGATTTAGTGTGATGGTAAGAACAGATCAACTGACAGGTTTTACAAGCATAGCATAAATTAGGATTTATTATAATTTTAATAATATTTCACCTACTTTTAATTTAAATTAGGAATTCTATTACATAAGCAAAATTAAATTTTAATAACCAAGCATTCGTGGAAACCAAAGTGTTAATGCTGGGAAATATGTAATAATACATAAAACACCAATGTTCAAAATTATAAAAGGAAATATTTCTCTAGAAATTTCTTCTAGTTTAACCCCAGAAATACTACATGCTCCATAAAGACAAAGACCCAGTGGTGGTGTGGCAAGCCCAATACATAAATTAACAATAAAGACTATTCCAAAATGCAAAGGGTCAAATCCTAATGCTACCATAACGGGTCCAAAAATTGGTGCAAATAAAATATTCGCTGCTCCTGTCTCGAAAAACATTCCAACAAAAATCATAATAACATTTACCAAAGTAATAGCCACCCATTTGTTATTAGAAATTTCCATCAGAAAATTTATAATCATTGCAGGTACATTCAAAGTAGCCAATATCCATTTAAAAGTATATGCTACAGCGATAATAAGAAAAATTTTTGAACATGTAACTGCACTTGTTAAGAATAATTCTTTATAGGCTTTAATATCTAACTTTTTATAAATAAGTCTTTCAAGTGCAAAAGCATAAAATACTGCAACACCTGCAGCTTCAGTAGGAGTAAAAATTCCTCCTAAAATTCCACCAATAATAATTATAGGTGTCACTAAAGCAAATGCAGCACCTTTTGCAGAATCAACAATCCCTTTTAATGTTCTTCTTTCTTCACTTTTAGGATAATTACGCTTTTTCGAAATATAATATACATAAATAAAATCAACTAAACAAAATAGAATTCCTGGTAAAAATCCAGCAGCAAATAAACCAGCAATAGAAATTCCCATAATTGCACCATAAACTACCATAGTGATACTAGGAGGGATGATTGGACCTACTAATGAAGAAGCGGCGGTAACTGCTGCTGAAAAAGGCTTATCGTATCCTTGTTTCACCATAGCTGGAATTTCAATGGAACCAAGTGCAGATACATCAGAAACTGCTGCTCCAGTGATTCCTGCGAAAAAAAAGCTGGCGATTATATTTGTATAGGCTAAAGCTCCCCTTATATTCCCGCTAATCTTCTCCGCGAAGTTCATTATACGGTCAGTAATTCCCGAAGCATTCATTAACTCTCCAGCCAACATAAAAAAAGGAATTGCCATTAAAACAAAAGAATTCATACCGCTAAACATAGTTTGTGGTAATAAGTATAAAAATCTTTTATCAGGAAGCAATAAAAAGTAACTAAGGGATGTACACCCTATACATAATGCTATGGGCATATTCGAAATTAATAAAATTATAAAAATAAATAATACAATAACATATATCCCTGTAATCATATTGTATTTTTCCTCCGATATTTTTTAAAAATAAGCATTATTTTATTTTTTATTTATTATAAAAATTTTGAATTAAGTTGAATAAACTTTGAACAAAACAAAATAAGGATCCCATAGGTATTCCTAAATACGGGAAAAACATTTTAATACCCGTAGCTGGCGAAACTACTTTCCAACCCTGAAGAGCAAATTTCATTCCGTAAAATATAACAAATAAGAAAAATACTAATGATAGCATGTCCATAATAATTATTAGTTTCTTTCTTGCTTTAATTGGTAATTTATTTGTAAAAAATTCTACTCCTATATTTTCACGATTTTCAAAAGCAATACTTGCACCCAAAAAGGAAGTCCAGACTAGCAAATACCGTGATACTTCTTCAGCCCAAAATGGTGCGGACTTAAAAATATAACGCATAATAACTCCATAAAAAACTATGGTTGCCATCATTGGAATTGAAATTATGCAAAATCTAGAAGCTATAAAGTGAAAAAAATTTTTAATCTTCATAACCTGTGCTATTGTCATATTATCCCTACTTTTCATATAAATATTTATTTAAAATCTTTAACTATTAATTGTTAATTATTTCATGTTCTAATTAATTTTATTATAATCTTACTAATATATATGTAATATATTTTGTATTCCTTACTTAATATTGCTACCACGAAAAATGAAAATTAATAAATTATATTTTAAAAATAGTACTTCTTCAGCCAACGTATTTTATATATTTACCTTGACTGAAGAAGTACCTCTTTTACTTTAAATTATTCATAACCAAATTTCTTTTCTGCAGCCTTTACAACCTCTAATAATTCATCGATTACTGCAGTTTCAATATTGGGCTGGCTGCGAAGCCATTCTAAAACTGGCCCTTGGGTTAAATCCTTAAATTGTTTATATTCTTCCGTATTAGGTTGATAAACTATTACCCCTTTTTCATTTAAATAATTAATTCCATTAAGTTCGGCAAGACGAGCAATTCCTCGAATCATTACGTTCATAACTCTGCCAGCAGATAATATAGTCAGTTGTAATTCTTTATCTTGTTTTTGGAACCATTCCTCACTAACTACAAATATTTGCAAGCTATAAAGATGCTTATCTAAAATAATATATTTTTGAACTTCCTCTAATTTTCCCATTAAAATAGTTGGTATAGCATTCTCTTGGCCATCAACTACTCCAGTTTGTAAAGCAGTATAAAGTTCAGGCCAAGATACTGGCACAGGATTAGCTCCTAATGCCTTAACCATTGCCATATGAGCTGGAACTTCCATAGTACGCATTTTTAATCCTTTTAAATCAGCAGGACTTTTTATCTGTTTATCGCTGGTAGAAAAACAACGAAATCCCCCATTATCTCCCCAAGCAATAATCCTTAGTCCTGAATTTTTAAGAACCTCTGCTTTTATTTTATCACCAAAAGGACCATCTAATACCTCATAAGCAATGTCCTCAGTCCTAAAAAGATATGGGATAGAGAAGATCTGAAAATTTGGATAAAAATAGGATATTGAAGTTTCTGTCATTGTACCGAATTCAAGAATTCCGTTTTGCATTTGTTCTGCTATAGACTTTGCATCCCCTAATACACCCGCTCCATATAATCCAAGAGTATCCTCGCCATTAGTAGCTAAATTAATTATATTAGCTAAATAACGTGCTGGCCCTTCTACAAAATTATCTTTTTCAAATCTAGTTTCCCCAGCCAAACGAAGTTCTTTTGCATATCCACAAACAGCCATTCCTAAAACAAAGATTATTATAAATGTTATTAACAAAACTCTTTTCATTTGTATTCCTCCTCATAAAATTTTTTTTATTATTCTATACACCAATTAAGTACAAAAATATCTACAACATATAATGTTATAGATATTTTTTAATTTTGCATCATAATTTAAAGCACCCCCTCTCTTGCCGATAAATTATTTGAGCAGATCTTTAATTAGATTTGGAATATACTTTACTTGAACCCTGATATATAGATAGATAGTATTATTTTCTGTAGGGAAGAACGGAAACTGTAAACATCACTTAAAATTAATACGTATTATTTAATAAGTGTTTTGAAATATTTTCCGATAAGGTTATTAAAATATTTTTAACTTTTTCCATTTTACATAAATTAAAACGTGATACTGGACCTGAAACACTAAAAGAAGCAATTGCTTTACCTTCATTATTTATTATAGGTACTCCTAAACAATTAACACCAATCTTAAATTCTTCTTCATCAATTGCATACCCCTGTTTTTTAATTTTTTTCAAACATTTCTTTAATTCTTCTACTGAAGAGATTGAATTAGGAGTAAAAGTTGGTAATTTTTCATTCTCATTAGGATAAAGTATCATAAACTCCTGTTCAGGAAGAAAAGCTAACAAAACTTTACCTAACGAAGTGCAATGAGCTGCTACTTTTGTACCTAGTTCAATACCAGCTTTTAACATTTCTTTG
>Ga0209121_10004346_pt1 | contig 13250 bp, 13 predicted proteins | sample Cruoilmetagenom3_FD_187292 | JGI IMG/M metagenome (GOLD analysis project Ga0209121, IMG submission 187292) | Oil polluted marine microbial communities from Coal Oil Point, Santa Barbara, California, USA - Sample 3 (SPAdes) (version 2) | ecosystem: Environmental > Aquatic > Marine > Oil seeps ... | reverse complement strand
GGCGTAGAGCTGACCGTAACGGTGGCGGTCGGGGAGGGAGTGGAGGCCAGCGCGGCTAACACAGGTATATCTGCCGGCAGAGGCCAGACTAGAGCACCGCCGATGAGAGTGACTAGCAAGCCCAGAGCGACAGCGGCAACGGGACGGGGCCACCGGTGGCGCGACGCTGGTGCAGTAGACGTGGACCGGGGTGGCGGTTTTGAGGGTGCGGGGGAAGTCATACGACGGCGGGCCCAGCGTAGCGCGGCGTGAGCATGGGGGTTATGGGGATCGCAGGTCAGTGCGCGAACGATATAGGCCAGGCTGGCGCGGGGGTCATCGCTCAGCCACGCCATCCATAGTAGGGCAGTCACATTGGCGGGGTCGAAGATCAAGATGGCGCGGAATTTGCGCCGCGCTTTGGCCCTGCGTCCGGCGCGGGCTGCGGCTTGACCATTCCATAGCAGTGCAGCAGTACGGTCTTCCATCGTCTTGCGTGTATCTGAAGTCGCCGAAGGCGTTAGATGTTAGAACTCCCTCAATCGTTCCGCCAATTGTTGCGGCGTGTCCGCCACGAGGTGGACGTAGAGCACGCCTGAGTAGTGGGTCTCGAAGAAGGCACGCAAGGCTTCGGCAGGCTCAGCCGAGCCGTCGTCGCCCCAGGCGGCCGGGTTGACGGCGATAACGCGGCGGAAGTCCAGGTCGCCGATGCCAGCGTCGTCGGCGCTGCCGCCGATAGTGAAGCGGCGCGTGTCCCAGGCCCCCTCGACGACAGCGCTGGCCCAGGCCCCATCGGCCCCCGGTGGCAACAGCACGTAGGTGCGAGCGTACGGAGCACGGGGCCTCCCTCGGGGCGGTGCAGGCTGCGGAGGCGACTGGGTTGGCATCTCCGGTAGAGCCTCCAGGGCGGCTCTCAGCGCGTCGGGGCTCTCCGCCTCCACGGGCACGTAAACGACGCCGGAGTAGTAGACCTTGAAGAAGGCATGCAGGTCGTCGCCCCAGGCGGCCGGGTTGACGGCGACGACGCGGCGGAAGTCCAGGTCGCCAATGCCTGCGTCGTCGGCGCTGCCTCCGATGGTGAAGCGGTGCATATCCCAGGTTGCGCCCACCACCGCCTGAGCCCAGGCCGCGCCGGCCTCTGGTGGGAGGAGTACGTATGTGCGGGAGTAAGGGGCACGGGGCTGTCCCCGTGGCAGTGGGTCGAGGTAGGGGCGCGGGTTGAGGTAGTTGGCATTGGCGGGCAGTTTCAGCCCCTCGATGTACAGTGAAAGGTGCAGGTGGGGGCCGCTGGTCGCGCCTGTCACGCCAGCGGTGCCGATCACCTGTCCGGCCCGCACCGTCTGTCCCTCCTCCACCGGCACGCTGGTCATGTGAGCATACAGCAGCGTTACCTGCCCTACCCCCTCAACCTGGCTGCGGACATAGACGTGATGTCCATAGCCGGTCTCAAGCATCCGCTTGCGGGTGACGACGCCGTCCAGGCAGGCGCGGATGGGGGAACTGGCCGGATCGTCGTATTTGACGTGCAGATCCACCCCGTTGTGGCCGCCGTGCAGTGAGCGGTTAAAGGAGTGCTCGTAGTAACTCTGCTGATTCTCGCCGTAGTACTGCGTGTAATAGCGGAACTCGGTGGGCCAGGTGAAGCGCATCGCAGCGGGAGAAGGCATCAAAGCGCGCGCCGCGACCCGGGCGACGACCGGGCGGGGTTGACCATCGGTATCCATCCAGACCTGCGAAACGTAGGCGGGATCGGGCGAGCGGAGGATGAAAGCGTAGGCGGCCTGGATGCGCGGCCAGGCCACCTGGTTCGCGGACCAGTCCTGGTAACACTCGTCGTACTGGGTGCAGGTGAAGTAGAACTCGGCGTACTGATCGCCCTTGACACCGCTGTTGGTGTTGGGGTTGACATTGGCGAACTCGGAGACGACCAGCGGGATGTTTGAGAAGGTCTCCAGGTACTGACGGATGAAGCGCATACCGCCGTCGAAGGCGCGCAGCCTCTCGGCGCTGTCCCAGTAGACGTGGCAGCAGACGAAGTCGGCCTCCTGCACAGCATCAGCGCAGGCTCCCAGGAAGGCAGTCCCGCCTCCTGTCCCCCCCGCATGCGGGAGAGATGAGAGGCCAGGGAAGCCTGCCCGTACCTGTGGACCAAAGGTCGTCCTGATCGCCTCCGCGACGACGACGAACCAGTCGCCGAACGCGGTAGGGCTGTTCCAGGAAACGCCGTACCCGCGCTCAGGCAGGTTGGGCTCGCCGTGCACCTCGAAGTCGTGCACGCCGGCCCGGACGAACGCCTCCACTGCCGGGGCGAAGTAGTCCACAAACTCCTGTGGAGAAGTGGGACGCTCACCCGGTTCGGGACTGAGGAGTTGGACCAGGAAAGTATGGACGCCGATGTCTCGATAGGCGGATAGGTCAGAGGCCGGGTTGACGATGGCCCGCAGTTTGAGCGCCTCCAGTCCGGCCTGGCGGATGACGTCGAGGTCGGCTGGGGTGGCGGGGCCACCCCCGACCAGCAGTCCTGCTTTGGCATAAGGCATTTTGCACCTCCTTGCTCGTGAGCACCGGCCTAAAGCGCCGGTGCTGGACAGATCAGTCCTGCCCCACCTGTTTACGGCGGGGCGGGTTCGCTTCCAATGAAGCAGACAATACCATCCACGATGCCCTGAGCCACCAGATCGGCCCGTTGGGTGAGAATGTAGCGATCGTTCAGCATAAAGCCGGTCTCGATGATGGCTCCCGGCGTCCGATCGTCAACTTCATAAAATGTGTGGTACCGGGTCATGTCGTAGGTGATACTGCTGGCGTGAAAGTACATCCCGGTGCGGGCAGCGTAGCACTGCGCCAGGCAAGCGACCAGCCGCTCCTCTGCCTCTGGCACCAGGCTATCCTCGACGCTGGCGACCTTAAACCCGCTGGCCGGAGGGGTGGCGTTGGGGTAGGCCACGCAGGAATCGGCGTGGATGGAGATGAGAGCATCGGCCCGGTACCCATGCAGGCGCGAGTCGAACTCTGCCAACAGGTCGGCCTGGTAGCCGAGGGCCCGCAGGATGTAGACGACCCGTTGGGCGACGTCGAGGTTGATCTCGGCCTCGGTTAGACCGTCGGGGCACACTGCGCCAGTGTCGCTCCCCCGGTGACCGGCGACGATGCCGACGTGCGGGGTGGCAGCGGATTGGCCAGCGGATGGGGTAGCAGATGGGATAGCAGACGGAGCAGCGGACAATAGCGGATTGGCAGATGGTGTAGCGGATGGAGCGGCGGACGGTGGTGGGTTAGCGGGTAACGTGGCGGGTGGGGTGGGGGGCGGTGTAATCTCTGGAGCGACCATGGCCGGCAGACTCGGCCTCCACATTCCGTAGACCATCGCACCGATGGCGGCTACGCAGGAGACGATGACGACCAGGCGCGAGGCATTGGGGGCGGCGCCCGCGGACTCTTCGTAGGCAGTTGATGCGTGATTGCTCTTCTGGTGTGTCACGTTCCTCTCTTGTGTCTATATCTTACCCTGGAATGGGTGGGAAGTCAATTGCCTTACCCGATGGCTCTGCTTTTGGTGTCCTATGACTTGTCAGGCATGAGCGCATCGTGTAGAATAGTGCAAATTCTGGAGGGGGAAACTGCGATGGAAGAACTCAAGCGTCGTATCCTGGCCGAAGGCAAGAATCTGGGCCGGGGCATTCTCAAGGTGGACAGTTTCATCAATCACCAGATTGATACCCACCTGCTGTTCAAGGTCGGGCGGGAGTTGGCCCGTCACTTTGCCGACACGGGCGTGACCAAGGTTATTACAGCCGAAATCTCCGGCATCGCCCCAGCGCTGGCGACGGCGCACGCGCTGAACGTGCCGGTCATCTACGCCCGCAAGACCAGACCGATCACGATGACAGGGCCAGTCTTCGTCGAGGTCGCACCCTCGCACACCAAGGGACGCGACGTGTTCCTCATGGTCTCGGCGGAGTTCCTGGGCCCGGGCGACCGGGTGCTGGTGGTGGACGACTTCCTGGCCTCAGGGGCGACCATCGCGGCGCTGGCACGGCTGGTCGAGCACGCCGGTGCGACGTTGGTCGGTATCGGTACGGCCATCGAGAAGCGATTCGAGGGCGGGCGGGGGGATCTGGCCTATCTTGACGTACCAATCGTCTCGCTTGCCGTCGTCACCGACATGAGCGACGGGCGAATTGTGTTGGAATGACGATGGGCAATGGTATCGCCATCCTTGACTTCGGCTCGCAGTACACGCAACTGATTACCCGGCGCGTGCGGGAGGCACATGTCTACTGCGAACTCTTCCCCTGGAATGCTCCGCCTGAAGAAGTACTGGAGTTTGAGCCACGGGGCTTCATCCTTTCGGGCGGCCCTGCCAACGTATACGCTGCCGGCGCACCTCAGTTACCAGACTATGTGCTGGCACAAAGTGTGCCGGTGCTGGGCATCTGCTACGGGATGCAACTCCTTGCCCATCGCCTGGGTGGTCGGGTGGCTCCCGCCGCCAGGAGGGAATATGGGCCGGCAGAGGTCACGCTCACCACCAACGTCCCTCTCCTTTCCTCTCTCTCCTCTGACCCGCGCGTCTGGATGTCCCACGGCGATCGCATTGAGGCGCTGCCACCTGGCTTTGAGGTTTTGGCCCGCAGCGCCAACTCTCCTGTGGCGGCGATGGGCGACCTGGCGCGGGGGCTCTATGGCCTCCAGTTCCACCCTGAGGTTGTGCACACGGCCCGGGGGTGGGAAATTCTGCGCTGTTTCGCCGTCGAAGCCTGCGGCTGCACACCTGATTGGACCCCGGCGGCCTTCATCGAACAGGCAGTGGGGGCAATCCGTGCCCAGGTGGGGACGGGACGGATAGTGTGCGGGCTCAGTGGCGGGGTCGACTCCGCAGTGACGGCGATGCTGGTGCACCGCGCCGTGGGCGACCAACTGACCTGCATCTTCGTCAACACGGGCCTCCTACGGCGCGGCGAGCCGGGGCAAGTGGTGTGCACGTTTCGGGAGGGACTTGGTATGCGGCTGGTGCCGGTGGACGCGACCGAGGAGTTCCTGAGTGCGCTGGACGGTGTAACGGACCCCGAAGTTAAGCGGAAGGTGATCGGCGAGTGGTTCATCCGGGTATTTGAGCGGGAAGCGAGAGAGTTGGGGGAGACGCGCTTTCTGGCCCAGGGCACGCTCTACCCCGATGTGATCGAGAGCCGCGGGCCTGAGCGACGGGCGGCGGCGTGCATCAAGACACATCACAACGTGGGTGGGCTGCCGGCCGACATGTCATTCGAGTTGGTCGAGCCGCTGCGTTATCTCTTCAAAGACGAGGCGCGGGCGGTCGGGGAGGCGTTGGGCCTGCCGGATGAGATCGTGTGGCGGCAGCCCTTTCCCGGGCCGGGACTGGCGGTGCGCATACTTGGTGAGGTCACCTGGGAGCGGCTGGAGACGCTACGGGCAGCGGACGCTATCCTGCTGGAGGAATTGGGCGCAGCAGGCTTGCTGCGTGGGGCGACGCAGCAGGCATTCGCTGTCCTGCTGCCGGTGCGGAGCGTAGGGGTGATGGGGGACGAGCGAACGTATCAGCACGTCATCGCCATCCGCGCCGTCACAACTGAGGATTTCATGACCGCCGACTGGGCGCGACTGGATCACGGACTGCTGGCCCGCATCAGCAACCGTATCGTCAACGAGGTACTGGAGATCAATCGGGTGGTGTACGATGTCACGTCCAAGCCTCCGGGGACGATTGAGTGGGAGTAGATGCTGGGAACTGGATGCTGGACGAGCATCAAGTATCGAGTGCTGTGCTGTTGCATTGGTGCAAAGGTGGCGGTATAATGTCAGGAGCAAGCGATTATTAGGGGTGAGATGATGTCCATGGGACAGACCGTTTCTCATGCAACGGCTGCGCTAAGCGTGGCCGAGTTGGAGGCGCTTATCCGGCGCGTGGTACGGGAGGAGGTGACCCGTGCCCTTGAGGCGTGGGGGTTCTACGGAGAGCCGACCGTTGTCGAACCGAGGTCTCCTATTGACGAAGACTTGACCGAGTTGCTGCGGATGAAGGAGGCCGGGACGCTTCGCCTGCTGACGCACGCGGAGGTCTGGGGGGCAGATGACGACCTACCGACCTGAGCACACGCCCCTCTTCGAAAAGAACCTCATCGCTATCGCAGCATGCGCGGGCAGATCCGTTGTAAGATTGGCCGTGTTTTGCAGGACCCGTACGCTGGCACCGAGCGGCTGGGTAAGATCCCCGGCGGAAAGGACCTGCGTGGCTGTCGCAGCATCCGCATCACGCACAGCTTCCGCATCATCTTCGTGGTCTGCGAGGAGTGCCGTCGCGTCCCCGCATGCAAGTTCTGCTTCTGCGAGGAATTGCCTGACGAGACCGTTGTCTTCCTCACCGTTGGCCCTCACGAACGAGCCTACGCTGTCCGGGAGGAGCCGGTTGAGTATGGGGCATAGGGAAGAGTGAGATGAACCCAGCTAATCCTGCCACCTTCCCGATTGAGCCTGTGATCGGCACGCTGCGCGTCGCCGGTGGCACACGCCTGGAAGATGCTGCTCCCCGTGCTGCGGCTTTGCTCTCACCGCCACGGGTGGCCCGTGGTCGGAAAGATGAGTACCTTTTCATCCTGCTGGACCTGACCGGGCCGGCGTCGCCACACCTGTACCGGGAACTGCGCGAGGTGGTGGCACAGACTTATTGGTCCACTAACGGTAGTATCACGGCCGCGCTGCGCCAGGCGGCGGCCGCCGCTAACCATTATCTGTTTCAGATCAACCTGCGCGCTGCCCCCTCTGAGCGGTGCTACGGTGGCCTCACCTGCGCCGTCCTGCCACGCTCCCCGATCCGACCGAGGATATCGAAAGGGGACACTGAAATCTTCATCCTCCAGGCCGGCCCTGCCCGGGCCTGTGTCCTCCACGTCGATTTGACCGAGAGTACTGAGAGTCATAAGGGATACATGGAGTGCTTCCCTCGTGGTGAGGAGTTGCCCCCCCTGGGGATAGGGCCGCTGGCCGACGTGCGTCTCTACCACACCTTCGTCGCCACCGGTGACACACTGCTGCTGGCCTCGCCAGTCTTGATGCGGGAGGCTGGCGGTGAGGCCATCGCCCGCGTGCTGCCCCGTGCCGAGGTGCCGGAGATCTTGGAGGGGTTGGAGCAGGTCGGTGCCGGAGCAGACTTCGTCGCGCTGGTCGTGCGCTGGGCTCCGCTGGAGGAAGTGCCCACGCTCTCTGAGGCCGAAGCTCCACAGACTCTCCGACGGCCCAAGGCTTCGGCGAAGCCAGTCGGACCGCGCGAGCCGCTCAGGCCAAGGCCGCGTGTGCGCCCGAAGCCGGCCCGCAAGCCGGGGCCCAGTCTGGGCGAACGAATGGGGGGAGGCGTCCGTTCTGTGGGACACGGGATTGCCGCCAGCATTCGCTCCGCAGGACGCGGATTTGCCGCCGCTGTCGTGTGGCTGGCCGGCGGAGTGAGCGCGCTGTTCCGGCGCATGCTCCCGGGCCCCGAGCGGGAAGCCCGTCGCCGGGCACATCCTCCCCGTCCGATACCCAGGGAGAACCGCGCCGTGATGATGACTATTGCTATCGGCATCCCGATTGCGTTGGCCATCATCGTGGCACTGGCCTACCTGTGGTTTGGGGCAGAGGCGCGTTTCCACAGTCTCGTTAACCAGGCGGAGGATGAGATTGCGTTGGCCCAGGCAGCCGGGGGCATATCAGAAGGGGCGCGGCCCCATTGGGAGACCGCGTTGCAACACGCCAACGCCGCTGCCACGTTGCGGCTCGACGATCCGGCCACTATGGCGCTGCAGACCCAGGCTCAGGCTGCCCTTGACCATCTCGACGGCATCGTCCGCCTGACGCCCATCCAACTATGGGACTTTGGATCGGGTGCTGTGCCACGCCAACTGGTCATCCACGGGCAGATGATCTTCGTCCTCGATCCGGCAGGGGGATGGGTGACTCAACTGACTCTGAATCCGGAGGGCGACAGCGTGGATGAGGAGAAGGTCCTTGTTCAGGAAAAGCAGCAGATCGGAGAGGGGAGAGTAGGGCACATGGTGGACTTCGCTTGGGCCGGTCTGGGAGGCGAGCGGCAGGCGAGCGGCCTCGTTATTCTCGAAGAGGGTGGAGTGCTGGTGAGTTACGACCCAGCCTGGGGAGGCGAAGGAGGAGCCCCTCAGTTGAAGCGTTCCCTCCTGGGCACGCCACCGACCGGGAAATCCAAGGCTGTCGCCTCTTTCGGAGACCGCTTCTACGTTCTGGATACCATCGCTGACCAGGTCTGGCGTTACGAGCCTCGAGGTGACATCTATTCTGAGCAGCCCGATCGCTACTTCGTCACTCCTCCATCTAAGGGGCTGGCGACTGCGCTGGACATGGCGATAGATGGCAACATCTACATCCTTTACGACGATGGGACGATCCTCAAATTCCTGGGGGGCGAACTCCAGCCCTTCGATGTGCATGGGCTGCTCGGCGACGTCAGCCAGGCCGTCGCGTTGGCGGTTGACCCAGACGGCAGTAATGATGCAGTCTATGTGGCCGATGCGGGCAATGGGCGGGTGGTTGTGTTGGGGCCTGATGGGGTATTCCAGGGGCAATTCCGCGCCAGGGAAGCCTTCGCTGGGCTGGAAGCGCTGGCGGTGGACGGGGCGGCAAAGCGGCTGTACGTGGTCAGTCGGGGGCGACTCTACATGGCAATGGCATCGCTGCCCTGATTGCTCCTAAGTGCCAATCGTGTTATAATCTCATCAAACCAGAAATTGGCCTTCCAGAAGTTCGGAAGTTGCTTTTTTGCCGCCAGTTCTGGTTTCATATTTCGTCAGGGGGGGGTAACAGTGGGGGGCAGTGGAAAGCGCTTGCGATGTTCGAGCAGTACGGCTCAGAAAATCTTCGCAGTGAGCCTGATCGTATTCTTTCTGATGGTCGCCAGTGCGGCCGGGCTGTTTGTCTTCGACCGGGTGCGGCAGTTTATCGCCGCTTCCGATACGTTGCCGGACTTCACTATAGAACACAACGAGGCCAGCGACGTATCCTACGAACCAGGAGAGCCGCTGCCAAGCTGGGAGGGCACCGAGCGGATCAATGTCCTGGTGATGGGCATTGATCAGCGCGAGCACGAACAAGGCCCTTGGCGCACCGACACGATGCTGGTATTGACGATTGACCCGGTCACGATGAGCGGGGGGATGCTGTCCATCCCGCGTGACTTATGGGTGCCAATCCCTGGTTATGAGGAGGGGCGCATCAACACCGCTCACTACATCGGCGAGGCTTATGACTACCCCGGCGGCGGCTCGGCGCTTGCTGCCAAGACTGTGCAGTACAACCTCGGTGTTCCCATCCACCACTACGTGCGCGTCAATTTCGCCGCCTTTGAGCAACTGGTGGACCTGATTGGCGGGATTGACGTCTACGTGGAGGAGGAAATCGTGGATCCCACCTACCCTGACGAGGCGTATGGCTACGACCCGCTGTACATCCAGGCCGGCTGGCAGCACTTCAACGGCGAGATGGCGCTCAAGTACGCCCGCACCCGCTACACCGCCGGGGGTGACTTCGACCGCGCCAAGCACCAGCAACAGGTCATCCTAGCGGTGTTTGAGCAGGTCACGCGGCCCGACCTGCTGCCGCAGCTAGCGCCCCGCGCTGCCGAACTGTGGCAGACGCTGCAAGGCTCGGTGGTGACCGAGCTGACGTTAGACGAGGTGCTCGCGTTGGCACAACTGGCGAGCGAGGTGGACCCCGACAGTATCCGCTACGGTGTGATTGACGAGCACTACACCCAGTTCTGGAAAACACCCGACGGGCAGGAGGTGTTGATCCCGCTGCGCGACCAGATGCGGGAACTGCGAGACTACATCTTCACCACCGCAGCGCCCTTGCCTCAGGCGGACGACCCGGCTGCGCGCTTGGAAGCCGAGGAGGCCACCATCGAAGTGTTGAACGGGACAACGACGGAGGGGCTGGCCGCACTCATGGCTGAGCATCTCCAGCAACAGGACTTGCAGGTCGCGCACACCGATAACGCCGACCGCTCCGACTACGCCGACACACTGATCATCGTCCATACTGGCAAGACCTATACCGCTGAGCACCTCGCCCGTCTCCTCAGCCTCCCGCTGACGGCGGTGGTGCACGGGGCCGACGATCCTACTGCCAAGTACGACATCTCCGTCATCCTGGGTGCCGACTATCAACCGCCGGAGCAATAGTAGACCCTATGAGCCCTTCCATCCACCACATCGCCATCGCCGTGCGCGACCTTGACTCTGCCCTGGAGTTCTATCGTGACGCGCTCGGGCTGGATGTGATCGAGCGGCGGGAGATGCCCGAGGAGGGGGTTGAGATAGCCTTCCTGCCCACCGGCGAGGGGGAGATCGAGCTGCTCCGGCCCCTGGGCGAGAAAAGCGGCGTAGCCCGTTTCTTGGAGAAGCGCGGCGAGGGGCTTCATCATATCTGCCTGGTGGTGGAAGACATTGAGGCGGCGATGGAGCGGTTGCGGGCGGCAGGGGCGCGATTGCTGAGCGAGGAGCCCCGAACTGGTGCACACGGCACCCGCTACGTCTTCATCCACCCCAAATCCACCCACGGCGTGCTACTGGAACTGTACGAGGCGGCGGTGAAGATTTGACATATCGCTCTGCTCGTGTTATCCTTCGGATGGAGGTAAGGTGACGGCCCGCCATGAAGAGATGCAAGGGACAATTGAACGAATTGTGAAGCGCATCGTCGAGCAGTACCGGCCGGAGAAGATCTTTCTGTTCGGCTCTTATGCTTATGGAAAGCCCGATGCCGGGAGCGACGTAGATTTGCTGATCGTGAAGGAGACCAGCGAGCGGCCCATTGATCGGCGAGTGATTGTGCGGCGGATTGCTCACGCATCGCGTCGTGGCCTGCCTTTCTCGCCTTTGGTGATCACGCCGCAGGAGTTAGCCCGGCGGCTCGAAATGGGTGATCCCTTCTATCGTGAAATCATTGATCGGGGCCAGGTGGTATATGCCCATTCCTGATTCGCTCATCCCATCCGAGTGGTTTGCCAAGGACGACGAGGACATTGATGCGGCAGAACTCCTGCTGGCGCATAACGGCCCGCTGGGCATTGCTTCTTTCCACGTTCAGCAAGCCGTAGAGAAGTATCTCAAGGGATACCTGCTCTCCACCGATTGGTCGCTCGACCGCATCCACGACCTGGAGGCACTGACAGAGGAGGCCTCAGCCCGCGATAAGGACTTTGCGCCGTTCCTGGCCGCCTGTCAGCGCATCACTGAGTACTACATCGAAAGCCGGTATCCACTTGGTCTGACTTCTGCGCTGACTCGCGAGGAGATTGCCGCCTCACTGGAGGTCGCACGGCGACTAGCCGTACTCGTGCGCCGGAAGGTCGCGGTTTGACGTTGCCGCGAGACCTGTCAGTTTCGCGGTTTCCGGCTCTACGGTTATGGAACAGTTTCTTGCACGGGAAAGACCCCTCGCTCCCACACGGCGAAAGCTAGAGCAGTCACGAGTGCGCCCCCCACGAGCGCCAAACCCCAGGCCATAACGCCAGTTCTGCCCAGACGCTGCACCAGCAGCAGCACCTCTAACCGCAGCATCTCCAGCCGCAGGACCATCTGCGCGTGGTACAGGTGGGCCAGGCTGGTCGAGGCCAGGTAGTGCCAGGCCAGCACAGCGGCAAAGGCCAGCCCGCCCCCCCCCAGGCTGATTGCGAAGTCGCTCCAGCGGAGCCGGAAGGCGGGCAGCGCCGGGCGCGGTGCAGGTGGGTTTTCACCGTCCCCATCGGCACACTTAGCGCGGCGGCGATCTCGGCGTAGGACAAATCCTGGAGATAGCGCAGTGTCAGCACCAACCGGTACTTCTCCGGCAGCCGGTCCAACTGGGCGTGCAGGAACACCAGCCGCTCTTGCATCTCGAATAGGTCGGGTGGGGAGGGATCAGGATTGGTCAGCACTTCCTCCAGTGGCTCGGTCTGGAGCAGTTCCCATCGCAGCCGTGGCAGCCGGTTCAGGCACAGGTTGTGGACGATGCGGTAGAGCCAGGTGGTGAAGCGGGCCTGGCCTCGGAAGCCGGGTAGCCCCCGCCAGGCGCGCACGAGAGCCTCCTGGGTCACGTCCTCCGCCTCGGCGTAGTCGCCCAGCACGCGGTAGGCCAGGTTAAAGGCGTACCGCTGGTGCCTGAGCACCAGTTGCTCGAAGGCGGCCTCGTCGCCCCGCCGCGCTCGCGCCACCAGTTCCGCGTCGCTCTCCCCCACCCACCGGCTCCTGTTGGTTACGATACGGTTGTCAAGCGCGGTTATCCCGAAATGCCTCAAAGATGCCAGAATCTTTGGTGATGCGGATAGCACCGTGTAGGGCCAGTTCCTGCTCCACATACTTAATGAACTCCGCCAGCCTGTCACCAACGAGAATAGACTTAGCGGGCGTGGACAGGGCATAGGCTACCAGGGGATCGGCCTCTGTAATGACCAGAGCGTCTTCGTACCGCTGCGGTGTGACCCTCGAAAACCATTGCGCAATCTGATCGAGGCCGTTTTCAAGGAGGAACGGCTCGGAGGGACGTCCGCCCCAGGGCCCTGCATCGGGATCGAATTTGCTCAACAGTTCGTGTAACTCTCGCATATGGGCCCGGCCTATTGTTGAGGCATAAAAGCGCCCACCGAGTCTCAAGACCCGATGAATCTCTGAAAACACCTTTGCCCTATCCGGCACGTGGTAGAGCATGTGATTCGCAATGACGGCATCAAAACTCTCATCCTCGAACGGGATCGCTTGAGCATCAACTACCTCAAACTCAAAGCGTCGCTGGCTATCGCACAGGTTCCGCCGGGCCTCCTGCAACATCCGCGACGAGAAGTCCGACAGCGTGATCTCCCAACCCTCAGGAATACGATACAGATTCTCAAGCCACAAGCGACCGGGGCCACAGCCTAATTCAAGGATACGGCTCTCTGGACAAAGGTTGATCTGATCGAAGACCCACCGATGCCAGCCATACTTGTTGGTGCTGAAGCACATGTGGAGGCGAATCCGCGCGTTCAGATTCGATGCATCCTGATACTGGTCTGTCAGGAGATACTCTTGGTCTGATATCTTCGACATGGATATTCCTCCTCCATTAGACCACGCCGGGTGCCCCAATGTTTCAATTATAAACGTAAAACATGAAAACGTGAAACGGTAACAACTTGTATATTAGATAATGTAGACATGCACCTTAAAAATCGAATAGCGTTGATCTCTCCTTTTCGTCCAAGAGGGTGTATACTATCCCTGGGAGGGCAG
>Ga0209121_10004345_pt1 | contig 13251 bp, 14 predicted proteins | sample Cruoilmetagenom3_FD_187292 | JGI IMG/M metagenome (GOLD analysis project Ga0209121, IMG submission 187292) | Oil polluted marine microbial communities from Coal Oil Point, Santa Barbara, California, USA - Sample 3 (SPAdes) (version 2) | ecosystem: Environmental > Aquatic > Marine > Oil seeps ... | reverse complement strand
CGTGTACCAAGTCCATTCACCCGATGTTGTAACAGTCACCGCCCCCAACACCGACCGCCCCAAAGCCGACGCGCTGGTCACGGCAACGCCGGGGATAGCGCTGTCGGTTCTGTCTGCCGATTGTCAGCCGGTGCTGTTTGCGGATGCAACTGCGGGCGTCATCGGTGCGGCCCATGCGGGCTGGAAAGGTGCGCTTGATGGCGTTCTGGAAACCACACTCGACGCGATGGAAGCCCTTGGTGCAATGCGCGACAATATCTCAGCCGTTATTGGCCCTTGCATCAGCCAAACCGCCTATGAAGTCGGACCAGAGTTCTTTGAAGACTTCATTGCGAAAGATCCGGCCTTCGCGCGGTTCTTTGCAAATGGCGAAAACGGCAAATACCAGTTCGACCTTCCGGCACTGGGTATACACCGCCTGCGCGAGGCCGGCGTTGGTCAAGCCGAATGGACGCGGCATTGCACTTACAATGATCCGGACCGCTTCTATAGCTACCGCCGCACGACCCATAACAAGGAGGCTGATTACGGCCGCCTGATCGCAGCAATCACACTTGGACCAACGGCCTGATCTGGACTGAAATGCGGCGGCTTTTGCCATTTCTTTGCCAACTTCAATCGGAAACAATCCCATCCTCAGGGGGCGGACTGTCCACAATCGCGCACATTACCCTTAATATACAGACCCTTGCAGCCGCTTCACACCGCGCCACATTTTCCTCGGCACGGCTCGTAAATAATTTGAAAATTCTCGCAACCAGCCAAACTCATGCCGCTTTGCATCGTCATCTTCACCCCATCGAGCAAGAAGACATACATGAGGAACAGCCCATGACTAAGACACCCCGTTGGATGCAGTCTACGATTGCCGAAGCCAAATCATGCAGCATGAAGATGCCGTGGGAACGTGGCCTGCGCCGCGAAGCCTTTATCGCCAGCCGCCGCGCTGTCGCGGCACTCTCCGACATGGAAATCCGCACGGTTCGCCCAGCTGCGTAACTTGGTCACCTAAATCCACTTACATCGCCGGCGCCCTCCCTCGCTGGCCAGAAATCGCCGTCCCGTCGCATTCTGCGGGGCGGCGATTCTCGTTTTGGGGCCTTGCCGTCCCCCGACAGACTCGCGAAATATGGCAGCCGCGTTCTCTTACGCTCAACAATCCGCGTAGTTTCGTGTTGATTGATCCCAATATACCCCCGAAATGCAGGAATGTTTGACCGATCAAAGCGCGTTAGGACATATTCCAATTAACGAAACGCTCCTCAGATGTTGTTGGCGGGGGCCAACAGATGATGTGACCAACCAGACTGGTGATCGCATGATGAACACGACCCCCACAGCCCGCGCGGGCCTCGCGCAGGGAAAACGCAAAGTTCCGGTGGCCTCCTCAGCCCGGTTTACTCGGCAAGACGGACGACCTCAGCGCGCGCAGCAACTCATGCGCCGCTACGAGGTCGTCCATCTGCTTCCAAATGGCGACATTGACGACTTTACCCGTATCGCACCGGCGCATCGCGCGTTTGAAGACAGTTTTAGCTCTCTCGCCCGCGGCGCTCTTCTCAAAACGGATCGCGGTGTAGTTGCTGTCGAAGACATCCTTCCCGGTGACCAAGTAAAGACCGTCACCAACGGCTTTCAAACAGTTCATTGGCGCGGTTCGATGACAGTGGTTCCCAACGCGCCACAGCAAGACGCGCGTATGGGAAAGCTGGTCCGCATCGCTGCTGATGCGCTCGGAATTGGCCGCCCGATGCCCGATCTACTGCTCGGGCCATCGGCGCGGCTTTATCAAAAATCACCTACACTTCAACGTGTTACAGGGCACACTGCTGCCTTCGTTCCGGCAACCGATTTCATTGATGGCGTGAACATTGTCGAAATTCAGCCACAAGCACCTGTTCAGGTATTCCAGCTGGGGTTTACCGCCCACGAACGGATCGCTGTGAACGGCGTCGAAGTGGACAGCCATAACCCCGGCGCACGTCATGAATTTGGTCTACGCGGTGAAATGCTTGAACTTTACATGGGGCTGTTCCCGCACGTTGAACGGATCGAACAGTTCGGAATGCTTATGCATCCGCGCCTATCGTTGCATGATCTGGATTTCAGCGTGGTCGCCTAAGGCATTACGCGTCGCGCTTCAGACGTTCTTCAAGAACATCAAACGGCACACCCGGTTCATCCTTTGCGCCGCGAATAACCAATGACGTCTTCACGCTTGCTACGTTGTCGGCACTGGTCAGTTCTTCTGTCAGGAAATTCTGGAACGTGCGTAGATCAGGCGCCACGCATTTCAGCACGAAATCGACCTCGCCGTTCAACATGTGGCATTCACGTACAAGCGGCCAGCCTTGGCATTTTGCTTCGAACGCGCTGAGATCAATTTCAGCTTGGCTCACCAAGCCGACCATCGCAAAAACCTGCACTTCAAAGCCCAGCTCGCGTGAATTCACGTCCGCATGATAGCCCCGAATGAACCCTTGATCTTCCAAGGTTCGAACACGGCGCAGACACGGGGGCGCTGAAATACCGACGCGCTTCGCCAGTTCAACGTTGGTCATTCGACCGTCCGCTTGCAGCTCTGCAAGAATCATCCGGTCGATTTCGTCTAACTTCTGTCCTGGCATGGTTGCGCGTGTCCCCTTGTGGCTGTCGCGATTCATACGCGCACCCCCGACCATGCGCAACAATATTTCGCCACCCCGCAATATTCCTTCGCACCCACTCTCCTGCGCGCCCCCCCCTTTTCCCCACAGGCATCGCTGCTTATATGGACAGCAACAAAGGGGATCATCATGGCCGACACACGCAAAACTAAAGTTCTTATCATCGGCTCCGGCCCGACTGGATACACAGCCGGCGTTTACGCCAGCCGCGCCATGTTGGATCCGATCCTTGTGCAAGGCATTGAACCCGGTGGGCAGCTAACCACCACAACCGAAGTTGAGAACTGGCCTGGCGACAATGAAGTACAAGGCCCCGACTTGATGCTCCGCATGGAGGCACACGCCCGCGCGATGGGCACCGAAATCATCGGTGACATTATCTCGTCCATCGACTTCTCCAAGCGCCCTTTCGTTTGCCAATCGGACTCCGGCACCGTCTACGAGGCTGACGCGATCATTCTTGCCACGGGCGCACGCGCCAAATGGCTCGGCCTTGAAACCGAAGAAAAATTCAAAGGCTTCGGCGTGTCAGCCTGCGCCACATGCGATGGCTTCTTCTATCGCGGTCAGGAAATCGTTGTCGTCGGAGGCGGGAACACCGCCGTCGAAGAAGCGCTGTTCCTCACCAATTTCGCATCCAAGGTCACGCTGATTCACCGCCGCGACGAATTGCGCGCCGAGGCCATCCTGATTGACCGTCTGATGAAAAACCCAAAAATCGTGCCGCTTTGGGACAACCAGCTTGAGGAAGTCTACGGCGGTGACAACCCGCTTGGCGTTGAAGGGGTCAAAACCAAAAACGTGAAGACCGGCGAAATCACAGACACTCCAGCCAAAGGTGTTTTCATCGCAATCGGCCACGCGCCTGCCAACGAATTGGTCAAGGACCACCTTGAAACCCACATGGGCGGCTATGTTGTCACCAAACCTGACAGCACCGAAACCTCCATTCCGGGCATCTTCGCTGCCGGTGATTTGATCGACCACAAATACCGCCAAGCCGTGACATCCGCAGGCATGGGCTGCATGGCGGCGCTTGAAGCCGAACGCTGGTTGGCTGAACAGGAATAAAGGTCATTTTGTGACATATAAAGTTTGTTCTGGCGTGAACGAACTTTATGTGTATGTTCACGGCTGAACAAACCGTGAGTCGTAGCCTTGGCAATGTCGCCCTCCAAAACCTCCGAGCAGGAGGATCAAATGTTCCGCCTGCTCCGGCAGCTGGATATCGCACCGGATGCGTCCCAGCGCGCGTTGGCGCAGGCGATTGGCGTGTCTTTGGGCCGTCTTAACGCGTTGTTAAAACAAGCCACCGATGCAGGTCTCGTGAACATCGAAGACCGCAACGGCCCCGACAAACGCGCCCGCCACACCTATGCGATCACGGCACGGGGTGCAGGCGAAAAGAACCGCCTCACAACCCAATTTCTATCCCGAAAACTCGCCGAATATAACGCGCTGCATTCCGAACTGACGGGCAGCACATCTGGCATTACGTCTATTAGTAACAGGAATACCCTTATGGAACATAACCTCTCCCCCATCCCTGAGCTTTTCGTCTCTTACGATTCAGCCCAGAAGCTCAAAGCTGAAGCGGGCGAACTCATCAGCCACGACCTGACACCGCGTCAAATCTGCGATCTGGAATTGCTGATGAACGGCGGGTTCAACCCGCTTAAAGGTTTCCTGTCCGAGGCTGACTATAACGGCGTCGTCGACAACATGCGCCTGACAACGGGCGAACTTTGGCCAATGCCAATTACGCTGGACGTTTCAGAAGACTTCGCAGCATCCCTTGAAGCTGGCCAAGACATCGCCCTTCGTGACCAAGAAGGTGTTATTCTGGCGACCATGACGGTGACAGACAACTGGACCCCGAACAAAGCGCACGAGGCCGAAAAGGTCTTTGGTGCCGACGACGACGCACACCCAGCCGTCAACTACCTGCACAACCAAGCTGGCAAAGTGTACCTTGGTGGCCCGATCACTGGCATCCAGCAACCTGTCCACTACGATTTCCGCGGTCGTCGCGACACACCAAACGAGTTGCGCGCCTACTTCCGCAAAATGGGTTGGCGCAAAGTGGTTGCGTTCCAAACACGTAACCCACTGCACCGCGCCCATCAGGAGCTGACATTCCGCGCCGCGCGGGAAGCGCAGGCCAACCTGTTGATCCACCCCGTTGTGGGCCTGACCAAGCCGGGCGATGTCGATCACTTCACCCGCGTGCGCTGCTACGAGGCGGTTTTGGACAAGTACCCACAATCCACAACATCCATGTCCTTGCTCAACCTCGCCATGCGTATGGCCGGCCCACGCGAAGCTGTTTGGCACGGCTTGATCCGTAAAAACCACGGCTGCACCCACTTCATCGTTGGCCGCGACCACGCAGGCCCCGGCAAGAACTCTGCGGGCGAAGATTTCTACGGCGCCTATGATGCACAGGACCTCTTCCGCGAGCATCAGGAAGAAATGGGCATCGAGATGGTCGACTTCAAACACATGGTTTGGGTGGCCGAACGCGCACAATACGAAGCGATTGACGAGATCGAAGACAAGGACAACGTCACGATCCTCAACATCTCCGGCACCGAATTGCGCCGCCGTTTGTCCGAAGGTCTGGAAATCCCTGAATGGTTCTCCTTCCCTGAGGTCGTCAAAGAACTGCGCCGCACAAAGCCACCACGCTCCAAGCAAGGCTTCTCTGTGTTCTTCACGGGCTTTTCCGGCTCCGGCAAATCCACCATCGCCAACGCTTTGATGGTGAAACTGATGGAAATGGGCGGTCGTCCTGTGACGCTTCTTGATGGCGATATCGTGCGCAAAAACCTGTCGTCCGAGTTGGGTTTCTCCAAGGAACACCGCGATCTCAACATTCGTCGCATCGGCTATGTCGCGTCTGAAATCACCAAGAACGGCGGCATCGCGATCTGTGCGCCAATCGCACCCTACGCAACCACCCGCCGTGCAGTTCGTGAAGACATCGAAGCCTTTGGTGCCTTCATCGAGGTCCATGTCGCGACCTCCATCGAGGAATGCGAACGCCGTGACCGCAAGGGCCTTTATAAGCTGGCGCGTGAAGGCAAAATCAAGGAATTTACAGGTATTTCAGACCCTTACGATGTTCCTGCGAACCCCGAATTGTCTGTTGAAACCGAAAACGTCGAAGTGGACAACTGCGCGCATCAGGTCATCCTGAAGCTGGAATCAATGGGCTTGATCGCTGCGGAATAAGCCACGGCACGCAGGCCCTGAACGGGGCCTTAGAAACGAAAAGGGGCGCAGGTCATCCGACTTGCGCCCCTTTTTCGTGAATAGGCCGTGGTTAAAACACCAAGGCCAAGCTCAAATCTTAGTGCACCGTCACAGGGCGCATATCGTTCTGGCGCGCCAAAACGAACGCCATGTCGCGATCAGCGACCAACGCCAATTGCTGGCCCTCGCTGTCATGCACCGCGAACAACTGTTCACGATCCCCAGCCGCTTCGCGCACATCATCAGGCAGTCCAGCAACATCAACGGATTTCACGTAAACAACGCGATCCCCCAGATCGGCAAAATTGAATTTCGTATCCATAACTTAGCCCTTCCTTATGTTGATTTTTTGAACCACCGAATCCGGCACAGCCCGCGTCAGATCAACGTGCAGCAACCCGTTTTCCGTAACCGCCTCGCCCACATCGACCCCTTCGGCCAACACAAACGAACGCTGGAACTGACGCGCAGCGATTCCGCGGTGCAAGAACACGCGCCCCTCGCTGTCATCGCGCTGGCGCCCGCGGATCACCAGTTGATTGTCCTCAACGGTAATCGCAAGTTCATCATCGCCAAATCCCGCGACGGCCAACGTAATGCGGTAAGACGTCTGTGAGGTTTGTTCAATATTGTAAGGGGGGTAGCTGTCATTGCCGGACTTGGCGGTGCGTTCCACCAGCCGTTCCAGCTCTTCAAACCCTAAAAGGAACGGGTGCGTTCCCAACGTCAATTTTGTCATGCGACACGTCCTTATCTTAAGCGACCGTCAATCGTGCAGCCCCATTATGGCGACTACACCAAAAATATGGGGTCCAAAGCAGCGCGATGCAAGGTCACAGGATGCGGTTTTCCTTTGAAAAATCGCATTTCGCGCGTACATTCCTGTTTCGGGGCACCCCAGAGCAAATTGATCGGACAGATAATGAACAGCAGCGCGCGGATGGAACAGCTTGAAGTGTTGCGCGTCCAGCTCGGGGTTTTGCGCCAAGAACACCGTGATCTTGATGACGCCATTCACGCGCTTCAAGACACCGGCAAGGCCGATATGCTGACGATCAAACGCCTCAAAAAGCAAAAGCTGTGCCTCAAGGATAAAATTGCCGTTCTAGAAGACCGTATCACGCCGGATATTATCGCCTGATTGCACCCTGACGTGCGGGCGCTATAACGGCCCTCATAGATATAAGGCGCAAAATCATGACCCCTACCGTTGGCATTATCATGGGCAGCCAGTCCGACTGGCCCACAATGCGCGAAGCTGCGACCATTCTGGATGAGCTCGGCATTTCCTATGAGGCAAAGATCGTTTCCGCCCACCGCACCCCCGACCGCCTTTGGGCCTATGGTAAAGAGGCCGCAGGACGTGGCCTTCAGGTTATCATTGCTGGTGCTGGCGGTGCGGCGCACCTGCCCGGCATGATGGCGTCCAAAACCCGCATCCCTGTGGTTGGTGTGCCGATACAGACCAAAGCCCTCTCCGGCGTCGACAGCCTGTATTCTATCGTTCAAATGCCCAAAGGCTTCCCCGTGGCAACCATGGCAATCGGTGCTGCAGGTGCTGCCAACGCGGGCCTCATGGCCGCTGGCATCCTTGCGCTACAAGACCCGAATCTCGCCCAGCGTCTAGATGCGTGGCGCAACGCCCTTTCAGCCTCAATTGCGGATGAACCATCTGATGACTAACCCTCTCAATACCGGCGCGACTATCGGCATCCTTGGGGGGGGGCAATTAGGCCGCATGCTGTCCGTCGCCGCGTCCCGCCTTGGCTTCAAAACCTGCATCTTCGAACCAAACGCAAATTGCCCCGCCTCCCACGTTGCCCACACGCACATCATGGCGGACTATTCCGACACCGCTGCGTTGACCAAATTCGCGAACGCTTGTGCTGTCGTTACCTATGAATTCGAGAACATCCCGACCCAAGCGCTGGATGTGATTGAGGCAATCGCGCCGATCCACCCCAACCGGAACGCCCTCGCCACGTCGCAAGACCGCTTTCTGGAAAAGAACTTCCTCACACGCATTGGCCTGACAACCGCACCATTCGCCGCTGTCGACACAGCCGAGGGCCTGCAACAAGCAATAGACCAAATCAGCACGCCTGCGATCCTGAAAACGCGTCGTTTGGGCTATGATGGCAAAGGCCAATCCCGCTTAATGTCCCCCACTGATGCAGAGCAAGCCATCACAGATATGGCTGGCGCACAGGCCGTTCTTGAAGGCTTTATCGACTTCTCAATCGAAGTGTCCGTTATCGGAACACGCAGTGCGGACGGCGCAATCTCCTGTTTTGACCCCGGTGAAAACGTCCACAAAAACGGCATATTGCACACCACGACCGTGCCCGCAGCACTTACCCCGTCCCAACGCACTGACGCGGTTTTGCTCACGGCCAACATCCTGAACGCGCTGGAGTATGTCGGCACCATGGGGGTTGAGCTTTTCGTCACGCCAAACGGCTTTATCGTCAACGAAATCGCGCCGCGTGTTCACAATTCCGGCCACTGGACACAAGCCGCCTGCACCGTGGATCAGTTCGAACAGCACATCCGCGCGATCGCAGGCTGGCCCTTGGGCGATGGCAGCCGCCACTCAAATGCCGTGATGGAAAACCTCATCGGTGACGATGTCGATCGCATCCCGGACATCGCGAAAACCAACGCCGAAATCCATCTCTATGGCAAAGCCGACGCCAAGAAAGGCCGCAAAATGGGCCACATCAACACCATTACAGGTCCCGCAAGTTAAGCACCTTGCCTTTGTCTTTGTCATGAAAATATCCCGGGGAGCGCGCAGCGCGGGGCAGCGCCCCTCTTACTGAAACCCGAACATCACGCCGCTCAAGGTCAGGCTTCGGTCAAACTGCCCGTCCCTTAAGAACGCCATCACTTGGCGCATCACCAGCGGATTGTTCATCATGAACGTATGGGTCACGGGCAACGTAAGATGGTCACGCATACCTTCCAGCCGCGTTGACGCCACCGATACCTTCCCGTCATCCGCCCCGTCAATCAGGCTGGAATAATAGGCATTCAGGGACCGATCCCCTGCAATAATCCCCAGATCATAGCCCGGCCACTCAAGGCTCAGCGGTGCGCCATCCGTGCTTAGCTGCATCCCCGCTGGCCCGTTGATCCATTCAAACGGCTCTAATTCCCCTAGAATATCAACAAGTTGCGACCCGTCATTCGGTGGCCCCAACATAACAACACGCCCCATCATCACAGGCCGCGCATCCGCAAGATACACACGCACCAGAATACCGCCCATCGAATGGGTCACAAAATGCACTCTGCGATTGCCGCAGGCAGCCACCGCTTGCGGGACATTCCCCGCCACCAATGTCTGGATATCGGCGCTGGTGGACGGGTAGCCGTTGTTGACGACCATATAGCCTTCAAGCTCCAACATTTCCTCAAGCGCCAGAAACGATGTTTCCGTTCGCGCCAACCCGTGCAGCAACACAACACAGTCCTCCGCAGCCGCTGCAAGCGGGGCGAGGATCAACCAGAACGCGATGAATAGTCTTTTCATATCCCCAACATAGGCGATCTCGCCGAATTGATAAGGTCTGGCTTGCCTGACCTTTCGCCGCAAGCCAAGCTACGCCTATGTCACATTCCAAAACACGTCCCGTCCGCATCGCCGCCCGCGCGATCATCCTGCATGAAGGTAAACTCTTGCTGGTGAACGCTTACAAAGGTCGTGGTGATTTGTGGTGTGCACCCGGTGGAGGGGCTGAAGCCCACCAAAGCCTCCCCGAAAACCTCGCCCGTGAGGTGATGGAAGAAACCGGGCTAACTGTCGCTGTGGGCGACCCTTGCCTATTGAACGAATTTCACGACCCGCACGGAACGTTTCATCAGGTCGAAATCTTCTTTCGCTGCACGCTGGTCGCGGGCCAGCTGGATGATCAATGGCAAGACCCCGAACACATCGTCACTTTGCGCAAATGGGTCACGCGGGATGAAATGGCGGACCTTAAGGTGCGTCCGAAATCACTGGCTGCTGTCGCGTGGGGCGACAAAGGCGCATTGGTCTATGACCCGCTTGAAGCGATTTTAAAGTAACGAAAAGGGCGCCCCGTTTGGGACGCCCTTCTTTTTGATTTGGCTCACGGGTCAAGTCCCTCGGCGTTTCTGCGAAACACCTTCCGACTTGCTTCCGTAAGTCACTTTTTCCTGTCGGAAAAGAGTGACTTACATCATGCCGCCCATGCCGCCCATGCCGCCCATGTCTGGCATGCCGCCAGCTGCGCCGCCGTCTTTGGATGGCTTGTCAGCAACCATAGCTTCGGTTGTGATCAGCAGGCCAGCAACAGATGCCGCGTCCTGCAATGCAGTACGTGCAACTTTCGCAGGGTCAATAACGCCAAACTTGAACATGTCGCCATATTCTTCTGTTTGCGCGTTGAAACCGAACGACTTGTCATCGGACTCGCGGATTTTGCCAGCAACGACGGATCCGTCAACACCAGAGTTTTCAGCGATCTGACGCAGTGGCGCTTCGAGAGCCTTGCGCACAATGTTGATACCGATTGTTTGGTCAGCGTTTGCGCCTTCCAGATCAGCCAGTGTTTTCGCAGCCTGCACGAGTGCAACACCACCACCAACAACGATGCCTTCTTGAACCGCAGCGCGTGTCGCGTTCAAAGCGTCATCAACGCGGTCTTTGCGTTCCTTAACTTCGATTTCGGACATGCCGCCAACGCGAATAACAGCAACACCGCCTGCCAATTTGGCAACACGTTCTTGCAGCTTTTCTTTGTCGTAGTCGGATGTTGTTTCTTCGATCTGGTTACGGATCTGTGCAACACGTGCTTCGATCTCTGGCTTAGCGCCTGCGCCGTCGATGATTGTTGTTTCATCTTTGGTGATCGCAACGCGCTTGGCAGAACCCAGCATGTCGATTGTGACGTTCTCAAGCTTCATGCCGAGGTCTTCGGAAATCACTTGGCCGCCAGTCAGGATCGCGATGTCTTGCAACATGGCTTTACGACGATCGCCGAAACCAGGTGCCTTAACAGCTGCAATTTTCAGACCGCCACGCAGTTTGTTGACAACGAGTGTCGCCAAAGCTTCGCCTTCAACATCTTCAGCGATGATCAAAAGTGGCTTGCCAGACTGGATCACAGACTCGAGCAGTGGAACCATTGGCTGCAAGGAAGAAAGCTTCTTCTCGTGCAACAGGATGATTGCGTCTTCGAGTTCTGTCGTCATTTTGTCAGGGTTCGTAACAAAGTAAGGGGACAGGTAACCGCGGTCGAACTGCATGCCTTCAACAACGTCAGTCTCAGTTTCGAGACCTTTGTTTTCTTCAACAGTGATAACGCCTTCGTTGCCAACACGCTGCATAGCGTCTGCAATCTGGCCACCGATTTCAGATTCGCCGTTTGCAGAGATTGTACCAACCTTTGCAACTTCAGCGGAGTCAGCAACCGGACGTGCCGCGCCAACAATGGACTCAACAACTTTACCTGTCGCGAGGTCGATGCCGCGCTTCAGGTCCATCGGGTTCATGCCAGCTGCAACAGCTTTCATGCCTTCTTTAACGATGGCTTGGGCCAGAACTGTCGCAGTTGTTGTACCGTCACCAGCTTCGTCGTTGGTACGGGAAGCAACTTCCTTAACCATCTGTGCGCCCATGTTTTCGAACTTGTCTTCAAGCTCGATCTCTTTGGCAACAGAAACACCATCTTTGGTGATACGTGGTGCGCCGAAAGATTTTTCCAGCACTACGTTACGACCCTTTGGGCCAAGTGTAACTTTAACCGCATCCGCGAGGATGTTCACGCCAGTCAGCATACGGTTACGGGCGTCTGTCCCGAATTTTACGTCTTTAGCAGCCATTGATTAGCTCCCTTAAATTGAATTTCCGTAGGGCGGGATTTATCCCGCCACTGCCGCATCCTTTAGGACAGGATGCCCATGATGTCGGATTCTTTCATCATCAACAGCTCTTCGCCGTCGATGGTGATTTCTGTGCCGGACCATTTGCCAAACAGCACTTTGTCGCCAGCTTTAACAGCCATTGGGACAAGCTCGCCGCTGTCTTTACGTGCGCCTTCGCCCACGGAAATGATTTCGCCTTCGGCTGGTTTTTCTTTTGCTGCGTCTGGGATGATCAGGCCGCCAGCGGTCTTTTCTTCACCTTCTGTGCGGCGCACAAGAACGCGATCGTGAAGCGGAGTAAAAGCCATGTTTGAGGCTCCTTGCTTTGCAATTTCAATTCATTAAGCCCCCCAAGAACAATCGTGCGGGGCCATTAGCACTCACGTCATGCGAGTGCTAGCAGCGGATAGGTAGGCACCTCGAACATATGAGTCAACAGCCTCGTTGCGGGCCGTTCAAAAAAATCTCGCATTCCTTTCGCACAGCCAGCCGCCTGCTATCTTGCCACCTTGCTGAATATGGACCTGCGCCGTAACTATTAAAGGGCATCACACAAGGAACCTTCCAGATGATCCGCGCTTTCGTTTTCCTGTTCATGACCATGCCCGCGATGGCATCCGCACTCTGCTCCGCCGAGGGGTTCGAAAACCTCATGGCCGCCGAAGACCTGGCCGAGCTGCACACCCTTTCTGCACAAACGCCTTTTGGCGCGGGCCTATATTGGACGGCTGAAAAGGACGGAACAGAGCTGGTGCTCTTGGGAACAATGCACCTCCCCGATCCGCGCCATGACGCCTTGCTCGCACGGGTCGCGCCCGACCTTGAAAGGTCTGACATCCTGCTGGTCGAAGCCACACTCGAAGATCAGGCTGCACTGCAAACCCAAATCGCCAACAACCCAGACATGATGATGATAACCAACGGCCCGTCCCTGATAGACCAGCTGGATGAAACCACATGGAACATCATCCGCGAAGCCTCCATCGCCCGTGACCTTCCGGGGTTCATGGCCGCAAAAATGCAACCCTGGGCGCTCTCCATGACACTCGCGATTCCGCCCTGCGCAATGGCCGCAATGACAGCCAATGACGCCGGCCTAGACGGGATGTTGATGGTACGCGCAGCAGAATTGAACATTCCGGTGGCCGCCCTTGAAGCGTGGCAAGACATGCTCGCCCTTTTGATGGCCGGCACCTTTGAAGAACAACTCGCCGCGCTGCGCCTTAGCGTAATCGAACCCGCAATTCAGGACGCGATGATTTCCACGTTGATGGATTCCTATTTTGAAGGTGAAACGGCCTACGGTTGGCACATCAGCAAATACGTCATAGATTTCATGCCAGACGCCGACCCCGCCGAATTTGACGCGCAGATGCAGCAGCTTGAAGACGAGCTCCTCACCGCGCGCAACCAAAATTGGATACCGGTCATCAAGAAT
>Ga0209121_10004344_pt1 | contig 13255 bp, 10 predicted proteins | sample Cruoilmetagenom3_FD_187292 | JGI IMG/M metagenome (GOLD analysis project Ga0209121, IMG submission 187292) | Oil polluted marine microbial communities from Coal Oil Point, Santa Barbara, California, USA - Sample 3 (SPAdes) (version 2) | ecosystem: Environmental > Aquatic > Marine > Oil seeps ... | reverse complement strand
GACCTCTTGCAAAACGGTGACACTGTATCTGAGAGGTAAGGGATTACCTCGTAACCTATTCACAAATATACCGAAATACTGTCAGTAAACTGGTGGAGCCAGGGGGAATCGAACCCCCGACCTCTTGCATGCCATGGGAGAAATCCATTTGTAAGGCTAGTGAAGGAAACTGAACCAAAGTGAAGCTAGTTGAAGGAAAATGGAGGTTGGGAATTTGGAGAAGCAAATGGCCGAAAGATCGAATTTAGTGGAATACTGTGGAATTTGATTGAAATTCATGCGGGTGTCCAAGCGGTGACCGGAAAACGCGAACGGCCCAAAGCCGACCTTTATGATTTTCTCAAATGCTGCACCGCAGCCCGTCAAAGCCGACATTAGAGCGAGGCCGCAACATAATTGGGGCCCTAAGGTCGGCTGTGCGGACAAAGTAACCTTTTAGGTTTTCATTTCGAATAAGGATAACACCATGTATTTCAATATCAGGAGCCGGAAGCCCAAGCGATGAACTTATTCGCGTCTTGTGTCATTTTCGTGGAGTTCAGGTGGTGTACCCGGAGCCCTCCAGGGGCATCCAGATTCCATCTCCCGAGAGGTTATAGATCGCCGTTGGCGAGAAGAGCCCGCTAAACGACAATCCCCATCCCAGAAGCACACCTTGCCCAAGCCGCGCTGCTTCTAGTGCGGCAGCATAACTGTCGAAGATCGCCCTGGGTTGAACGCGAACCTTTTCCCCAAATCTTTGGAAAAGCCTTTCCCAATCCATCCATTCGTTTTTGCGGGGCGCAAGCTCCGGTAATTGCCGCATGAATGATTGCCATGAATCGGCCATAAAATGCCGTAAGCCACGCCAAATCAATCGCTGAAGCTGCACATACATTCGTCCCCAGATACCGCGGTTCACCGCCATGGGATTCCAGCAGGTCTTGCGAGGTTTCGTAGGCCATTTTGTCGCCTAACACATTAATCTTCGCATTTCCTGTCCCGATGCGGTTTGGACTGCACAACGCTTCGATCCGCCAAAATTCCCGGGACCGTGTTAGTTTGCAGCAACGCGTTTACGGCCACGTAATTACCGATAGGAATCAGGATCACTGGACTGGCGGCAAATGCCGAAAGCACATCCGGCACTCCGCAAGCGCCGTCAACAACAAAGGTTTGCATTTTGGCCGGTGACCGATTCCAAACAGTCAGATCAAAGCCCGAATTTTGAATCGCTCGCGCCAGCGCAGAACCCATACGGCCAAGTCCAACCAACGTTACATCACCCATGTGTTGTCCTTTCTTTCTGTCAGTCGTCGCGATGTAGATTTGATCTCATACCCAGAATGCTCCAGCCATGTGGAATCGGATTTGCTTTCGGCGGAGCAGTAACTTTGTAAGTTCGTTGGGAACGCTAGTGTTCGAAAAGACGGCAGAAAATGAAACAAGAAATTGCCTAGGGAACTAGCGCACTTCAGAAAATATGAGCTATTCAAGTTTAATGGAGTGACTATTCAACCTTTGATTTTTTTTGCAAAAGCGCACTAAATCAATAGAGTCAGTAGGGAATTTATTGACTATTTTCAACTTGCAATAGCAAATGCTTTCACCCATATTCGAATAAAAGGGGCTATTTTTTGACAATAAATGTTGCCCAAAATTCTGCGTCGGGTGCTGGAACGTCTGGTGAAACATTTCAAGCTCATCCTTTTACGGGCGCTGCGGCTTATTCAATACCGATATTTACATCGTCTTGCCGTGACGCAGAACCACATCTTAGTCTCGGTTACTCCAGCCACAGCGGAAATGGCAGTTTTGGGCTTGGCTTCGCTTTGGCAACCGGCGCAATTACCCGCCAAACGTCCAAAGCACGCCCCAGATATAATGATGACGACATTTTGGTCATCGATGGAGCGGACGAATTGGTCCCAATGCTGCAAGACAAAAAAGGCAAAGGTAAATGGCTGCCTGTGCCAGCACGTGAAATTGTAGAAAATAACATAACCTACAAAATTAACTATTTTCGAACAAAAACCGAAGGTAAGTTCGCGCGAATAGAACGTTGGCGCAACAGTACCGACACCCATTGGCGGGTGCGCGGCCTTAACAATCATGTTAGCATTTATGGCATGTCAAAGGACGCCCGAATAAGCGCGCCGCCCCCGTCAAAGAACATCACCACAGAAACCGCCAAAATAAGTCGCTTACCCGAGGGCGACTTTTCGTGGTTATTGGAGGAAATTCGCGACCCCAATGGACACCGTACAAATTTTGTTTATATACCAGACCGCAGCAAAACAGAAGCCAGCGTGTCACATACGGGCGTCAACCGCCACATAGGCACCGTCCGGTATGGCGCTTATACTGACTCAAATTCAACTCAGCGTTGGAATTTTGAAATCCATTTTGACTATTCCGGCATGACCGACGACGAAATATTAACGGACATCCAATCCGATACCCGCCCGGCACCTGTGATCCGCGGCGATATTTTGACCAATCACAAACCCGGATTCACTCTTGTTACGTCTGTATTATGTCGAAAAATCATGATGTTACACAGGTTTGGTGACTCAAGTATTGAGATCGTGCGGAGCCAGACAATAAATTACGGAAACGAACTGCCCAGCCAAATTTCCCATGTCTCAACAAGATGTTACCGCCAAGACAGCCCAGCTAAAGATACGCCAACTATTCAACTAAAATATGTTGAAAAAGATCTTAAAAAGGCACCCAAGTTTGTCCGGCTTACGGATACAAAAGGCGACCCATTTCGCCAAAAAATCCATGCTTTTGCTGATCTGGATGAGGTCGGAGTGCCCGCAATTCTAACCCTGCAAGGATCCCAGATATTAGCCAGCAGATCCAGCGGCAAAGGGGTTTTCGAACCCAGCGAACTGATGGCACATCACCCTTTGGCGGATGAGGATCACATTCGCTTTGATCTTGCTGACTTAGGCGGCGACGGCAGGCATTCACTGGTGCAAACCAGCGGTGGTTTGTCAGGCTATCACCGCCGCCGCGCCGATGGTAGTTGGGCGGTTTTTAAAGTTTTTGACGGCTATCCACTAAATTCTTCTGGCGCAGGGTTGAATCAAGTTGACGTATCGGGTGACGGCCTGCCCGACCGGATTGAGTTTGGTCCTTGTGGTGTTACCGTTTGGCCCTCACTTGGCTATGACGGTTTTGGCCGGTCATATTTAACCCCGCCAATATGCCCTGACAAAAAAAGCTGGTCAAAAGACAGATTCTGACGTCAAACCGGACGCCAAAAACCAAATTCCGATCGTCCAAAATCCTGCTGCTGATGAAAAACTAACCTTTGCGGATTACTTTGGCGACGGTTGTATGCATTTGGTTCGCGTGACAGCCCAGCAAATAACCTGTTGGCCAAATTTAGGCTATGGACGTTTCGGATCTCCTGTCATTCACACGCTTAGCAAACCTATTGCGACACCATTTGTTGCCGGTCGCGTCAGTTTTGCGGATACTGACAGCACGGACGCAGCTGATCTCGTTTATCTACACCATGACCGGGTTAGTGTATTTTCCAATATAAGCGGCAACGGGTTGTTCCGTTTGCCAGATATTCCATTGCCGGGAACATTGGCACCTGACACACAGCCGATATTTGCGGATGCATTTGCAACTGGCAAAAAAGCAATGGTAATTGCCTGTATTGAAAACGGCGAGTTGGCGCATTGGGCATGTGATTTCAACAATACAACCGCGTTGGCGTTACTAGAATCCGTGGAAAATGGTTCTGGGCTTATGCTTCGTTTTGGCTATCAAAGCTCAAGCAATTTTTATCTTGCAGATCGTGCGCTCGGCCGAAATTGGCTAAGCTATTCGCCAAATCCGGTCGCAGTTGTCACCAAAAGCGAAACCATAGACCAGATCGGCAACACCTCCAGTGTTTCAGAATTCAGTTATCATAACGCCCATTATGACCGGGCAGAGCGAGAGTTCAGGGGTTTTTCTTATGTTGAGACCACACATGGCGCAACATCAAAGCTGTCCGATGGGAAAGCAAAGGCAGGCCGTGACGGGCTAATCCCGACCAAACAATCACTAACGCGACAATGGTATCACACTGGCGCATCACCACACGGGCGTGGATTTTCTGACCATTATCGAAAGTCAAAAGATGGTAAAAAAGCCGCCGATGCCGACCCGTATTTTCAATACAACGAACCAACAGAACCAAATTTTCATTTAGGCGACAGCCAACCAGCGCTTTACCCAGCCGCAGGTGCTGATGTTAACACCTGCAAAGTTGAGGCGTATCGCGCGCTCTATGGAAAATTGATCCGGCAAGAGGTCTATGACGCAACGGATTGGCAAGCAACAACATCAAAAAAACCAGCCGTACCATTCGCAGTGTTAGAGGAAAATTTCGCCTTGCATTGCCACCAACCAGCCGATGGTTTGTATGCGGCGGCTGTGTCTGTTTCGATGCGCGAGAATGTCAGTTATCATATTGAACGCAAATCGGATGACCCACGTATTGAACACACGTTGATTACCGAAACCAACACGTTTGGTCACCCGACCCGCGCTGCCCATATCTATTATCCTCGTCAAAGTAAAACCAAACCCAGCGACCCGTCTCAATATGAAACCCGCATCCTTGGCAGTTATTCGGCCTTTCTAAAAATCGCGGATGATGTCGATCTTTGGCTGGGGGGACTTGAAAGCGAAGATCGCTTGTATGAAATCAAACCACCCGTTGAAAATTTAGGCGCATTATTTGATTTCAAAATAATTGCTGGCTTGTTAAATAAAATGGGGGCGAAAAATCCTTCTACCACCAAATCTTGCCGGTTACTGACATGGGATCGTCACTATTATTTGGCGTTGAGCGGCAATTCCGATGCAGTAAATAGTGATGATCTTGCACCACAAGGGCTGCCAACCGAAAGCTGGTCAGCCGTTTTCCCAGAGAAAATCAAACCCGCACATATCGGCGCACGTTTTACGCCAAAACGGTTACATGACGAAGCTGGCTATCACCTAAAAAATGGATACTGGTGGCAAAGTAATGGTCGTTTGAATTACCAACGATCGCAAAAGGCATTTTATGAAGTTACCGAAAAAGTTGACGCCCTGAAGGCCAAGGCCAAAATTTCATATGATCCAACATGGCTTTATCCTGAAACCTTTACCGATGCGGCGCAAAACACGCTGACATCTATTTATGACCATTACACCCAAACCCCAATTCGGATCACTGACAGCAATGGTGTTGTGACGGAAAAAATGTTTGATGCATGTGGTCAACAAGTAATGACATCGGTTTACGGGTATGAGGGGAAACTGCCAGCCGGTGATGCACCTTTGAAAAAGGAAATGCGCCCAACCCAAGAGCCCCTAAAAGACATTATTAAAAACGCCAAGAAACATCTTGGCACCGCCAGTTCGGTTCATTTTTATGACCATCACGCGCTACCTAAGCCTAAGGGCGGCCATGCCCCAACATGGTCGATTGAAATTTCCAGAATTGAACATGTTTCTGACGGGTTAGACATTGATGGCCTAGCACCCCGCGTTGCGATCACCGTGCAATATTTCGACGGTTTGCACCGCCTATTACAGACCAAAACGCTCTGCGATCCCGGCCCTGCTTTGGCACGTGACAAGGATGGTAAACTGATACAGATTGGCAGAAAAAAGTACAAAACTGCTGTCACTAAGTACAATACTGTCGACACGGAAACCCGATGGCACGCTTCAGGTTTTGTGATTTACGACAACAAAAACAAAGAGGTACGGCAATTTGAACCGTTCTTCTCAACAACTTGGGAATATGAAGATGAGCCAGCGTTACGTAGTTTTGGTCTAAGCGGAACAACTACCTTTGACGCCATTGGACGCCCAATTCGCAGCGATGATGCAGCTGGATATTATTCATCAGTTGAATTTGACGCGTGGTCTGAGGTGCATTCAGACCGCATTGACACAATGGCTGATTCCAACGGGTTAAAGGCAGTGTCTCGTGCTTTAAAAACGCGAGAACTGGAATTAAGTGCGCTAAAAGCCGCGTGGCCGTATAAAAATACACCCGCAACAGAGGTGTTGAATGCGCAAGGCCATGTGGTTGCCTCAAAAATTATGAACCACCAAAAACCCTATATCACGACAAGGTATGCGATTGATATTGAGGGCCACACCACCAGCATTGCCGATACCAACCATGACACAGTTGTAATGCATGAGTTTGATATGGTTGGGCGGCCGATTTTCACTAAATCCGCTGTGACAGGGAAATCATGGACATTGTTTAATGCCATTGGTGCGTCATTGCGCCATTGGGATGACCAAAATCGCTGCCTAATGTTTGAATATGACGGGGCCAATCGACCAGTAGCCGAAACGCTGATTGAAACTGGCAAGGATGGCAGTGATCTTAATAGGGAGGTCATTCGAACCTCTCATTACCCACCCAAAGCCGCTGGCAAAGACGCCAACAACCTGCGCGGCCATATGATTAGACAAACAGACGAAAGCGGCACGTTTGAATTTTCTGCGTATTCGATCAAAGGCCAAGCACTTGATTACACCTGCACCATAAAACTGCCAGATGGCCTTAAATCACCTGTCGCGCTGAAACCATTCAGAACTACAAAAGAATATGACGCCTTGGGCCGCATCATCCGGCAAAACAATCCCGATGGCAGTGCAATTGTCATGCATTTTGGGCTGGCAGGGCATTTGACCGACCAGCAAGTCAAAGACCCAACAGGGAAAATGCGCCAAATTTTGAGTAAACCAAAATTCACTGCGCGCGGTGCGCGTAAAGAATTTACATTGGGAAGTCACATCACCCGATCCATCCAGCACGATCAGGCAACAGGCAATGTTACAAAAGTCACCACAAGCGCGGGCGACGGCAAAAACCTGCTGGATTTGCGTTATGCCTTTGACCCTGAGAATAACATCCACGCCATAATAGACGCTGCTCCAGAAAACGGCGGTCCGAATGAAATCACAAAATATCATTATGACGGGATAAACCAACTTACCAATAGCGAAACCAAAGCGGCGGGAAAATCCCTGCGCAGTGAATGGTTTGGTTATGACCAACTTGGAAATCTGACGATGATTTCGTCAGACGAAGCCGTCGGTGATAAAATCGCTAAATTCGTGCGTAATTTGACCTATGAACGGGGCAGCAATCGTCTGACCAGCGTGAAAGGCACAGGTCTGACAGGAACGCTGGAACCTGATTACGATCCGCGCGGCAACTTAAAAATGCTTGATTCTGAAACCAGCCTAAGCTGGGATGCATTTGATCGGTTAAACAAAATAACTTGGGGTGGCGCTGCGTCAGGGTATACCGAATTGCGGTATGACGCGATGGACCGGAAAACTTATGAGGCTACGTTTTCAACCACGGACAGCGCAGCTGATGCTACGCTGGAAAGCGAACGCATTCATCTGGCTGGAATACAGATTTTACGTGATTATGAACAGGGGCCAGATGGCGCGATCCAGATGTCTGAAACCCATATTCTTGACATAGAAGATCACACCCTAAAAAACGCCGTTTTGACCACCCCGTTTGTTGATGGTGCTGCTGGCAAATCAGAACTGAATTTCCTGATTTCCGATCATCTTGGTTCCGTGCGCCACGTGTTAAGCGAAGAAACCATAGCCATCGCTGCGCAAAATTACGGTTCTTACGGCACGTCGCAAACAGCAGAAGCCCTGCCTGATGATCTTAGCCGCCTTGGGTATTCCGGCCAGCCCATGCACGGGCAAAGCGGCCTATATGATTATGGCGCGCGGTATTATTCGCCTGACCTTGGCCGTTGGCTAAACCCTGATCCCGCAGGGATGGTTGACGGGCCAAACCTTTATGCTTTTGCAGGCGGTAATCCTGTTAGCTTTATCGACAGTGGCGGCCACGCCAAAGGTGACGGTCGGCTCAAACTTCCACCTGTAAGCCAATCTGCATGGAACCGCCCCGAAGTAACAGGCATTGATTAACCCGCGCGGGCCGCCGAGCCCAGTCAATATGCGCGACGCCCCCGCGCGGACAAATCCCAGATGCCATCACGCCGCCAAATGGCGCGCGGACGCAACGCAGTTTTTCACACAATGAATGAGGTCGTGGGCGCCAGCGAAGCGAAGGTTCAGTCGATTGGGGCGCATACTGGCATCGCTGGCGCAATTGTAAAATGGGGTGTTGCGGCGGGCGGCAAACTTGGCTTTGTCAGTGAAACGACAATAGCCCGCATCGAGGAATTTAACAAAGTGGTTGAATTAGCCAGAATGTCGCTTCACCCAGATGAACGCAAAGCACTGGATCACGCAGCAGTTGCTGGGCCTGTTGGCGGGGCTGTTATTGGCGGCGTTAAGATGGGCGCAAAAGCTGCAACCGCCGGAATTCCCTTTTTGTCCGGGCTGTTGGTTAAACCACTTAAAAGTTTGCTGAACAGTTTTAGGGCTGACAAAGTAGCCAACATTGCAAACGCGTTGGACGATAGATCAGACGGATATATGGAGCGAGCCTATGCGCAAATGCTACGCACAGAAGCAGAGTCAATTAAAGGGAATGAGGGCGAAGGTTTGCGAGGCGCAATTCGTCAGTTACCTTTGGGCCTTGGGCACAAGCTTTTGAAAGCATACGATGGCGAGTCCACCAGCAAAGAAGCCGCAAACGCTGTGATGCATCTGGCTAGTCTGGGAATTGAGCTTAATCCACAACGCCGACATAACAAAGTAAGTCAGCCTTCAAAAAAGCGAATGATCCATAATCGCATAAAGCTAGACAAACTTCGCGCTGAACGCACTGCAGCCCGACAGGCGCGGCAAAAAGATGAATAAAAAAATGCTGCGGCACATGTCCGGCCCAAACAATATAACGGGGAGAATAACATGACCAAACACAACCCAAGAAACACAACGCCCGAAACAAACATTCCGGGGTTAACCCCGGGAAATTATCCGGCATCCCCCCTTGGCCCATTGATTGCCGAACTTAAAACCGGCGGTAAAAAAGCCTATCGCGAATTGTTTGACGAGATTGAACAACAAGGCAAAGTTCCCCATGACAGATCAATCGTTGGGCCAGCCGCGTATCTGGCCGATATGCTGCGCATGGTCACCACAAAAGAAGCTGAAAACGCAAAACTTCCCGACATTCGTAAGCTAAAATCGCGCCGCCTGATATTTGGAACATCACGCTTGATGACAAAAACATGCAAAACGAGGCGCCCTATCTTTCGTTTGCCAACGCGGCCATTGCGCGGCACATCGTTAACGCTCCAAAGACGACGGTTGGCCGGCAAAGACAAATTGCCACTTATAACAGCGACTTTGGCCGTTTTGATACCGGCATAAGCACTGTCACGAAAACCTTGGCGCATGGGGGTACAAGCCCCAGTGCCCTATTGGCCAGCTTTGGCTTTGACAAACTGGCAAAAGCGGCGCGTTTTGATCTTACCCAAAAACAATACGATGTTCTGGCCAGCAGCTCTGCTTATGCTACTTCCCAAAATAAGAAGATGTTAAGGCGAAATATTAGGTTGGCAATCACAGATAATGTCAACAAATCCACCGCAAACGCACATGTTAACCTTATGGATTATGCAAAACGGTTCGGCATTTGCCCCGATTTAATAAAGGCCGCAAGCAGCGGTAAAGACCATTGGTTCCATGAAGTAAATATCACGGTTTCTCTCTTGCTAAACCAAATTGGTGACAAGGAAACACGGGAAAAACGCGGCTACATCAGATATCATTTTGAAATTAAAGACGGTCAATTATATCTGGCACATTATAAAGCCCACGGTGATCCATATGCCAAACCGCCAATTCCGCCTGTGCTTGAAACCCTCGAACATGGTGCTGACAACGAAGAAAAACTTGGGAAATACATTGTTGCATTGTGTGAATTACGACGGATTTCAAAAATTGCCGCTGCCATCGGTTGGTCGGGACGTGAATTTGCGTGGATATGGAATGCAATTCCAAAATCACGCAATTGGCGTCACGGCTTCAATTCACAAACCCTAACCAAAGCCAAGGCCGAAGCCTATCGCGACGCGTTGGCTGTCACTTTTATCGGCGAGCGCTATTTCAACCCCAACACCAATCCGACTGTGGCTGAAGTGGTTGACCATTGGCTGGATAACAAGCGCGGTTCTGTAAAAGCTCAAACAATTCGTGGCTATCTGCCATTGCTGAAGAATATCACCGGGCCGATATTGCAGGGCACCCCGCAGGAAAAGGTTCATTATGCCCTGACCGGTGAAAAGCCTAGCCGCGAATCCAAATTGCTGCAAATGCTTGGCCCATTCAAAGTCTCTGAGCTCACCACAGCGCAACTAAGGCGCTGGCACAGCCTTATCCGGACCGAGGCGGGGCACCACACCGCAAACCGTGTCATGTCGATGCTCAAGGGTATCCTGGCGCTTGCGGAAGAAGACTTCGGAGTGCGGATGTGTTCAATGCCGACGAATTTGGCGCGACGCGAATCGAAGCCCAAGAAGGAGATCATGAAGTCGCGACACAAGCAAGCAAAAATGTTTCAGCAAGACACCAAATTCTTGCGGCAGAAACCTGGGAAAGCCTTGCTACTACTTTAATTTCGGAAAACACTCAAATCCATATGAGCGCCGAACTTGAAGTAGAACGACTCGCCATTGTAAATTCTGCGCAACTAGCGTTGCAAAGTTCAATTGAGGCATCTGAATCTGCTCAACTCGCATTTTTAGAAGCGGTTCGCAACAATGATGAATCAACTTTTTATGATAGGTTAGCCAGAGCAAAAGGCGCATATCAAAGCTCGATTGCTGATGCCGCAACCACTGAAAGAACCTTGACGGGCTTGTTGGCTACCTACGAAAACCTACAACAACAGGTAAACAATTTAGAGCAATCAATTCTTAATGCCGAAAACGCTGTCGCCAATACTGAACGTCAGCGCGCTCAAACAGAAACTCTGCTTGCTCACCTAACTGATTGGCGGCTATCCTATACCGGTAAGTCACTCCTGCAGTATACCTTGATGCCTGAAACCGACGTCAATCTAGCTATTAGTTTGGGGCATCTTGGTTTTGAATCATTCGAATGTGGCTTGTTGAATACCCAACGAAACGAATTAAGCGGTGTTGAACGCCATAGGTTGTTTGGTCAACAAATAAGTAGTGAATTTGCTGCTGACTTCGTGTTTTTGGTTTCACGGGAGGGTGCCGAAGGGGAAAAAGTTTTTCTTATGCGTGGTCAATTTGATACCGAAGTGAACCTCGGAAATTCGCCAAAAGTCGGACTTCTTCAGTTTTTTCCAGCTTCGGAGGATCAGATATCGATATTAACAAGCCAGATGGCAAACCTCGCAGATAGTCAATTTTGTTCTACTCCGACATAGTCCAAAATATGCCTATGCGTGTAGTGATGCTTTCTAAGTCACTCTCCTTCTGATCTGTTTCCTGAAAACTGAACGATTTTGATTTTGAGTTGTTCCTATGGATTTTCTGGTTGGAGCAAGAGCATGGAAACTGTCTCACAGGTGCTGACGTCAGACAAACTCGCGAGGGTAACAGATCGAAGACTCTACCGCTTTTACATATTTTTTTTGCAGCAGAGGGTAACGATGGAACGGTACGAACTAGGGGAGAATAACCACAGTGGTACCGTTAAATGACCGACCAATTGAATAGCATTAACTGGTCGAAACATAATCCGATCTTTTTAGGGTTTCGATAGCATACTTCATATCGCTTACGACATTTTTGAGAACCATATTGTAGCTTAATTCCCCCTGAGAAACCGGACCTTTTGAAATGTCGATGTATTGATAGACTGCGTCGGGAGCGTAGCCATTCAGTTTGTTTCGCATTGATGATTTAAAAGGTCCGGGATTTTCCCATTGCTGCACACGAAATCCATCCGGTGATTGTTCAGAAGCGAACAACCATGTGAATTCGTCAGATTCATCGATACACTTTTGCAAACTCGAGTAACGGTCACCAGATCCCGATTTTTTCGCAAAATTGAAATTACTTGAAGAAATCATGCGCCGATACTGATGGCCCTGGATTTGTGTCATTAGGCAGACTTTTGACGAGCCATCTCTTACAATGCCTGCGGTCACGCAAGGTGTCTTATTATACAATGCGCCGCCAACAAATGCTGTTATTCGGCCATTTTCTGTTTCTTCACCCTCTTCAAAGAGTCTTTTGCCCAGTTCATTTTGTATGCGCTTTTCTAATTCTGACGCCATTAACTGAGCTTCATGTTTTTTGACCGTATCGTCGAATCGAATTGCTGCGAGGCTTTCGCGGTCACTGATCGGAAACCAGTACCGTTTTTCAATTATGTCTGGATTGAGATGCTTTTCAGCAATGTCGCAAATTTTATTCACCATCATGCAGTATTCGTCAACAAACATGGAATCGCGATGTTCCAATTTGGCCCGAATTCGCCACGCTTCAATATTCCGAGCAAGCTCTCGGTAGCTCAATCGGGTCCAGCCCCAATCAGATCCACCTTTTGTTTGCGACAAGTCAAAAGACTCGGGAACCAATGTTAATAGAATACCCTTTTTGGTATTGGCAAAGAATTTCGCGTACCTTTCCAGCTGACCTTGCCTCGGAATATCTTTTATCTTGTTCTCTAGAATGGCGAGAATCTCGTCGTTCTCCCCAAGGATTACTAAATCGACATTCTTTTTTTCACGTAAAACACCTTTGAACTTCGAAGGCTCGATTCCAAGGATTTCGATTGAGTCTGAATAAGCCTCAAAAAGCCAAGCTAAAAAATTTGAGTGGAATAGTTTACGTGATCCAAGCGACATCTGATACATTGGCGACTTTTCAAGCCATTTGATTTCTGTAGTGTTGGTATTGGTCACGATTTTTTCCTAGCAGGCAATTTGAAGTCTCTGCGAGAGTAAATATGCTGACAACTTGCGGCAAGTACTTTAGGTAGATTTTCTGATATTATTTTCCCGCGCACTCACGAGCCGTGTCGTTTCGATTCCTCACCATACCCACGTCATTTTCCCTGGTGACAAACTGGTGACACCGAGCACTTGTTTTTGAGTGACAACACCCGTCTGAGGTAGCCGGTTACCCCGTAACCTACTCTAAACCGTATCGAAATTATTCAGAAAAATGGTACCAGCGCCCTGATTTGAACAGTGGGCCTCTTGATCCACAAGGGAGAAGTGCGTTTGTCAGGCCATTGAAGGAAAATAGGCGAAATTGAAGCTAAATGGCGGGAAAGAGCGGTTTGGAAAATTGGGTTTTCTGAAACGGAATAGTAGAAT
>Ga0209121_10004342_pt1 | contig 13257 bp, 15 predicted proteins | sample Cruoilmetagenom3_FD_187292 | JGI IMG/M metagenome (GOLD analysis project Ga0209121, IMG submission 187292) | Oil polluted marine microbial communities from Coal Oil Point, Santa Barbara, California, USA - Sample 3 (SPAdes) (version 2) | ecosystem: Environmental > Aquatic > Marine > Oil seeps ... | reverse complement strand
ACCCCACCCCACCCCGCACCCATAATTCCGAAATCACTGGTGATCAGATGGATGGTCAAGATGGAGAGATAAAGGAAATTCGCATCGCATCATGGGGGAGGAGGCTTGGAGCCTGGCTGATCGATATAATCCTGGTGGGGATATTGTGGGATCTTTTGGCGGGCATTGCAGGCCTTGCCGGGCCATTTCACATATTCGTCTTTGGGCCCTTGCACGATCCCTTCTTCCACCACGGATTTTTGAACCTCGGGTCTGACGACGCCCTGGTCCTCTTCATCTACTGGACGCTGATGGAGGGGTACCTGGGCCAGTCCCTCGGAAAGATGGCGCTGGGCCTGAAAATGACCGACAGGAGGGGCGATAAGATCGACTTTCCCAAGGCCGCCATCGAGAGCTTCGGCAAGGCCTTCCTTCTGCCCCTCGATTGCATCATAGGCTGGATTGCGATGCCGGGGTCGGGCCAGAGGCTCTTCAACAGGCTCTCGGAGACGATCGTCGTGATGGTCGACGATTCGGCGCCGGAGGGGGTCCGTTACGTGAAGGTTGACTAGCGGGCTTATTTTTCGCCCGCCTCAGCCCAGGTTCTCTTCGATCCAGGCCTCGATCATATTTCTGACGTCCCGGAAGGCCTGGAGCTGCCCCAACCCGGTCCCGGCGACGGCCGCGGGATCGGGAAAGCTCTGGTGGACTCTTTTCCCGCCGCCGGGAAAGAAGGGGCAGGCCTCCTTCGCCCGGTCGCAGACCGTCACCACCAGATCGAACTCCTGACCACGAAGCTCATTCAGGCTCTTGGACCGTTGGCCCGAAATGTCGACGCCCCGTTCATTCATCGCCCTGATGGCAAGCGGGTTCACACAGGTCGGCTCGGTTCCGGCGCTTTCGACCTCGTACCTGTCGCCGTGCAGGTGGCGCAGAAGCCCCTCGGCCATCTTGGAGCGGGCCGAGTTGTTGGTGCAGACGAAGAGGACGCGGGTTTTGGTGGGGGACATGGTATCCATTTTTGGAAGGGATGGATTATAAATCATCTTTGAAGATTGCGAGCTTTAGAAGAAGTTCTTACATTGGTGTGGTGCCAAGAGTAGACGAGGATGGCCAACGCCCACTTGGCCTTCGGCGCCAGCCCCCACAAAAGGGCCAACTGCCAGGAGCCTTGTGCAGGAAAGGCCTTCCTGCTTCGCCGGGTCGCTAGACCGTCACCACCAGGTCGAATTTACAATGATCTGCAGACACGGCCCGATGGACACTACCCTTAAAAAGGGATGACATCACACGGAAAAAGCGTTCATCGGGTTCACATTCATTTTATTGAACCAGTTTTGCCTTCTTTGCCATCTTCACGATATCTGCTACCTTTTGCAGGGCTTCCTGGGCCTCTTCTGGAGAGATGTGTGGCTTGAGCTTATGCATCTGAAGATCCAAAGGCTCATCCTTGCCGTTTTGACGCCTGGTAAAATAGAGGGCCGTACCTAGACGTTCCAATTCAGAAACGCCCTTGTCTCCAAAGGTTTCCGCCACGAAGCAAACCGTTTTGGAATATTGGCTGATCGTTTTGGGGAACTTCTCCTTGAGCCGGGCGCCACCCGCGTCCAGGACCAAGCTGGGGCCGTAGGGATAAGGCCGAGTTTTATACTTGATAAGGAAATCTCCCCTCATGGCCGTTATTTCATCTCTCAGATCGAATGAAAAGGGCCCATGCTTGTAAAGTATGAAATCAAAACCCAATGGGACTTCAAGCAACTCTTGGAGGAAGTAGGTCGCCTTTTGGAGATGAGTCTCACCACACCAACTTCCATTTGCCTGCATCTCTTCCAGCAATGATAGCATCACAGCATCCTTTTGAAGCCTCTTCATGACTCATCCTCCTCCCTAGGTGAAGCAATTATACTTTCTCGATTTTCTTCCAGCCAACGCTCGGCATCCCCTCTTATCTTTGAACTTATAAAAACGTAATCTTCAGCAACCACAGGGACCCTAGCCAAAGTTTCAGACATTTGTAACGAAGAAGCTATGCGGCCATCTCTGCCCAATACAGGAAAGTCCAGTCCGCCGCCCTTTTGTCGATAGGAATCGAACCGCACATTATCTTCGCCAAAATTCTCGCTCGCGGCCTCATAAACTGCTCTACAAGCCTCTTGGTTCTTCTCCAGATCGGCAGGATTCCTCTGATATAATAGTCTGAAATGGTTTCTTCTGACGATACGCTTTGCCTCATCATGGCCTGGAAGCTTTGCGTCCTTGGCCGATCTTAGCAGGGCAACGTTAATCTCATCATCCGTCATCGCCAAATGTTCGTCAAGTTCAATGGAGAAACGCCCTTTTGAAAGCCATTTCATTAGAAAATCTTTGAGGTGAATATCGTAGATCCTTCTAACATGATGACAGTATACCTGGGTGAACATGAAATATCTGGCCAGAATCAAGGCCTCTGCAGAGTGTAACCCACCTTCGTCCACACCAAGTACAGGTTCCTGGGAATCATCACCCTTCGGCAGAATTCGAAGGGAGTCAATCAGCCTGTAATGATCAAACCTTCCGTATGCTACACCTATGTGGTGTGAATCTCTTAAGAGGTAATCTATGCGATCTACACCAAACGCATCGCCCACTATTATCTCTGATAATATTGCTTCGAAGTCAGAATATTCTTTTCCCTTGTAATTCTCAGGACCAACCGCCAACTTCGCAACATCTTCCTGGTTAATTTTTATCTCATCCCATATCGGTCCCATTTCTTTGCTTCGAATGATCTCCAAAGTCAGGCGTTCATGATTCCAACCATCTGGTAGCAAATCTCTTTCTGCAGCATGAGAAAATGGTAAATGTCCTAAATCATGACAAAGAGCTGCCATCCTCAAAACTAGTCTCCAATACCCATATTTGTAATCGCCTTTTCTAGGTACTAACTCCCGGACAGATGCTTCTATCAAATTATCTGGATCGATTACTACATCATAAACCCGCCCGGCAAGTTCCATGACACCCAATGAATGTTCGAATCTTTTATGAGTAGCTCCGGGGTACAATAGGTATGTTAGAGCCAACTGATGGATATGGCGAAGCCTTTGAAATGGGACAGAATCCAAAACTTTACGCTCTTCTGCATTGAGTCGAATGAAATTATGGATGGGATCTCTTATCTCTTGTTGATGAGCCATAGAAAACCTCCGATATTCGGCTAAAGGTAACTGGTTCCCACAACTCCACGGGAACTTACCTTATCCGCAGCTCGCCCATAGATACCGTCGTGCTGATCTCGATCGGCTCGGGAAATATGGGCCCTTCGACAATGGTGTTTGGCCACAGATCTGCACGTTCATTTTTCAGTTCGGCACTCCTCCTACCGGCTATAGCCCGATGGTCTTGCATGACGACCCGAAGACTGATAAAACTTTCCAAAACAAATTCGTATACCCTGCTCGAAAGGGCCGAGCGATTGAGAGTGGACAGAAACTCGCCAATACGTTAAATGTGAAGAAAAGCAAAATATGGTCACCATGCCCCAGGAATCCCAGAAGACCGAAGAGCCCACCGGCGACGACCTCGGCGACTACCTGACCGAGCACGAGAGAAAACAGCTTCTTGCAAACCTCCACAGGACGCTGATCTGGGTGGGAGTTCAGGACCCCTACAAGCTCAATATCGACGCCGACCTTTTGAGAGAGGAGATGGAAAAGGACCTCATCAAGCCGAGCGATCTTCCGCCCGAGGTCCACCCGATCAAGGGGGTCCTCGACCTTCGCCACCTGATCTGGAGGCTTATCCACGAGAAGGACCTGACCGAGAAAGAGGAGATGGAGGTCAAAGAGCTTATCAAAGTTTTGAAGGCGAAGGAGACCCGCGACGAGGAGAGGCTGAAAGAGGAAAAGCTGACCCACGAGGAGGCTCACCTGCTTTTCGAGGAGACCGCCGCCGTCATCAGGACGCTGATGGACCTCAAGGAGATCCTGGCGAAGGAGGAGCACAAGACCGATGTGGGAAAAGAGACCCTTGAGAAGAAGGTGAACGACGTCAAGAAGTGGAGCGCCTCCGTCGACGAGATGAAAGATAAAAAGTGATAGCGATCTCGAAGAACTAGAAGAGCTAGAAGAAGCGCATCAGCTCCTCGGCGATGATTTTGTATCCTGCCTCATTGGGGTGGTCGAGGCCCGGAAGGATCAATGAATTGAGGGGGACGCCATCATCCACTTTTCTCATCCAGGCTCCGCAGACGTCCACGAAACCGACCCCCATCTCCTCGGCGACGTCCTCCAGAACCTGGTAGTAGCTGAGGACTATTCTGTCGAACCGGGGCGTCGTCAGCGGCTCAGAGCTGAGGAGGAGGATCTCGGGACCAGACGCAGATCCACACCCAGACCCCTCGATGACCCTTTCTGTGATCTCGATCAGGTTCGACTTGAACTCCTCCAGCCGAAAGCCCATGTACATGTCGTTTATCCCAAAATTCACGGTGACTAGATCCGGCCGATGGGCGATCACCGACCAGTCGAGCCTCGAAAGACCGTCGAAGGATGTATCTCCGCAGACGCCCTCGTTCGTGAGAGTGACGTCGGCCTTCGGATACCTTTGTCGGAGCAGCCTCATCCAGAAGTGATCAAAGCCTTTTCTGACAGCAAAGCCCGCTGTTATGGAATCGCCGAAGGCGACGATTCTGACAGCCACCCCCGCCTCCAGAAGGGAGACGGTCCGCTTTGTGAACCTGCTGCCTTCTTCGCCCTCTTCGCTCATTTTGATCCGGAGCCCGAATGATGCGGTGGCGTGAACTTGTACCTGCTGTTTACGTATGTCGTCTTCTGAAGCTCTTTCACTATATGGTGAGCCTCGGCCCTGTACTTTATGATCGTCTTGTGCCCCTCCTGCTCCCTGTGGATCAGGCCCTTTTCCTCCAGGGACTTGAGCACCTCCTGGATCTTCTCCTCAGTGAGGCCGTCCTTCTCGGCGTACTTGATCACCTTAGACTCGGTGCTGCTCGAGTAGAGATCCTCGGGGGACCCAAGGCTCCACATATCTATAATCCGTCCGAATACCTTCTTCTCGTCGGCGAGAAGATCCTTATCTGTAAGATCAGCAAAACTCATAGAACTAAACCTCCAACAAAGCGATAGACTCAACGCAGCACAGCCAAACGCCGCACAGCAGAGCGCTCAATCCACACCGCTTGATTACCTCGCAAGATCCTCCGGGAGGTCCCCGGTCAGGATCTCTATCTTCTGCTCAGCCCCGTCCAGAAGGGCGTTGCACCTTCTGACCAGAGAGACGCCCCTCTCGAAGGCTTTCAGGCTCTCCTCGAGGGTGAGTTCCCCCTCCTCAAGCGCCCGGACGATCCTCTCCAGCTCCGCTAGAGAACCCTCCAGGCTCAGATCATCAGACGCCACATCTGTCATCCCAGTCATCTCCGATCTGCCTTCTTCTCGATCGCCCTGCACAAAAGCTCACCGTCGGAGAAGACCAGCTCCAGGAGCTCGCCCGCCGCCACCTCCGAGGCGCGCCTCGCTAGACCCCTCTCGGTGAGGGCGATGCAGTAGCCCCTGGAGAGGGTCGACAGAGGGCTCAGGGAGGCCAGCTTTCCCTGGGCAAGCTCCAGCCTTCCGGAAAGGGCCTCGACTCTTCGAAGCTCCGCCGAGATGAAACGGTCAAAGATCCGATCGACGTTCTGCCTCTGCTCTGAGACGATACCCCGCATCCTCTTTCCGGACAAGGCCCTTCCAAGGTCCGCGAACCTCGCCCTTCTGCGGTCCAGGTTCGCTGAAAGGGATCTAGCCATTCTCGCCTCGATCCCCACAAGGCCCTCCCTCAACCTCTCAACGTCGGGCCTCACCATCTCCGCCGCCGCCGAGGGCGTTGGAGCTCTAACGTCGGCGACGAAGTCGGCTATCGTCACGTCCGTCTCGTGGCCCACAGCCGAGACGACGGGACAGCAGGACCGAAAGATCGCCCTTGCCACAACCTCGGAATTGAAGGGCGACAGGTCCTCACTAGATCCCCCACCCCTCCCAACGATTATCACGTCGGCAGTGCCCTGAAGGGCGGATACGGCCGAGGCGATGGATTCGGGGGCAGACTCCCCCTGGACCTGGGCAGGAGATATGACGATCCGTGCGGGACAGGACCCGAGGATCCTCAGAACGTCCCTAAGAGCTGCGCCGTCGGGCGAGGTGACGACCCCTATGCAAGCAGGATACGCGGGGATAGGCCTCTTCCTCTCAGCATTGAAGAGCCCCTCAGCCTCGAGCCTCTCTTTCAACAGCTCCAGCTCCAGATGCTTTCCGCCCAGGCCAGAATCCCGCCTTACGGCCTTCACCAGGATCTGGACCTGGCCCCGGGGCCTGTAGAACTCAACGTCCCCGTATACCAGGACGTTCAGCCCGTTTTCAAGCTCGAAGTCGAGGCCACCACTGTATCCACGGAAGAGGACGCAGGAGATCTGGGAGGCCCCGTCCTTGAGGGTGAAGTACCGGTGTCCCGAACGGTGGTTCACGACGTTCGACAGCTCCCCCCGCGCCCATAGGTCAGAGAGCCGAAGATCGGTGGTGAGCCGCGCCCGGATCCTAGAGTTCAGATCGCTGACGTTGAATACTCGGTTCAATCACCATACAAAGAGACTGCACCATATTTAAGGACTCTCGGCCAACCCCGAGGAAGATGGCGGTTCGACTGAAGATCGAGGGGGAGATGGTGAGAGGCAGGTTTCTGTCGAGAAAGAATCGGTTCTCCCTCTTGGCCGAATTGGCGGACGAAACGGGCAAAGCCAGAAAGTTCGAGTGCCACCTTCCAAACCCCGGAAGGCTCAACGAGCTCCTCGTCCCTGGAGCAGAGCTTCTCCTCAAGCCCGCCAAGGATCCGGATCGGCGCAAGACCAAGTTCGACGTCTTCGCCGTCAAGGCCGAAGGCAGGACGGTGGTGGTGGACTCGAAAGTTCCAAACCAGATCATGCGAGAGGCCTTCAGTTCCGGAGAGGTCCCAGAGTTTTCGGGATACGAGCTCGTCAGATCTGAGCCTCGGTTTGGCAAAAGCAGGCTCGACTTTCTCCTCCAAGGCGAGGGAATGTGCCTTGTGGAGGTCAAAAGCTGCACCCTCGTGAGGAACGGAATTGCCCTCTTTCCAGACGCCCCCACCGAGAGGGGACGCCGCCACCTCTCGGAGCTTGCGAGAGCCCACGAAGAGGGTTATCGGGCCTGCATCGTCTTCGTCATCCAAAGAGAAGGCGCGTGGTCCTTCATGCCAAACGACGAGACCGACCCCGACTTCGGGGCCGTCCTCCGAAAGGTCGCGGCCAGAGGCGTGGAGGCGATCGCCCTCGCAACAAAGTATCGAAAGGGGCACGTGGAGCTCATCGGCGAGGTTCCCGTAGACCTTTCCGCCCCAAATAAAGTTAATTGATCCCATCTCAAGCAAACTTTATATGGCATGATTCCCCACCTGCGAGAAAGAACTTGACCCCGCGAATAGGAAGTGATCTTTTGCACATCATGGAAGGTTTTCTGCCCCATCCCTGGTGGGAGGTCTGGTACGCCCTCTCGCTCCCCGTGGTCGTCTACGGGATGTATAAGATGAACCAGCTTGTAAAGGAGAGGAGAGAAACCCTCCCCCTCCTGGCCCTCGCCGGGGCCTTCATCTTCGTCCTATCCTCCCTCAAGCTCCCCTCGGTGACGGGGTCCAGCTCCCATCCCACAGGGACCGGCATGGGCGCCATCCTATTCGGGCCCGCCATAACCGCGGTTCTGAGCCTGATAGTTTTGGTCTACCAGGCGCTCTTCCTCGCTCACGGCGGGATCACGACACTGGGCGCCAACGTCTTCTCCATGGGGATCGCGGGGCCAGCGGTCGCCTACTTGGTGTACAAAGGGTGCGCGAGGTCCAATCTGAACTTCTACGTCTCGATCTTCCTCGCAGCGTCTCTTGCAGATTGGGCCACCTACCTGGTCACTTCCCTCCAGCTGGCCCTCGCCTTCCCCTCGGCGACCGGCGGGGTCGTCCAGTCCTTTTACGCCTTCGGGACGGTCTTCGCCGTGACCCAGATACCTCTCGCGATCGTGGAGGGTGTCATCACCGCCCTGATATTCAAGTACATAATCCAGGTGAAAGGAGAGGTCATGGTGAGACTGAAGGTGATCGACGAGAAGAAGCTCGGAAAGCTGAAGGAGATGATCTCGGCATGAAAGGGGAGATGATAGCTGGAACGGTGATCGTGGTCTTTGCGGCCCTATTCCTCTTCATCGCTGCCACAAACACAGGGGCCGAGTGGGGCGGGGCCGACGGCGAGGCCGAAGGCGTCATCGAAGAGCTGACGGGGGGCACCTACGAACCCTGGTTCCAGCCCCTCTGGGAGCCTCCAAGCGGCGAGATAGAGAGCCTCCTATTCAGCCTCCAGGCTGCGATCGGAGCGATAATCATCGGATACTTCTTCGGCTACTACCGGGGAAAACAATCGAACAATCGACCTGAGGAATAAGCCTTGCATCACGCCCTCCTGGACGAGTACGCCCTCAATAGCCCCCTCCGGAATAAGAACAACAAGCTCAAGCTCGGTCTTGTGGCCGCAGCCCTTCTCGTCGGCGTCTCCTCCACCTCACCCGTGGCCCCGCTCTTCATCGCCCTGACCATGAGCCTGGCCACAATCTGCCTCGGAAAGATCCCTGCCAAATTTTACGCGGAGCTGGCCTTCGCACCCCTCAGCTTTGCCCTATTCGGGTCCGTGATCATCCTCTTCTTCTTCGGATCCGGCCCAGAGATCTTCTCCATGGAACTTTTGGGCCACCGGATCGGGGCGAGCGCCGAGGGCGCAGACCTTGCGGTCCTCGTCGTATCCAGGACCCTCAGCGGCATGAGCTGCCTCTTCTTCCTTGCGCTTACGACGCCGATGGTGGAACTCTTCGCGGTCCTGAAAACGTTGAGGATGCCGGACTCTTTCGTCGAGCTATCGATGATGATTTATCGGTACATCTTCGTCTTTCTCGAGGTGGCGATCAGGATGAGGCGTGCTCAGATCATGAGGCTCGGATACGACGGATTTCATAGCTCAATTCAGTCCTTCTCGATGATGGCAGGCACCCTATTTCTCAGAACCTGGGAGCAGGGCGAAAAGCTCTACACCGCCATGGACGCTAGATGCTACGACGGAAGGCTATCCCTCTTCGAAGAGAATAGGCCGATAAAGCTCCAAGAGATCTTGGCCACCTCGGGCTACGTCACCTTCATAGCGACTCTTGCCTACCTCTCCAGAGGAGCTACCATATTTTGAGGCGCCAAAAATGACCTTGCTGGAGACGAAAGATCTCAGTTACGCTTATCCCGATGGGACCCGCGCCATCGAAGGGGTCGACCTCAGAATCGAGAAAAGCGAGAAGATAGCCTTCGTCGGGCCGAACGGCTCAGGAAAGTCAACCCTTTTTCTGCTTTTGAATGGGACGCTCCGCCCCACCGAGGGCGATGTCCTCCTCCATGACCAGCCCCTCAAATACGACGCCCGCGCCCTCAGGGAGACGAGAAAGAAGGTGGGGATAGTCTTCCAGAACTCTGACGACCAACTCTTCGCACCCACCGTCCGCCAGGATGTGGGCTTCGGTCCCACCAACCTCGGACTTCCGAAGGACGAGGTGGAAAAAAGGGTCGAGAAAATCCTCGAGTACGTCGGGATCGAGAAGCTGAAAGATAGGCCCCCCCACCACCTCAGCGGCGGCCAGAAGAAGAGGGCAGCCATCGCCGGGGTGATGGCGATGGACCCGGAGGTCATGATCCTAGACGAGCCCTTATCCAACCTGGACCCCACGGGCTCAGAAGAGGTGATGGAGCTTCTCGAAGAGCTGAACGAGAGAGGGACGACTATAATCATATCAACCCACGACGTCGACCTCGCCTATCGGTGGTCGGACCGGGTATACATCCTGGCCGATGGGAAAGTCAAAGATCAGGGCAAGCCGGAGGAGATCTTTGGGGATGCGAAGCTGCTCGGTGGATCTGGGCTGAAGCAGCCCCTCATAATGGAGGTGTACGACGAGATCTCCCGAAGATATCTCGCAGCTCTTGGAAAGAGGCCCAGGAGCGTGCCGGAGCTGGTCAACCACCTGACACCACCGGACCTGCGATGGATGAATGTTCCTCCCGGTACCGAGGTTGGAGAAACGATCTCGCAGGAAGAGATCGAGGCCGCAAAGCCAGAGTTGGCCCGATCCGAACTGGTGAGGGTGGTCCACCTCCAGGAGGGGGGCCGGGCCGTGGTGGAGACTCTGGAGAGGACGATCAGGATTGGGCTCGTCATCGTCTACGACACTGACCACCAGGACCATGAAGACCTGAAGACGCTGATGGAAGAAAGAGAGATAGATCTTGTGGGGGTCATGGGAACCAGGAGCAGGGCCTTCGCCGAGAAGCACGGGATCTCCACTGATATAGCCTCGAACGTGATAGATAAGACGATACTGCGGGCACTCTGCGGAGATGAAGTTCTAATCCTAAACAACGGAGGAATGGTGGAGCACGCCAAACGACGTATAGAGGATTACGGCAACCAGAGCGGGATAAAGATAGAGGTCGTCGTCTTCGATGGGAATCCCGAGCATGAAGCGGAACTCTCGGTGCCGGTTCATGCCGATGCAGGCAAAAGCGCCTGACCTTTCAATACCGCGTCTGGGTCCGACTTGGGAGAGAGCTTTGTGTCCCTCTTTTGGTACTAAAAAGTGAGCGGTGAAGACACTTATCTTCTGCAGTATTGTGTACATGTTGTACCGCCCACCAGGTTATATGAAAATTGATTGATAAGTGGTCCAATATGACAACAGTTAGAGCTGATTATCCCCTCTGAAGGGTTGTTGCAACGTTTGAGCTGTGAAAAGTAGGTGTGAGCGGGTAGGGGAGTGGGGGTTAGTGAAAATTAGTTTACCCGCTCGTGTATATCCGTCTTTTTGATTGTATAAATAGTTTTCCGACCGTATTTCAAAACAGCCATTACATATTTCGCCCCTTAGCAGCCAGATTGGCGATCTTTGCCGCAAAAGCGCCAGCCACAAACCCAGCGTCGATGTTGACCACGACCATCACAGAACATGACTGAAGCATGGAGAGGAGGGCCGCCTCGCCCCGGCCACCAGCGCCATAGCCCGTCGAGACCGGGAGCCCCACAACGGGAGCTTCAATGAGACCTGCCACCACCGCAGGGAGCGTCCCCTCCCGGCCTGCGGCCACCACCAGGGCGTCTGCGTCCATCATCTTCTCTAGGGACGGAAATAGCCTGTGAATCCCGGCGACACCGACGTCGTACTCAGACACGGTCTCGCATCCCAAAAGCTCGGCGGTCACCCTCGCCTCCTCAGCGACGGGGATGTCGGCGGTGCCTGCGGAGAGGATGCCAACCTTTCCTCCAGAATATTTCGGGCAAGGACCGTTCGTAATGACCGCGGCTTTCGCCCTCTCTTCCCATCTCAGGCAAGTTCCCTCGGGAAAAGGGACATCTCTCAGAGCTGCGAGCTTTTCGGAGGAGACCCTGGTTATGAGAACCGCCTTGGAAGCTTCCAGGAAGGAGAGGGCGATCTCCACCAGGTCTGAGGAGCTCTTCCCCTCCGCCAGGATCGCCTCAGGAATCCCGATCCTGTCGATCCGGTTGGGATCGAGCTTGGCCATCTTCCCCACCTCTCTGTAGGAGATCAGGTTGACCTGGCGGGCGGCCCTCTCCAACGAGATCTCGCCTCTGGCGAATCTCTCCAGGATATCTTTGATGTTCGGCGTCACCGCCGAAATCTTGTATTCCAGGGGATAAATGGTTTATCCTGAACCGCTCGTTGTAACGGTCGATGAAGGTTAATCTCGATCTTCACATTCATTCACGGTACTCTGCGGCCACCTCCAAAAAGATGGACCTATCAACAATCGCCAGAGAGGCCGCCAAGAAAGGCATCAGGATAGTGGCCACCGGGGACTGTCTCCATTCCAAATGGATGGCGGAGGTGAAGGATCTTCCCGAAAGGGACGGGCTCTTTTGGCTCGAAGAGACCGCCTTCGTTCTGACCACCGAGGTGGAGGACTCCTCAAGAGTCCATCATCTTATAATCGTTCCCGACATTTCCAAGGCTTCGGAGCTGAGGGAGGCGTTCTCAGGTCGGGCCGCCAACCTCGACTCGGACGGCAGGCCCACGCTCAGGATGAGCCCACCAGAGATAGCCGATGCGGCCCTGGAAGCCGGCTGCCTGATAGGTCCGAGCCACGCCTTCACACCCTGGACCGGGATGTACGCACACTATCCGTCCCTCGGAGAATGTTACAAAGACAGGTCGGACCAGATCCCTTACGTCGAGCTCGGCCTGAGCGCCGACTCCGATTACGCCGACAGGATATCCGAGCTCGAAGAGAGGACATTTCTATCGAACTCTGACGCCCACTCGCCTTGGCCCAACAAGCTGGGAAGAGAGTTCAACCAGATGGAGATGACAGACCTCTGCTTCGAGGATCTGAGAAAGGCGATCTTGCGCGAAGGCGGATGCGGCCCCACCCTGAACGTCGGCTTCTATCCAGACGAGGGAAAGTACAACAGGACCGCATGCACCCGATGCTATCGATTCTACTCGCCCGAGGAGATGAGAGATAGGAAGGGAAGGTGCGAATGCGGGGGTCTGATAAAACTCGGCGTGAAAGACAGGGTTGAAACGCTGGCAGACAAAAACGGTCCAGTCCACCCTGATCACAGGCCGCCCTACCTCCATCTGATACCCCTCGCGGAGATCGTCGCCATGGCTCTCGGCGTCAAGAGCGTCTACTCCGCAAAGGTCCAGAAGACCTGGAACGAACTTATCAAGGGGAGAAGCGAGATCGAAGTTCTGGTGGAGGCGGACCTCTCAAAGCTTGAGGGCGAAGAGAGGGTCATAGACGCGATCCAAGCCTTCAGGTCGAAAGATGTGGTGGTTGAGCCAGGTGGTGGAGGAAAGTACGGCCGGGTGACGCTTCCAGGCCGCCAGAACGCCACAAAAAACGACGATCAGAGATCGCTCTTCGATTTTTGAATTTTGGGCAAAAAAAGATGGGATGCCAAGCGCCAGTTCAGGGCGCAAGGCAAGAGTCCGTCCCGTCGCAGTCGGTGCAGGTCAACTGCTCGCAGGTCGTCTGATCTGAATCATATCCGCTATGCTCGAACTCCCAGTTTGGCGGCTGCCAGGTCCCGCAGGAGACGGGATCGCACTCGCCCTCGACGGTGCCAACATCGATGACGCAGGTGGCCCGGACCGGCTGGACCACCGGGCCATCGATGGACCGCGGATCGACCTGGACGGTGTT
>Ga0209121_10004341_pt1 | contig 13260 bp, 14 predicted proteins | sample Cruoilmetagenom3_FD_187292 | JGI IMG/M metagenome (GOLD analysis project Ga0209121, IMG submission 187292) | Oil polluted marine microbial communities from Coal Oil Point, Santa Barbara, California, USA - Sample 3 (SPAdes) (version 2) | ecosystem: Environmental > Aquatic > Marine > Oil seeps ... | reverse complement strand
ATTTTTTCATAATTAATTGGGTTTAAATTTTAAACAAAATTAACAGTGAAAAAAGCCATAAAAGATGATAAAAATCATAGGTTGAAATTTTATTTTTTAGGCTTATATTATTTTAGAATAATACCTAAAAACCCATCTTCGTTTAAAAAAAATGAAGTAATTTTATTGATAATTTTTGATTTAAAATGAAATTAAACAAATACATAGATCACACACTTTTAAAAGCTACAGCAACAAATGTTGACATCATTAAAACCTGTAAAGAAGCCATAACACATGATTTCTTTTCGGTTTGTGTAAACTCTTGCCATGTTGCTTTAGTAAAAGAACAACTAAAAAACTCAGAGGTTAAAGTATGTAGTGTAATTGGTTTTCCTTTAGGAGCCATGAGTACTAAGGCTAAAGTTGCAGAAACCAAACAAGCATTACAAGATGGTGCAGATGAAATTGATATGGTTTTAAATATTGGTTATTTAAAAAGCAATGCTTTTGAATTGGTTACTGAAGATATTGCTTTGGTAAAAAAGGAAATGCCCAACCATACTTTAAAAGTAATTTTAGAAACCTGTTATTTAGATGCTGAAGAAATAAAAAAAGCAAGTGCCTTAGCGATACAAGCTGGAGCAGATTTTATTAAAACGTCTACAGGCTTTGGTACAGGAGGAGCAACTATGGAAGATGTAAAACTCATGCAATCGGTTATTGCCAATGGCAAAACTAAAATAAAAGCATCTGGAGGAATTAGAGATACAAAAACAGCTTTAGCATACATTAATCTTGGTGTAGATAGAATTGGAACCTCAAACGGCATTGCTATTGTTACAGGAAGCCATACTGAAGAAGACAACTATTAACAACAAGAACTAGACATTTAATATTAAGTATATATACCAAAACAAATGAGCATACATATTGGAGCCAACAAAGGCGATATTGCAGAAACTATATTATTACCAGGAGATCCCTTACGCGCAAAATGGATTGCCGAAACTTTTTTTGAAAACCCTGTTTGCTTTAATGAAGTTAGAGGCATGCTTGGTTATACAGGAACCTATCAAGGAAAACGCATTTCTGTAATGGGAACAGGAATGGGAGTACCAAGTATTTCTATTTATGCACATGAATTAATTACACAGTTTGATGTAAAAAACCTTATACGTGTAGGTAGCGCAGGATCTTACCAAGAACATATAAAAATTAGAGATGTAGTATTAGCAATGGCTGCCTCTTCTAACTCTGGATTAAATGAGCAGCGTTTTGGTGGTGCTGACTATGCTCCTACTGCAAATTTTGAACTTTTTAATAAAGCTATTGAAGCTGCAAAAGAAAAAAATATTCCTATTAAAGCTGGAAATATTTTTACTAGTGATGAGTTTTATGCAGATGATTTTGAATCGTATAAAAAGTGGAGCAAATTTGGTGTGCTTTGTGTAGAAATGGAAACTGCAGGTTTATATACTGTTGCTGCAAAACACAATGTAAATGCGCTTACCATTCTTACTATTTCAGACTCATTAGTAACAGGAGAAAAAACAACAAGTAAAGAAAGAGAAACTACTTTTAAAGATATGATAGAAATTGCTATAGAAATTGCCTAATTGCTTATTTTACCAAACGCAACTATATTTATTTTACCTGTATATCTTTTAATTCTATTTTAGAAAGTAGTTGTAATTTACCATTTTCAAAAGCCTTATCCATTTCTAAAAGGCTAAGGTTTTTGTCTGTTGGTTTATAATTATTATAATCTACAAAACGCAATCCGTTAACCGTTTGCACATTATAGGCTTCGCGAAAACGCATACCTATACCAGATTCCTCTTGATAAGAATAAGCTAAATAATCTACTGTATAGTTTTCTTTATTTACCCAGTACACAAACACATCATCAAAATCTTCTCCTCCTCCATCTTCTTGAAAGGTTACTTTAATTTTATGGTAATTTTTTCCGTGAATAGCTACCTCTTCTAATTTTGTTTTTACAACTGCTTTATCATTTAATCCGTAAGGCAATAAAGCAAAATAATGTACCGAATTTACAGAAGCCGCATACTTTACTGCCATACTATCTGCTACAGCAACTTCGGCGTGATCTACATATCTTTTAAATCCTTTATTATTTAAAACATCACGAATTACAGTAACCGAATCTTGAAACTCACGTTCATATTGGTATATTTCGTTTTTTCTAACAGAAGTATACTTGGTTCCTCTAAAATTAAAATGTATTTCTGCATCTGTATATTTTTTTCCGCCAGCCACAGTAATAGCCTTATTTATAATAGCATCTGCTGTTTCGGTTTTTTCTGTATTACAAGCTATAAACAGAAAACTAATTACAATTAGAAGGAGTAACTTTTGCATGAAATAATTTTTTATTTAGGTTGTCGGAAAATTAATCAATTAATAACATTTTAGTACTTAATTTAATTGTGTAATTTTGGCAAACATGCAAAACACTGTAAACATAAGAAACAAAAAGGCCAAATTCGAGTATGAGATACTGGATAAGTATACTGCTGGCATTGTTTTAACTGGAACCGAAATAAAATCTATTAGAGATAGCAAAGCTTCTATTGCTGAAAGTTTTTGTGAGTTTAATGAGCAAAATGAGTTGTTTGTAATAAACATGACTATTCAAGAATATGTCTATGGTAATTATTACAACCACAGACCAAAGGCAGAACGCAAGTTATTATTAAACAAACGCGAATTAAAAAAACTAGCTAAAGACGTTAACACAAAAGGATTAACAATTGTTCCGTTGCGTTTATTTATAAATGAAAAAGGATTAGCTAAACTGGTTATCGCTCTTGCTAAAGGAAAGAAACTTTATGACAAAAGAGAGACTATAAAAGACAGAGATAACAAGCGTAACTTAGACAGAATTAAAAAGAATTTTTAATTTATAAACAGGTAGATTTTAAAACAGAAGAATACTAAGTATACTTCTGTTTTATTAAGTTTATATGTTCTTCTGTTTTTACCAACAGACTACCTACTAATTTTTATCTTCTAATAAAGGCACAAAACGAAACTCGCCAAATTCGTATTTTTCAAATTCCTTTTCTCCTTTTCTTATAAACAGCGTCATTGTTTGCACATCATTACCAACAGGAATCACTAAGCGTCCTCCAATAGCCAACTGGCTTAATAAAGGTTTTGGCACAAAAGGAGCTCCAGCAGTTACAATAATACTAGCAAAAGGCGCTTCTTCTTTTAAACCTTTATAACCATCACCAAAAATGAGTTTTTTAGGTCTATATCCTAATTTAGGCAAAAACTTACTTGTTTTTTTAAACAGCTCTTGTTGTCTTTCAATACTATATACTTTTGCACCTAACTCGCATAAAACAGCTGTTTGGTAACCACTTCCTGTTCCTATTTCTAAAACTTTATCAGAAGGTTTTACTTGTAATAATTCAGATTGAAAAGCAACAGTATAAGGTTGCGAAATAGTTTGATCTGCTGCAATAGGAAATGCTTTATCTTGATACGCATGATCTAAAAAGCTTGAATCCATGAACAAATGTCTTGGTATTTTTCTAATTGCTGCTAGAACTTGTTTATCTTGTATTCCCTTGACAACTAGAACATCTACTAGTTTTTGTCTTAATCCTTGGTGTTTAAAAGTATCTTTCAAAAATGAGTTAGTTTAGAATGCTAAAATTAAACAAACATTTTTAAGACAAGTAAAAAAACGGCAAAAAAAAAGCATCAAATTATAACCACTTGATGCTTCGTATTTTATTAAATCAAGGATTAATTAGATACAATTATTTTAAATGTAGTAACATCTTTTTTACCAACCAAGGCAATCATTTCTTTGGCTTTTTCAAGAGATGTAGCGTAACCTGAAGCTTTTCCGTAGTTACTTTCTACTTCCCATAAATACATATCTTTTTTATAGCTATTCTTATAAGAATGCAACTTTTCTTGTAAATATTGTTTTTGTATTTCTTGATTTCCGTTACTTGCAGAAATAGTAGTGATAATAAAAAATACTGCGCTTAATGTTAGGATTAATTTTTTCATGATATTATAGAATTAAAGTGAAACAAAATGTGCTCTTATAAGTAGTACATTATATTTACGAAGCGCTCATTAACAATAGATTTCGTACAATTCACAAACTTGCGTTAAAAACGCGTTAAGAGAATCTTAAAAGGAATTCCTTTAAAAAGTTCCCTAATAAATAACAATAAAAAAATTAAAAATCTTATTTTTGTTAAAAACGTAAAAGTATGCTAAAAGCAGGTGTTCTTGGTGCTGGTCATCTAGGAAAAATTCATTTAAGATTACTTAATCAATCTGAAAAATATAACCTCGTTGGTTTCTATGATGCTAACGAAGAAAACGCAAAAAAAGTAGCTGAAGAATTTGGCTATACTTATTTTAACTCTATTGAAAAACTTATAGAAGCTGTAGATGTTGTAGACATTGTAACGCCTACGCTTTCGCACTACGACTGTGCTAGACAAGCCATAGCAAAAGGCAAACATATTTTTATTGAAAAACCAATAACCAATACTGTTGAAGAAGCCGAAACCATAAGAACCTTAGTTGCAGAATATGGTGTTAAAGGGCAAGTTGGTCATGTAGAACGCTTTAATCCTGCTTTTATAGCAGTTAAAGATATGTTAGACAAGCCAATGTTTATAGAAACACATAGACTTGCAGAATTTAATCCTCGTGGTACAGATGTTCCTGTGGTTTTAGATTTAATGATTCACGATATAGACATTATTTTAAGCGTTGTACAATCTAAAGTAAAGCATGTTAGCGCAAGTGGTGTATCTGTAATTAGTGATACGCCAGACATAGCCAATGCACGAATAGAATTTGTAAACGGTTGTGTTGCTAACTTAACAGCAAGTAGAATTTCTTTAAAAAACATGCGAAAATCACGTTTCTTTCAACGCGATGCCTATGTGTCTGTAGATTTCTTAGAAAAGAAATGTGAGGTTGTTAAAATGAAAGACGCTCCTGAAAACCCTGGAGACTTTGATATGATTTTACAAAACGCAGAAGGCGTTAAAAAACAAATCTATTTTGACAATCCTGAAATAGCAGGAAACAACGCTATTCTTGACGAGTTAGAGTCTTTTGCAGAAGCCATTAATACCAACACCAAACCAATAGTTACACTTCACGATGGTACAGAAGCCTTACGTGTTGCCAATATGATTATTGATCAGTTTTAAAACAATAATCACAACGTTTGCTCTTCGCTTCTATTATAGAAGAAAACCAATTTTGATTTCGTTTATAAAAGAAATCTAAAAAAAGAAGAGTGTATAATTAAAGATAAATAGTTTTCCATTTTTATGGAAATAAAAAAATAACAGGTTTTCGCTTTCGCGGAAAAGAAAAATATATTTTTTATGAAAAACATAGCAGTAATTGGAGCAGGAACCATGGGAAATGGTATTGCACATACCTTTGCTCAATCTGGATTTAATGTACAACTAATAGATATTAGCGAAGCTTCTTTAGAAAGAGGAATAGCCACCATTTCTAAAAACTTAGACAGAATGGTTGCTAAAGAAAAAATTACCGAAGCTGACAAAGCAAATACCTTAGGAAACATTACTACATTTACTAACATAGAAGAAGGTGTTAAAAATGTAGAACTGGTTGTAGAAGCTGCTACAGAAAATGTAGAATTAAAACTTAATATTTTTAAGCAATTAGATAAAGCTTGTGCTGCAGATACTATTTTAGCATCTAACACCTCTTCTATTTCTATTACACAAATAGCAGCAGTAACCAACAGACCAGAAAAGGTAATTGGTATGCATTTTATGAATCCTGTACCAATCATGAAATTGGTAGAAATTATTAGAGGTTACAATACAAGTGATGCAGTTACCAATACCATCATGGCACTTTCTAAAGAATTAGGAAAAACACCAACCGAAGTAAATGACTACCCAGGATTTGTTGCTAACCGTATTTTAATGCCTATGCTAAACGAGGCTATTGAAACTTTATACAATGGTGTTGCTGGTGTTCAAGAAATTGATACCGTTATGAAATTAGGTATGGCGCATCCTATGGGACCATTACAATTAGCCGATTTTATTGGATTAGATATTTGTCTTTCTATATTAAATGTAATGTATGACGGATTTAAAAACCCAAAATACGCTCCTTGTCCTTTATTAGTAAACATGGTAAGAGCAGGAAAGCTAGGTGTAAAATCTGGTGAAGGTTTTTATGATTACTCCGAAAGCAGAAAAGCTGAGAAAGTTTCGAAGCAGTTTGTTAAGTAAAATAGTGGTCAGTGGTCAGTGGTCAGTGGTCAGTAAGTTTTAAAGAATAAAGGTTTATTGAAAATTAAAAGATGTTAAGGTTTCAAGATTTATTGGCTTATAAAAAAGGATTTGCGTTAGCAATGAATATTTATAACCTTTCAAAATCTTTTCCAAAAGAGGAAACATATTCGTTAACAGATCAAGTTAGAAGATCTTCAAGAAGTGTATGCGCAAATCTAGCGGAAGCCTATAGAAAAAGGCGTTACCCAAAACATTTTATTAGCAAACTTTCAGATAGTGATGCAGAGAATTCTGAAACACAAACATGGTTAGAGTTTTCACTTGCTTGTGCATATATTGACCAAGAAACTTTTGATGATTTAACAGCAAAAAGTATTGAAGTCGGTAAATTAATTAACTATATGATTCAAAATCCAAATAAATTTGGTTCGAAGTAACAAACTATTGTTTACTGACCACTGAATACTGATGACTACATTTTATGCCAAAAATAATTCCGTTTAAAGCAGTACGTCCAACAAGAGACAAAGTAAGTTTAGTAGCCTCACGCTCCTACCAAACTTATACACAAGCTGAACGTGAAGCACGACTAGACTACAACCCTTTTTCCTTTTTGCATATTGTAAATCCGGGTTATAAATACGCGCATGAAATTACTGGCGAAGAACGATATACGCTAGTAAAAAACAGGTATTTAGAATTTAAAGAAGACCATATTTTTGTTCAAGACAAAAAACCTAGTTACTACATTTATAAAATTGTAGATAGAGAAAAGCAAGTTTTTCATGGTATTGTAGCTGCTGCTAGTGCAGAAGATTATGAAAAAGACATCATAAAAAAACACGAAGACACTCTAGAAAATAGAGAAACTGTTTTTAAAGATTATTTAAAAACCGTTGGTTTTAACGCAGAGCCTGTACTACTAACCTATCCTGACAATACCATTATTGCTTCTATTTTAAAAAACACTGAAAAGGAACGTGCAGAATTTGAATTTACTACCACCTACAGAGACACGCATTACCTTTGGAAAATACAAGACAAAGCAACCATTAAAACCATTGCCGAAGAATTTAATAAAATGAAAACCATTTATATAGCAGATGGGCATCATCGTTCTTCTTCTTCCTATTTGTTATGTAAAGATTTAAAAAAGAACAATCCTAAACACAATGGCACAGAGCCTTATAACTTTTTTATGAGTTTTTTAATTCCAGAATCCGAATTGCGAATTCATGAATTTAATCGCTTAATAAAAGATTTAAACGGTTTAAGTAAAGAAGCTTTTTTAATTAAATTAGACACTGTTTTTAGAATAGAAAACAGAGGAGAAATACCATATAAACCAAGCAAAAAACATCATTTTAGTATGTATTTAGATGGCGAGTTTTATTCCTTATATTTACGAAAAACCCGTTATACATTTAAAAATGCACTAGATGCTCTTGATGCGCAGTTATTGTACACTACTATTTTACAACCTATTTTAGGAATTAACGATTTAAGAAACGACAACCGAATTAAATATCTTAACGGAAAAAAAGATATTATAAATTTAAAAAGCATGATAGATAGTGGTGAATATGCTGTAGGTTTCGGAATGGTTCCTGTTAACATTAATGAAATGAAAAAAATTGCTGACGACGGATTAAAAATGCCTCCAAAAAGCACATACATTGAACCAAAACTACGAAGCGGAGTAACCATTTATGAATTTTAAAGTAAAGGCTATAGCTAAAAGTAAATAAGGTACTACTTGCCATTTTAAGAAACATCTAGCTGTATATAAAAAAAGAAACAAACTAATGAGCATAACAAAAAACCTGCAAGACATACAAGCACAACTACCAGAAAACGTAACCCTTGTTGCTGTTTCTAAAACCAAACCTGTTAGCGATATCATGCAAGCCTACAAAGCTGGACAACGCATTTTTGGCGAAAACAAGATTCAGGATATGGTAGATAAGTATGAAGAAATGCCAAAAGATATTCAATGGCATATGATAGGTCATGTACAACGCAATAAAGTAAAATATATAGCAAGTTTTGTGACTTTAATTCATGGTGTAGAAAATTTTAAAACGCTAAAAGAAATAAACAAACAAGCTGCAAAACACGATCGAATAATTGATTGTTTGTTACAAATTAAAATTGCTTCAGAAGACACTAAATTTGGAATGTCTGCCAATGAAGCTTCCGAGATTTTACAATCAGAAGCCTTTTCAGAATTAAAAAATGTGAATGTTGTTGGTGTTATGGGAATGGCTACTTTTACAGAAGATCAAGAACAAATTAAAAGAGAATTTAGCTTTTTAAAAAATACTTTTGAAGACTTAAAATCACTGCAAACTACAAATAGCAACCTACAAGTAATTAGTATGGGAATGAGTGGTGATTTTAAATTAGCAATACAATGTGGTAGCACTATGGTTCGCGTTGGAAGTAGTATCTTTGGTGTTAGAGGTTAAAGAAACAAATTATTGAATTTCATTTATGTACCACAACATGTATATAAAAATGAACACCTATAAAACTTTAACTTTTTCTAATAAAGAACCAATAAAAATGTTAGTTTAGACAATTAAAACTAGAAAAGCGAAAACAAATTCACGTTTAGTTTTAACTATAAATTTTTAACTGTATTGTACACAATAGTAGACATAGAAACCACTGGAGGTAAATATAATGAAGAAGGCATCACAGAAATTGCTATTTATAAATATGATGGTCATGAAGTAGTAGACCAATTTATAAGTCTTATAAATCCAGAACGAGAAATACAACCATTTGTAGTTAACCTAACTGGAATAAACAGTAACATGCTACGCAATGCTCCTAAGTTTTATGAAGTAGCAAAACGCATAGTAGAAATTACTGAAGATACCATTCTTGTTGCGCACAATGCAAAATTTGATTATCGTATTTTACGCACAGAATTTAGAAGACTAGGCTTTGAGTTTAAACGTAAAACTTTGTGTACTGTAGAGCTTTCTAAAGACTTAATTCCAGATCAACCTTCCTACAGTTTAGGTAAACTTACTAGAGCCTTAGGTATTCCTGTTGCAGACAGACATAGAGCTGCAGGAGATGCTTTTGCTACTGTAAAGCTCTTTAAAATGTTATTAGATAAAGACTTGAAAAAAAACATTATTCAAGAATCTATAAAACAAGAGCCTAAAAACCAAGTAGAGTCTAAACTATTAAATATTATTGAGAGCTTGCCAGCCATTACTGGAGTATATTATATGCACAAAGCAGATGGTGAAATTATTTATATTGGTAAAAGTAAAAACATAAGAAAACGCATTAATCAGCATTTTACAAGTACCACGCATAAGTCTAAAAAAATGCAACTACAAGTTACTGCAGTAACCTATGAAGCTTGTGGTAGTGAACTTGTTGCTTTATTAAAAGAAAGCGAAGCTATTAAACAAAACAAACCTATTTACAACAGAGCCTTAAGAAAAACCGTTTTCACGCATGGCTTGTATAGTTTTACAGACAAAAATGGCTATATCCATTTAAAAATTGAAAAAGTGGATGGTAAAAAGAAACCTATAACCACTTTTAGCAATAGACAAAGCGCTAGAAGCTTTATGTTTAATCGCGTAGAAGAATACAATCTATGCCAAAAACTTACAGGTTTATACGATACAAAAACAAGTTGTTTTAATTATACGGTAAAATCTTGCGAAGGTGCTTGTGTACTAGAAGAACCTGCAGAAAGCTACAACCAACGCGTACAACAACTTATAGACAAAAACTCCTTTACTAATGAAAACATGGTTATTATTGACAGAGGTCGTGAAGTAGATGAGCGTGCTGCAATACTCATTCAAAATGGAGTTTTTAAAGGTATTGGTTTTTATAATTTAAACTATCAAATAAATAACATTGAAGTGTTGCAATCTATAATTACGCCAATGCAAAATAACAAAGACACGCAACACATTATAAAAACCTATTTAAGACGCAATAAAAAACTAAAGGTCATAAATCTAGATTAAATGATAAAAAACTACCTACTGCTTTTATTTCTATTTACATCAATACTTACCTCACAAGCACAACAATTTAATTCTAGCAATATTTCTATTTCTAGAAGCGACCTAGAAACTAATGTTTATGAAAAAGACTCTACTGCTAATGCTCTAGTTTTGTATGAATATGGTAAGAGCTATGTTAATAACCAGTCTTTTAAATTAACCCATGAGTTTAAACAAAAACTAAAAATACTAAACAGAAAAGGTTTTGACCAAGCAACCATTTTAGTCTATCTCTATAACTCTAAAAACAAAAAAGAAAAAATTAGTAATATAAATGCTACCACGCATAATTTAATAGATGGTAGAATTACTAGAACCAAACTTAAAGAAAGCGAGATTTATACAGAAAAGTATAACGAAAACTACACGCTTGTAAAGTTTACATTGCCCAATATTCAAGAAGGTTCTGTTATTACGTATAGCTACAGAGTAACCTTACCTTTTGTTTACAAATACAAAAGTTGGGAGTTTCAAGGAGATATTCCTAAATTATATAGCGAATACAACACGAGCATTCCTGGTAACTACAACTATAACATTAAACTGGTTGGTAAAAACCAATTATTTAAAAATGAGGCAGAAGTAAAAAAATCGTGCTTAGAGGTTGGTCTTGGTGGCTCTGCAGATTGTACAGAATCTATTTATGTCATGAAAGATATTCCTGCTTTTATTGAGGAAGACTATATGACTACTAGAGATAATTACTTATCTAGAATAGAATATGAATTAAAGGTCTTTCAAGGTTTTGATGGTGTCATTGATAATATTACAAAAACTTGGGAAACCACAGATAAAGAGATTAAAGCAAACAACAGCATTGGTAAACAATTAAATAAAAACATAAAAAAAGAAGCTCTTTTATCGCAATCTACTTTAAATGAAAAAGATGCCTTAAAAAAAGCAGAACTTATTTTTAAAAACATACAAGAAAATTACACTTGGAATGGCAACTATCAAATTTTTAAAGATGTTTCTGTAAAAGACTTGATAGACAAAAAATCTGGTAGTGTCTCTGAAATAAATATACTATTACACAACCTACTTAATGCATCTGGTATTGCTGTAAAACCTATTCTGCTTTCTACAAGAAATAATGGTTTACCTACAACTATTTACCCTGTAATTTCTGATTTTAATTACCTAGTAGTACAAGCAACTATAGACAACAAAACTTATTTATTAGATGCTACAAACAAATACTTACACTTTGGGCAACTTCCTTTTAAATGCTTAAACCAATACGGAAGACTTTTAGATTTTAAAAATGGTAGTGAATGGATAGATATTAACAGTTCTGTAGTATCTAACACCAGATACAAGGTCGATCTTGTTTTAGATAAAGATGAAAATATAAACGGAAAGGTGGACTTTACTACTGCAGGATATCATGCATTACCCGAAAAAGAATCCTATTTTTCTAATGCTTCGCAACATGAAAATTACTTAACAGAAAATAATGAAAACATTACCATTTCTGATTATGCTGCCGAAACCCAAGAAATAAATAGTTTAGACTTTAAAGAACATTTTAATATAAACTATACCACAGAAAAAATTGGCGACTTTCTATATGTAAATCCTTTTCTGTTTACATTTTTTGAAGAAAACCCATTTAAACTTCAAGAACGATCTTATCCAATAGATTTTGGCTACAAAAGTGGTTATATGTATTACTACAAAATACATATAGATGATGCGTTTGAAATTATAGAAACACCAAAAAGCATTAGCCTAAATTTACCCGATAACGCAGGAAAACTGCTATGCACCACTTCGGTTAAAAACAATGAAATTGTTGTATTTTTTAAACTAAGCTTTAACAAAGAAATATATGTAAAAGAATATTATCCGTATATGAAAGAATTAATGAATCATGTTGTTAATTTGCAAAAAAACACTACTATAGTGTTAAAAAGAAAGTAATTAAACTCTTTTCACTATTTTTGATACATGCCTGAAGCAAAACCAAAATCTAACTGGAAACTTAAAGTTCATGAAGTTATTTATGAAGCAGATACTCCTGCAGGTAAGTTTTTTGACATTGTTTTACTAATAGCCATTATAGCTAGTATATTATTGGTTATGCTAGAGAGTATTGAATCTTTAGACAGTAAATACCATACCTTCTTTAATGTTTCAGAATGGGTAATCACCATCTTATTCTCAATAGAATATATTTTACGTATTATTTCTGTTAAACAACCACTTAAATATGTAACTAGTTTTTATGGTATTATAGATTTACTTTCAACCATACCTAAATACTTATCCTTAATATTTGTAGGTACACATGCCTTAGTTGCTTTTAGAGCTATTAGGCTGTTACGTATTTTTAGAGTTTTAAAACTGGTACGTTTTTTATCTGCATCTAACCATTTAGTTTCTGCACTAAGAGCAAGTAGAGCCAAAATATCTGTCTTTATGCTTGCCGTACTTATTATCACAATTATTTTAGGGACTGTTATGTACCTAATAGAAGGTAAAGAACACGGTTTTGACAATATACCAAAAAGTGTTTATTGGTGTATAGTAACGCTTACTACAGTAGGATTTGGAGACATTACACCACAAACACCACTAGGTCAAATTATAGCTTCGTTGATTATGATTATGGGTTATGGTATTATAGCTGTACCAACAGGAATTGTTACCGCAGAATATTCTAAAAAGGAAAAAGAAACAGAAAATGAGGATGCGCATACTATTTCACCTTTACCAAAACATCCTGATGAAATAGATGTTAATTCACAAACTTGCTCTAATTGTTTAAACACAAAACATAAAGACAAAGCCAAATATTGTGATCAATGTGGTTACAAATTATAAATAGAATAATAGATTCCTAAAACCAAACGCTATTACCACAACAAACAACACCAAGTATTTACTTTCTATTGTTGGTCCTACAGCCATAGGAAAAACATCATTAAGCATTA
>Ga0209121_10004337_pt1 | contig 13269 bp, 10 predicted proteins | sample Cruoilmetagenom3_FD_187292 | JGI IMG/M metagenome (GOLD analysis project Ga0209121, IMG submission 187292) | Oil polluted marine microbial communities from Coal Oil Point, Santa Barbara, California, USA - Sample 3 (SPAdes) (version 2) | ecosystem: Environmental > Aquatic > Marine > Oil seeps ... | reverse complement strand
TGTTTTGGCCAAAGGCACTTCGGCAGTGATTATCTGATAGTTTTTCAACGGCTCCATATGCATTACCTTACCGTTCCTTGCCGTGATGTCGGCAAGAACGTTACCAAGGTACTGTTCAGGTGTTACTACCTCGAGTTTCATAAACGGCTCAAGGAATGTAGGAGAAGCAGCCATGAATGCGTCCCTGAAAGCCATGCTCGCAGCGACTTTGAAGTCAACATCGGTTGAGTCTACTTCATGATAGTCACCGTCCAGAATCTTTACTTTGGTGTTAATAACCTGGTAACCGGCCAGGACCCCGGATTCGAAGCTGTCAGAGATTCCCTGTTCGACAGCCGGGATGAACTGTTTTGGAATTGCACCTTTCTTTGTTTCGTCAATAATCGTGTTCCCTGCGGGCCGGTGGTCGAGCACGAGCTTGACGACCGCATAGTGGCCACGGCCTCCGGTCTGGCGAGTGAATCGGCCTTCGGCAACGGCTTCGGCAGTGACGGTTTCACGGTAGGAAACCTGGGGTTTGCCCGAACGGATGCCGACTTTGTAAGTGCGCTGCAGCCGGTCAAGGAGTATGTCGAGGTGCAGTTCACCCATGCCCGATAAAATGAGCTGGCCGGTTTCCTCGTCAGTGCGTTTCCTGAAAGTAGGGTCTTCAAGAGCAAGGGTGTCGAGTGAAGATTGGAGTTTGTTTTCGTCGGCTTTTGTTTTTGGTTCGATGGCAATAAATACCACTGGTTCGGGGAACTTGATGGACTCGAATGCAATCGGATGGGCCAGGTTTGCAAGAGTCTGGCCGGTCCGGCTTTCTTTCAGGCCCACGACCGCACCGATTTCACCAGCCGAAAGCGATTCAACTTCCTGCTGGCGGTTGGCGTGCATTATCAGGAGTTTTGAGATTCGAACCCGTTTCATATCCGGGATTGCCATGACAACATTTCCCGGTTTTACTTTGCCCGAATAGATACGGACATAGGAAAGCATTCCCCGGTGCGGGTCTGATGCCAGCTTGAAGATGAGTCCGGAGAATGGTGCTGTTGGGTCTGGTACTCTGGTTTCTTCTTTCTTGGTTTTCGGGTTGATTCCGTGCACAGGCGGAATGTCCAGAGGCGATGGCATATAGTCAATAACACCGTCCAGGAGTCTCTGAATGCCTTTGTTCCGCAGTGCACTGCCACAGAATACCGGCACGATTCTGAGGTCCAATGTTCCCTGGCGGAGCGGGAATTTGAGGTCGCTGGGCACGATGGGTTGTCCGGTTAGGTATTTTTCCAGCAGGGATTCGTTAAATGTAGTGAGGGTATCGACCATCTGGTGGCGGTATTCTTCTACTTCGGCTTTGCGGTCTTCGGGGATGGGCTGTTCTTCGTAAGTGGCACCGAGGTCTTCGCTGTGCCAGATGTAGGCCTTTTCAGTAATCAGGTCAATAATTCCCCTGAATTCTTCTTCAGCACCGATTGGCAGTTGGACCGGAACCGGAATCTGTTTGAATGTTTCTCCCATCATTTTGAGCACCCGGTAGAAGTCAGCTCCGATACGGTCGAGCTTGTTCACAAATGCTATCCTTGGGATATGATAGCGGTCGGCCTGACGCCAGACTGTTTCGGACTGGGGCTCGACACCACCAACACCGCACAGGACAATAACAGTTCCGTCCAGGACCTTGAGGCATCTTTCCACTTCGATAGTGAAATCCACATGACCAGGGGTGTCGATGATGTTGATGCAGTGGTCGCGCCAGCGAACCGTGGTAGCGGCCGAGGTAATAGTAATGCCCCTTTCCTTTTCCTGAAGCATCCAGTCCATCTGGGTGTTTCCCTGGTCAATGTTACCCATGCGGTGAATCTTGCCGGCATAATACAGGACCCGTTCTGTGGTCGTAGTCTTACCGGCATCGATGTGCGCTACGATGCCGATATTGCGCGTTTTTTCAATCGGGACATCAGCCATAAGCCGCTATCCTATCAGTAAAGTGAACCGTGTCAATATCTTTTAGTGTCAATGGGTGAGGAAGTTGACTGTTCGTCCAGTTGGTATAGAATTGGGGTGCGGCAAAACAGTGAGGTTTAAGACAATAAATCATATGGAGGTATCGTATGAAGCTGGTATTGAAAAGTGCGGTTCTTGTGATGCTGGCAATCAGCATTACCCAGGCCGGACAGATGATTGTCAGGGTTCAGGCCAAGGACTACTGGCAGTTATATGACCATATCCCGTTCAAGGGAACATCAATCGATATCGCCGGTGTGGTGCCGGGCGAATCTTATGATTTGGTGCTTGACCGGGCCGACCTGCCTGTTGTTGAGGCCTGCGGACTTGAGATGGATGTGATAGTAAGTGATTTGGAAAAGGTGCGTGAAAAGGCTTGGGCAGAAGGTCAGTACCACTCCTATGACCAGCTTGTTACCATTATGCGCAACCTGGCTGTTACTTATCCTTCAATTTGCGTGCTGGACAGCTTTGGCACCACTTATGAAGGCCGCTGGGTTATCGGTCTCAAAATCAGCGACAATCCGACGATTGATGAAGATGAACCCGAACTGCTCTGGATTGGTCTTCATCATTCCCGGGAATGGGCCGCAGCCGAAGTGCCGCGTTACATCGCCGATACTTTGATAACGAACTACGCTACTAACAGCACGTTCCAGGATTTTATCGACAACCACGAGTTGTGGATTTTCCCAGTCATCAATCCGGACGGGTACACTTACGACTACCCGAATCAGCGGAACTGGCGCAAAGACCGGCAGCCGTTCGGCGGCATAATCGGAACTGACCCGAACCGGGATTACAACGGGGTTTGCAACGGCAACCGGATGGGGGACTGGGGTTCTTTGGTGCGTGGCTCAAGGACAACCCATAAGCCGAGCGAGGAAACCTTCTTTGGTGCCTATGGCGCCTATGGTAAGGAAATCCATCACCTGACTGAATTCTTCAAGCAGCGCACAATTGTCGCCTGCGAATCCTACCATTCTTATTCTCAACTTGTGATCTGGCCTTATGGTCATGGCGAGCAGACCCCGGACAACAGCTATTATGCGAGCCTCGGGACCCAGATTGCCAACCGGATAGCAAAACTCAGCGGCGGCCATTACACGCCGCAGCAGAGCAATCATCTGTATCCGACCAACTGCGGCTCGGACGACTGGATGTATGGCTGGGGCCGGACGATTGGCGGATTTCCCTGTATGTCTTACACGGTCGAGTTGGGAACCCGATTCTATCAGCCGGTTGGAGATTTGGACAAGATTCAGCGTGAAGCGTTCAAAGGCGCGTTCTATCATATGCAGCAGTCGGATAACATAATTGCCAACCTTGAAGGAATGGTGCCAAGACCGATCTTGGCAGTAATGGATTCATCGATGACCGGTGATTTCACAATCCACTGGACCATGATAAAACCGGAATATAATCATCCTGACAAATGGGAACTCGAGGAACTGACCGGGCTTTCAGTAATAACCGATGATATTGAGTCCGGTTCCAGTCACTGGACTTTGCAGGGGTTTTCGGTTTCCACGAGTCAGCACCATTCCGGGACCCACAGCCTTTTCTCCGGCTCAAGCAACAATATCAGCAATTACGCGGTGACAAAAGACCCTTATCCGGTTCAATCCGGTGATTCGCTTGTTTTCTGGGTCTGGTATGACCTTGAGACCGATTATGATGTCGGTGTTGCCGAGGTATCGCTTGAAGGCAAGGAATGGATTCAACTCCATGAGCGTTACACCGGGAATTCTGGTGGTTGGCAGCGCAAGGCATATTCCTTAGAGCCATGGATTGGCAAGTCGGTATTTATCAGGTTCCGTTCGATGACCGATGACGGGACGCTGCGGACCGGAATGTTCGTTGATGATATTTCTCCGGTGCCTTTGTTTGATAACCACACGGTTATTTCTTCCAATATTACCGACACACTCTATGAAGTCACCGGGAAAGACCCTGGGACATATTACTATCGTGTGCGAGGCCGCAATGTAGCATGGAACTGGGGCGATATGGGCCCTTTGGAGGATATCCGTGTGACCGGCAGCGGCGTGGCCTCAAAGCCGGCTGTGAAGTTTGAGACCAAAATACACAGGTTGGAACCCAATCCTGCAGTTTGCGGTCTTAATATCCATTATTCTCTGGGCAGAAGTGGTCTGGCAAGGCTTGCGGTTTACGATGCCAGTGGCCGTTTGGTCAGGATGCTTTTCTACGGGTGCACAGGACCGGGTGAATATTCCATGCATTGGAACGGCCATGACCAGCACGGTAATCTCCTGCCGGCCGGTGTTTATTACTGCCGGCTTAGTGCTGAGGAGAACCTGACGCAACGATTTGTCCTGATGCGCTGATATTCTTGTAACCTCCGCCGTTTTCGGCGGAATGAAAGTAAATAATGGTTACTTTCAGTAATGTAGGAGTGGAGTTCGGGCCCCAGGAACTCTTTCGTGATGTTAGTATTGTCCTTGGGCCTTCTGACCGCATCGGTCTTGTCGGCCCGAACGGCAGTGGCAAGTCTACTATCTTGCGGATGATTTCCCGTGAGCTCGAACCGAGCTTCGGTGCTGTGCAAATCCGTAAAGGGATGCGCATTGCGTATCTACCCCAAACCGGTGTGAAGATGGCTCACAGAACCGTGCTTCAGGAGGCAGTTTCAGCATTCAGCCAACTGGAAGCTGACCACAACCTGATGTTGAAGTGCGAGCAGGAGATGGCCAGGTCAGGGCTGAATCAGAGAAAACTCGATGTGCTGCTTGAGCGGTATGCCGAGTTTCAGCAGCGATATGAAACAGAAGGATATACATGCAAGGCACGGGCCGAAAAGGTGCTCTTAAAGCTCGGCTTCAAACAGGTGGATTTCGATGCGCAGTTGCAGAGCCGGAGCGGCGGTTTCCGAGTGCGGCTTGCCCTGGCACGGATGCTGTTGCAGAAACCTGATTTGCTTTTGCTCGATGAGCCTACAAATTACCTTGATATCCGTTCGATTGAATGGTTGCAGCAGTATCTTGCCGGTTTCCACGGGGCCTTTGTGATAGTTGCCCATGACCGTTATCTGCTTGACGGAATTGTACGGAAAATATGGGCGATTGAGAATCGGAATGTACGGGCATTCGTCGGGAACTACTCCGGGTATCTAAGAGATAAACAGGTAAGGGATGAGCAGCAGAAGAAGAAATACGGGGAACAGCAGGCGTTTATCCGGCGGACCAAGGCATTCATAGCGAAGTTCAAAGGCAGAAAGGATACAGCAAAGCGTGCGATGAGCCGGCAGCGGATGCTTGACAAGCTGGAGCTGATTGAGCAGCCGCGTATCGAAACGGCAATCCGTATAAGATTTCCTGAAGCGGATGAGATATACGGCAGGGCATTTGAATTATGCGGGGTTGCAAAGGAGTTTAACGGCAAACAGGTATTCAGCGGTGTGAATATTGCAGTAAAGGGTGGAGAAAAGGTAGGGTTGTTCGGTGCGAATGGTTCGGGCAAGACCACACTGTTGCGAATAGTCGCACGCCAGCTCAAACCGACCCAGGGACAAGTATGGTGGAGCCGGAAGACAGAAGTCGCGTATTATGAGCAAGGGGCCGAAGAGAGGCTTGACCCTTCACTTACTGTGCTTGAGTCATTGCGTTCTGTTGCTCAAGGATATACCGAAAACGAGCTTAAAGGGATTCTGGGTATTTTTCTCTTTTCAGGGGATGATAGCGAGAAGAAAGTCGGTGTGCTTTCCGGGGGCGAGCGGAGCCGGCTTGCGATTATCAGGGTGCTGTTGATGCCTTCTAATCTTCTGGTACTGGATGAGCCGACCAATCATCTGGACATTCAGTCCAGGCGTGTTCTTTTCAAAGCGATGAGCCGGTATAAGAGGGCCGTTGTTTTTGCAGCCCATGACCGTTTCATGCTGGACCGGCTGGCAGAAAAAGTGGTCAGGGTTGAAGCAGGTAAGGCTGTGCTTTTCCCGGGCAATTATAGTTATGCATCGAGCCAACCTGAGAAGGCACAGGAAAGGAGGCGGGAAAATCCAAAGAAAATCAAGAAAAAGGTGATGAAACCCGTGCCGATTGTCCGGCTTAAGGAACGCCTTGCTCAGGTCAGGCAAGATTATCAGGCGGCACGGGAGCGGTTTGACCTCAGCCGTGCGTGGGAGCTTACTCAGGAAGAGCGGGACATCCAGGCCGAGATTGAACGAGCTGAGGTAAAGCAGGTTGAGGGCGAAGCAGACAAGGTTAGATGAAATTCGGTGTAAGCCGTGCAAAAGAAGATGCGCTCAGGAAACGGTTGGAAAAACTCGGGGTTAAAGAAGATGAGTTGGTCGAGCGATTTATCCGGGCCAGAGGTCCGGGCGGCCAGAATGTGAACAAGGTTTCAACTGCGGTATATCTCAAGCATATTCCTACAGGTGTTGAGGTCAAGATGCAGGAAGAGCGTTCTCAGGCATTGAACCGGTATCGGGCACGGCAGGTATTGGCCCTGAAGCTTGAGGCATTGATTCTTGGGAAACAGACCCGTGAGCAGGAGCGTATTGCAAAGATTCGGCGTCAGAAGCGCCGGCGTTCCAGAAGAGCGAAGCAGAAGATGCTTGAGGCCAAACATAGACAAGCTGAGAAAAAGGGGTTGCGTCAACCACCGGATTTGGAATGACAGATTAACTTGACAACCTGTTGTTTCGGTTTATGTTCAACAGCTTTGATAAAAAAGGAGACAATATGCCCAAGAAAATGGTAGTAGTCGCGCTTGCGGCTTTGTTGGTTGTAGCCTTTTTCGGCTGCGGAGAGAAAAAGCAGGCAAAAGCCGAAAAACCGGCTGTGCCCGAGATTCAGGCAACGGTCGAAACCTTGAATTCAGCGGTTGTGGCGTCTCTTGCGAAGACGGGTCCTTATGCTGGCGTGGGCCAGGCAATCAACGAGCTGTTCGTCTGGCTGAAGCAGAATAAGATTCAGCCCATGGGCCCGCCTTTCGGGGTCTATTTTGATAACCCGAAGGAAGTCAAGCCGGAAAGCACGAGATATGAAGTTTGCATCCGGGTGCCAGACTCAACCAAGGCAAAACCTGAGTCTGAGATTAAGATAAAACCGTTCGGTGGGATGCAGGTTGCATCTACTATGTATATAGGTCCGTATGATAAGGTCGGCCCAACTTACGGCAAGCTGGCCCGATGGGCTGTGACCGAAGGCTACGAAGTCACTGGCCCTTCAATCGAGTTCTACATATCAGACCCTGGGACTACACCAGCGGAATCGCTCAGGTCCGTGACCGGCATTGTGGTCAAGCCCAAACCAGAATAGCTGGAACAGGGCAGTTATTTGCAGGCCTTGCTTGTTGCAGGGCCTGTTTTTATCCGGCTTTGGCTTGACCGGCAGAAGACCATGCTTAAACTTTGGTGTGATTTTCTGGAGTATCGCTGCTGTTATCACTGGCATAATCGCGGCAGTGTTTGTGGCAATGAAGTATTCTCCGAAACGCCGGGCAGCACGGTTTGAGAAAAATCTGGCTGGCATTAAGAAGGAACTGGGTGATATCAGGTTCTTTACAGTTGGGACTGTTCCGGCCGATTTCGAGCGTGGGATTGCTGCGATGAAGAAAGCCAGATGGATTGATGCAGCGGATTTTTTCAAGAAGGGGTTGGGAAAAACGAGCGGTTTGCAACAGGCGGTCCGGTTCAATTTCATCGGGATCTGTTGCTATCTTGGTCGCAGGGTGAATGAAGCCCCTGGGAATTTCCTGAAGGCGGCTCGATTGGCGCACGAGTCCGGTGACCTTGAAGGTGAAGGTGCTGCTCTGGGTAATCTGGGTCTGGTTTATCTTGCCTGTGGCGAAATTGACAAGGCGCAGGAGTATCATCTGGAAGCGCTCGAGGTTGACCGCGAGACCGGGAACTTGCAGGGTGTGGCCGGTGACCTTGGCAGGCTTGGCTTTATACGTCAGGCCAAAGGCGAACTGGATGCAGCTTTGGAGTATCACCAGGAGGCGCTTAAAATCGACCGCGAAACAGCCAACCAGCACGGCGTTGCAAATGACCTTGGCAGAATCGGTTTGGCATATCAGACCCGGGGCGAGCTGGACAAAGCGCAGGAGTATTATAAGCAGGCGCTAGAAGTCGCGACTGATGCAAGATATCGGCAGGGCATGGCAGATATCCTTGGCAATATCGGGATGGTTCACAAGGAAAGAGGCGAACATTCTGAAGCACTGCGTTATCTATTGACTGCTCTCCGGCTTTTCATGGAAACCAGGGCTGAGGCCAAGGTTGTGAATACACTGAAGAATCTACATATTCTCTATCGCCAGATGGGCCGGGAAGATTTCACCAAGGGATGCAAAAAACATGAAACAGATATGAGTAATTTGAATCGTTTGATTCGGCTTATGGAGAAGCTGGACCGAGAGCAAGCTCGGGCTGGCGCGACTTCTTAGTTTTCAGACTACGGACAAAAAAGTCGGGCGGGTTTGGGGCCCGCCCGGAATATGAGATATTGGCTGCCTTACCAGCGGTTGCCGGAATATCCGCGTCCTCCTCCTCCTCCTCTTCTGGGATTACCTTCAGTGCGTGGACGTGCCTCATTGATAGTGAGTGTCCGTTCGCCCATTTTATACCCGCTGAGTGCAGAGACGGCGGTGGCAGCTGCTTCGTCTGTTGCCATTTCCACGAAAGCGAACCCTCGGGAACGATCCGTGTACTTATCCTTGATTATGTTGACCGAGGCGACTTCGCCATGTTTGCTGAACAACTCGCGCAGCTGGTCCTCGGTTGCGTCGAAGGGAAGATTCCCTATAAAAACGCGCTTTCCCATTCTTGTACCTCCGATGGGTTTTGCTTGAGAATCGTTACAGGAACTACGGTGCGGGCTAATAAGGCTCACGGACGCATAGACCCTAACGTACTACAAGCGACTAAGGGACCTTATTCTTATGTCTGTCTACAGCCAGGTCCCTTGGCGGTAGACTTGTAATTATAACACCGGTCGGTATGGCGTCAAGTAAAATCAAGAAGGATACGCTTTGCCGTCTGTGTCGGTTTTCAGTAGATGGGCAGGTATTTCTCAAGCTCCCACGGAGTCACTTGCATCTGTGCTTCTTTGCACTCTTTTCTCTTGGCTTCGAGGAAACGCTGCGTGATGTGGGGCCCAAGGGCTGTGCATACAACCCTATCCTTTTCCAGCTCATCCAGGGCTTCGGTGAGTGACGAAGGCAGCATGGCGATTTCGTGCTCCTTGAGCTTGGCTGTATCGTAAAGGTATAGATTTTCATCGGTTGGAGGCGGAGGCTCAAGTTCCTGTTTGATACCTTCAAGACCACACTTGAGCATTACGGCAAAGGCAAGGTAAGGGTTGCAGCTTGGGTCCGGACAGCGCAATTCAATCCTCGCGCTATCGGTGTTCTCGGGTGAGCACTGCGGAATCCGGATGAGGGCCGAACGGTTGATGCGGGCCCAGGCGATGTAAACTGGTGCTTCGTACCCGGGCACGAGGCGCTTGTATGAGTTGACAAGCGGGGAGAGAATTGCTGACATACCACGGGCGTGAATCAGTTGGCCGGCAATGAAATGCCTTGCGATTTTGGAAAGACCGTGCTTCTTTTTGGGGTTGTAGAAGGCATTTTTGCCAGTAGCAATACTGAACAGGCTCTGGTTTGTGTGCATGCCTGAACCGTTGATTCCGAAGACGGGCTTGGGCATAAAGGTCGCATGGAGCCCGTGCCGCATGGCAACGGTTTTGAGCGTCAGCTTGAAGGTCAAGGTATTGTCGGCTGTGCGGAGCGCATTGTCATACTTGAAGTTGATTTCATGCTGGCCGATAGCTACTTCGTGGTGACTTGCTTCGACATGTATGCCGAAATCGTGAAGGGCGTTGACCATCTCTTTGCGGACTTCATAGGCTTCGTCGGTCGAATAGTCGAAATACCCGGCTTGGTCATTGGGTAGCGGTTTCATTCCATTCATCTTGAACAGGAAGAATTCGCATTCTGGGGCAGTAATATAGTGGAATCCCATCTGTTCTGCTTCTTTCAAGGCCTGTATCAGGATATAACGAGGGTCGCCGATAAATGGTTTGCTGTCCGGGCCGTGGACATTGCAGATTATCCTGGCAGTCGTGTTTTCGTCTTTTTCCCATGGGATTATCGCGAATGTGCTGAGGTCCGGTTTCAGATACATATCACTCTCGGCAATCCGGGCGAAGCCCTCGACAGACGAACCGTCGAACCAGACGCCGCTTTTTAGCAGGTCTGGTAGTTTCTCGGCGGGCATTGTGACGCTCTTCGCAATGCCATCGATGTCGGAGAATAGCAGATTGATGAAGCGAACCTTTTCCGACTCAACGAGCTTTGTGATTTTGTTTTTGCCTTCATCGGACATATCAGTTCCTCCTTGAAACAAAACAGTAGTTATGAGCAGGTGCGAGTATTCGGTATCCCAGCACAACTCTGGTTTCATTCATACCCGTCGATTAGGTTACATCAGGTAACCTATCCCGTCAAGTCCTTATTTTTCCTCTTGGCAGAAGTGGATATTGACAAAGCAGAACTATCGGGCAATCTTTTCAGCGTGAAGCGTATCGAAGAACTCATCCATGAAAATGGAATCAGGTTTCTTGGTGTGAAGTATACCGACCTTGTCGGACGGCTGCGCCATGTGACAGTTCCTATCAGGCGGCTGAAAACCGTAATGCAAGAGGGGATAGGATTTGACGCTTCGTCGGTTCTTGGTTTCAAAGCGGTTGATGCCGGGGATATGTGTTTGTTCCCTGATTTCGGCACCGCTTTCATAGAGCCTTTTGCCAAACTGCCCACGGTTTCCTGCTTTGCCGATATTCGCGACCCGGTTACTGATAAGGCGTATGAACGGGACCCACGTGAGGTTCTCCGCCGAGCCATGAATGTCGCTAAGAAAGAACTGCAGTGCGATGCGATGATGTTCTTATCCGAGTTCGAGTTTTATCTTTTTGACAAGGCGGAATATTTCTCGGATAAAGGTTCAGTTTACTACAAGCTTGAAAGCCGTGAGTTGACAAAGGATAACCGCAGCGGTTATATCCTGGTGGATTCTGGTTATCATACTGCGCCTCCTTTTGACCGGAGCATGGATTTGCGTTCCGAGGTCTGCAGAATTTGTGACGAATGTGGTGTATCGATGAAATACCATCATCACGAGTCCGGTCGTTTTTCTCATGTGGAGATTGAGTCGGAATTCCATTCCGGGCTTGCGGCTGCGGACGGAGTAATGCTGGGTAAGTATATTATCAAAAATGTAGCCTTGCGTGATGGTCGGACGGCAACATTCATGCCCAAGCCGATTTATGGCGAACCTGGTTCAGGAATGCATTTTCACCAGTATGCTTCAAGCAAGGGAATTTCCCTTTTCGGAGACCTGCGCAACCCTACACGGTTGTCGAAGCTGGCACATTTCTATATCGGAGGCATACTGAACCATGCGCCGTCGCTATGCGCATTCACTAACCCGAGCACCAGTTCTTTCAGGCGGCTGATACCTGGATACGAAGCGCCGACGATGGCATTCTTCTCGATTGGAAACCGGACTGCGGCCGTTCGAATACCGGGTTATATCCGGGATGTGAAGAAAATGGAGGTTGAGTACCGTATTCCAGACGGCACATGTAATCCTTACTTGGCGATAGCGGCGGTGGTTCTGGCCGGTGTAGATGGCATTGTGCGCAAGCTTGACCCGGGGATGCCTTTTCAAGGAAAGCTCAAGGATGCCGAGAAGAAGTTCGGCTCGCATGCGCTGCCCCGGAGCCTGCCTGAAGCACTGGCAGCGCTGAGAAAGGATAATGACTACCTGCGCCGGGATGATGTATTTTCTGAAGGCATTCTGGATTTCTGGCAGAGGTACAAACAGGCCGAGGCTGAATCAATAATGCTGCGGCCCCATCCTTGGGAATACAATCTTTACTATGGGTGCTAGCCTTAAACATTTTACCAGTTTCGAAGAGATGATAACTGCTGCACGCAGCCATGGACCCAAACGGTGTGTAGTGGCTTGCGCTGAGGATTACGCAACGCTGGAGGCTTTCAGCCAGGCACAGAACAATGGTATTGCCAAGGGTGTGCTTTATGGCAGTGGTCAGCGGATAACGACGATATGTGGTAGTCTGAAGGTTGATGTCAACCAGTTCGAGATTCACGACACTACATCTGCCCGCGATGCGATTACAGAAGCGGTGAAGGATGTGGCAAGAAACGGTGATTTCCTGATGAAAGGTCAGGTCGATACGGCGGTTTTTCTGCATGGCGTTCTGGACGAAAGTCTTGGGTTGCGCGGCGAGCGCGTTTTGAGCCATGTGGCCATTCTGGAGTTACCCAGGTATTTCAAAATGCTGGCGATTACCGATGGTGGTATCAACACAAAACTGGATTTACGGAGAAAGGTCGATATCGTCAAGAATGCAGTCGAACTTGCACGGTTTCTGGGTAATGAGAAACCCAAGGTGGCGTTGCTTTCCGCAGTAGAGAGAATCAAACTGAACATCGCGGAAACACTGGACTGGGCGATTATTACCCGGATGGGAGAAGAAGGAGATTTCGGCGATGCAGTGATTGAAGGACCTTTGGCCCTGGACATAGCGTTTTCACCAGAAGCGGCTAAGATAAAAGAAGTGACAAGCCGGGTGACGGGCGATGTCGACATACTGGTCGTTCCTACGATGGCAACCGGTAACATTCTTGCCAAGGGTTTGCAGTATCTGGGCGGAGCCAAGGCATGTGGAATTATCATTGGTGCGCGTAAGCCGATTGTAATGCTTTCCAGGGCGGATACCGCCGAGACAAAACTCTATTCTCTGGTTCTGGGAAACTTGGCATCATGAAAAGAAGCAAAATGGAATCTGGAATCCGAAAGGCTAGAAGAAAACGATGGAAAGAATAGTAACCGACAAGGCACCAAAGCCGATAGGACCTTATAGTCAGGCCATCAAGTTCGGCAATCTGGTTTTTACTTCGGGACAGATTGGCATCGACCCGAATACAGGTAAGATAACAGAAGGCGAAATCGAGCAGGAAGCTGAGCAGGTTTTCTGCAACTTGGCGCGGGTTCTTGAGGCGGCTGGGACCCGGTTTCAGAATGCAGTTAAGGTAACTGTTTTTATGACCGACCTCAGTAATTTTCCCCGGGTGAATCGGGTTTATGCCCGTTATTTCAAGGAACCTTTTCCTGCCCGGTCCTGTTTTCAGGTTGCCGCTCTGCCCGCAGGTGCCCGGATTGAGATTGAGATTGTGGCCGGATGTTAGCGCTGGGCGTGACCAGGCTGCAGCAATCTCGGCATATGGCAAGAGAATGGC
>Ga0209121_10004336_pt1 | contig 13271 bp, 11 predicted proteins | sample Cruoilmetagenom3_FD_187292 | JGI IMG/M metagenome (GOLD analysis project Ga0209121, IMG submission 187292) | Oil polluted marine microbial communities from Coal Oil Point, Santa Barbara, California, USA - Sample 3 (SPAdes) (version 2) | ecosystem: Environmental > Aquatic > Marine > Oil seeps ... | reverse complement strand
ATCAAACATATCCTGGGTTAGACGTCCCGTGAGGGTGTTTTGCTGGCTGGGGTGATAGGAAGACAGCAGCCAGGGCAGACCCTGACCTAATTTGTAGAACTCGTTATGACCGAAATCCATTTTGGGCAGGTCAATGTTTTGCATATTGTACATCCTGAGGATACCGTCAAAAGCAATTTTCCCGAGGGCGACATAGCCCTGCAAATTTGTAAGAATATCGATTTCTTTTTCCAGCCAGGGCAGGCAGTTTTTAATTTCTGAGACATAAGGCCGATTATTGGGCGGTACGCATCGGCATATGGCAGTGATAAACACATCCTTTAGTTTGAGTCCATCCCCGATGTGATTAGAAATAGCTTGGTTGGCAAAACCAGCCCGGTGTAATGCAGGATAGAGAAAATCCCCGCTGGCATCGCCGGTGAACATCCGACCGGAGCGGTTGGAACCATGCGCCCCGGGTGCAAGTCCAACGATCATGATTTTTGCATTTGGGTCGCCAAAGCCAGGTACGGGTTTACCCCAGTAGATTTGGTCTTGGTAAGCTTTGCGTTTGGTTTGAGCGACTTCTTCGCGCCATTCAACCAAGCGGGGGCATTTTCGGCATTTGATCAGTTCAACATTATGGACTTTGAGTGCATTAGTCATAAGACAATTCTAATGTAAATTTTTCCATGAAACATGTTTGTCAAATTAAAATTAAGCATTTTTTGCTCTGATCATCCTGAAAATTGATTGCTTTTAAAATGGTTAATTGGAAAAACTGTAAAATGCAAGGAAAAATACAATTTAAATTGACAATCGTACAGAAAATATTATAAAATTAAATTAAAGGATCGAACAATGTCAAAAAATTCAGAGAAATTGGTCGGAAGAAGAATAAAAGAACTTAGAAAGACTCAAAACCTAACGCTGCGTATGATATCAGAAAAGTGTGGCTTGTCAGCAAACGCGATTAGTCAGATTGAGCGAGGGGAAAATTCGGCAACGATTTCTTCATTGGAAAAAATAGCTGACGCATTACATGTTTCAATTAATGATTTATTTCATAAAAGCCATTATCAAAATATATTTTATTTGAAAGAAGGACAGGGTTTGAGTAAGAATGGAAATAATTTTGAAATTAAAAGTTTAGGCTTTGGCTTGCAAAATAAGCAGATGGAACCCTTTCATATTACACTTTTCCCAAAAACTGGTACGACAGAAGAGGTGATGTCGCATCCAGGGCAGGAATTTGTGTATTGTTTATCAGGTGAGGTCGAGATTTTTGTGGATGATCAGGAATTCATTCTTGAAAAAGGGGACTGCCTTTTATTTGATTCCACGCTTTTGCATGGATGGCGAAATTTAAAACCCCATAACGCTGAGTTATTGCTCATAACACAATCTACTGTTGATCCAAATATGGCAAGACGACAACATTTAGGAGTAACTGAGGAAGTGTAATCCGAGGATTTAAATTTAATTGCCTGTAAATTATAAATTGAGTGATTGTAATGTCTGAAACACAAATTCTTGTTTTACTTTTTACAGTGATCGTGATTTTTATTATCCTCCTTTTTTGGCCAGAAAAAGGGGTCATAGCTTCCTGGGTATATTATGCCCGTAGAAGGAAAAGAGTCAGAATAGAGGATGCATTAAAATTTATTCAGCATTGTGAATTACATGGAAAATCTGCAACATTAAATAGTATTGCCGGGGCTTTAAAAATTTCTCCTGATAAAATTTCGGGGTTACTAGAGCAAATGGTAAATCACCAACTAATTGAATTTGGGGAGAATAAAATTCAATTAACCTCGAAGGGTGTAGATTATGCGCTTCGCATTACCAGAGCTCATCATCTCTGGGAGGAGTTTTTTGCTCAGGAAACAGGTCTTCCCTTTGAAGAAATCCATCGACGGGCAGATATGATTGAGCACACCGTAACAGAAAAAGAATTGGAGGAGCTGTCCTTACAACTCGGCAACCCAATGTACGATCCGCATGGTGACCCTATCCCAAGCGTCAAAGGGAAAATTAAAGATGCGGTGGGGCAATCTTTATCCAGCTTAGATGCAAAACAAACACTTAGAATCACACATTTGGAAGATGAGCCCAAAGAAATTTTCACGCAATTAATTGCTGAAGGTCTCTATCCTGGCATGTATGTATACCTGGTTGAAAAGGAACGAAATAAAATTCGTTTTTGGTCAAAATTTGGGGAGCACGTTTTATCTCCTGCGATTGCTGATAACATATCCGCTATGCCTGTGAGTGATTACGATGTGCCACAGAAAAGAACCGTTGTTGACATGTCAGAACTAAAGTTGGGAGAGAAAGCTGAAATTGAAAATTTGTCACCAAACTTTAGAAAAATTGAGCGTAGGCGATTGATGGATTTGGGTTTGATACCAGGAACGATAGTTGAAGCAAAATTAAAAGGATCAAAGGGTGATCCAACCGCTTATGATATTCGCGGTTCGTTGATTGCATTGCGAAAAGAACAGGCAAATTTAATTGAGGTCAAATTACTCCATTCTAAGGATGATGGACAATAATATGACGAAATATGATAACTCTTTAACATCTAAGAAAAAGAAGCTACCTCAAAAAAGTGATCATTTAAAGAGAATGGGTGTCGATTTGGGTGATTGCGATTTTGTTGTGGCTTTGGGAGGAAACCCTAATACAGGGAAAAGCACAGTTTTCAATAATTTAACTGGGCTTCGTCAACACACGGGGAATTGGCCGGGGAAGACCGTTACTCGCGCGATGGGGGCTTTTAAATTTGGAGGGAAAATTTTTAAGATCGTTGATTTACCTGGAACATATTCATTACTTGCGATCACAGAAGACGAAGAAATTGCCCGTGATTTTATTTTATTTGGACGTCCTGACGTCACGGTGGTTGTTGTAGATTCAACCTGTTTGGAAAGAAATTTAAACCTGGTTCTCCAGGTTCTTGAGATTACAGATAATGTGGTGGTGGATTTGAATTTGATGGATGAGGCTAATAGACATCATTTAAAAATTGACATCCAAAAGCTTTCAGATATCTTGGGTGTACCGGTCGTGCCGACTGTTGCAAGATACAACAAGGGTATGGATGCATTAATTACAACAATTAATGAAGTTGCAACAGGTCAGCGTGAGTGTAAACCATATCGTATTATTACAGAATCTTCTGAGCTGAAACAAGCTATTGATCGTTTAGCTGGAGAAATACGAATAGTTTATCCGCAGTTATCTAATGTTCGTTGGTTAGCGATGCGCTTGTTGGACGGCGATCAAAAGATGATTGAAGCATTTCGGACTGGAGCGTTTGATGAAATTGCCAGGAATCTGTAAGTTTGATCAATCAAGAGAATTAATTTTATGATAAACAATAAGAATTCAAAAGGAAATTCTGTTTCGATTGAAGAAATATTAGAACTTGCAGAAGATCTGCGTTATGATTTTGGTAAAAATATCCATGAGAAATGGGTCGAAGAAACCTATAAGAACGCAGCTTCAATTGCTGATCAGGTTATCATTCATAAGAGAGAGGGGGAAGAAACCAATTTTGATTTAAAGCTTGATAAGATTGTCACCAGCCCTATAACTGGCATCCCAATCATGATCCTGCTTTTGATCCTTGTTTTTTGGATCACGATAAAAGGTGCAAATTATCCCTCATCCTGGTTGTTTGATCTGCTGCTGGGCAAGATTCATCCAGCTCTTAAAGAATTCTCCAGAAATATTGGCTTGCCTCTATGGTTGATTGGGTTTGTATTAGACGGAATTTATCTGGCAACAGCATGGGTTATAAGTGTGATGCTGCCCCCGATGGCCATTTTCTTTCCGTTATTTACACTTTTAGAAGATTTTGGTTATCTACCAAGAGTTGCGTTTAACCTTGACACATTATTTAAGAAATCAGGAGCACATGGGAAACAAGCGTTAAGTATGGTCATGGGATTTGGTTGTAACGCAGCAGGCGTTGTTGCTACACGTATCATTGATAGTCCTCGTGAGCGTCTTATTGCAATCATTACAAATAATTTTTCACTTTGTAACGGGCGATGGCCAACCCAAATTTTGCTGGCGTCAATCTTCTTAGCACCATTAGTGCCAAATTATTTGCAAGGAGTCTTTTCTGCAATTGCAGTTGTTGGTGTTGCACTTTTAGGGGTTGTGTTAACCTTTGGCTTGAATTGGCTTCTCTCCCACACCGTATTAAGGGGTACAGCTTCGATTTTTAGCCTCGAGTTACCTCCCTATCGACCGCCGAGAATTTTGCAGACAATTTATACATCTCTTATTGATCGAACCTTAATTATTCTTGGAAGAGCAATAATTTTTGCTGTACCAGCTGGTGCTGTCATCTGGTTGATTTCAAATATTGAACTTGGCACAAGCAGTGTAGCGGAACATTTGATTGAATTTCTAAATCCTTTGGGTGTTTTATTAGGCATGAATGGCGTGATATTACTCGCCTTTTTGGTGGCGATTCCTGCAAACGAGATTGTCATACCAACAGTATTGATGCTGACAGTTTTGTCCACTGGTCTTGGTGGTGTAGGCACCGATAGAGGTGTGATGTTTGAATTAGAGTCTATGGTTGTTACAAAGGAACTTCTAACCGCCGGTGGCTGGACGATACTAACAGCCATCAATGTTATGCTCTTCAGTCTTGTGCATAATCCTTGCAGCACAACAATATACACAATTTATAAAGAGACAGGAAGTAAGAAATGGACATTGGTAGCCACCTTATTACCTTTGTTGATGGGAATTTTACTCACATTTATTGTTGCGCAAGTTTTTAGAATGATCAGTTGGATGATATAATTTATAAATTTTTCTTTTAAAGTCCTTTGGAATAAAAAAATAGCGGCATTTTCCATAAATGCCGCTATATATTAATTTTGAACGTTCAATTTTAAGTTAACTTAGTGCTTCAATGCTTCCCAGCCGGCATAATGGGCTGTGCTGCCAAGTTCTGATTCAATTCGCAGCAGCTGGTTGTATTTCGCAACCCGATCGGATCGGGCAGGTGCACCGGTCTTGATTTGTCCGGTGTTCATGGCAACTGCCAGGTCAGCAATGGTGGTGTCTTCTGTTTCACCGCTTCGATGCGAAACAATAGCCGTCCAACCATGGTTCTGGACCATGGTCACTGATTCTAAGGTCTCAGTTAATGAACCAATTTGGTTGAGCTTGACCAGAAGTGAGTTGCAAGATTTTTCTGATATTGCCCTTGAAATGCGGGATGGGTTCGTAACCAATAAATCATCCCCCATAATTTGGATGCGGTCACCAAGCTGTTCGGTGAGCAGTTTCCAACCTTCCCAGTCATCCTGAGCCAAACCATCTTCGATAGATACAATCGGGTACTTATTGACCCAGTCCACCCAGAAAGCAACCATTTCCTGGCTGGTTAATTTTTTACCTTCCGTCCGAAGATGATAGACTTTTTCTTCGTCGTCATAGAACTCGGAGGCTGCCGGATCAAGAGCGATAGCGACATCCTCACCCGCTTTAAAGCCTGCTTTTTCGATAGCTTCAAGAATGGTCTCTACTGCTTCAGCGTTTGCTTTGAGTGCAGGTGCATAGCCGCCTTCATCGCCAACAAGGGTCGCATACCCTTTTTCTTTGAGGACTTTCTTAAGGGTGTGGTAAATTTCAGCGCCCCAGCGTAAACCCTCAGCAAAGGTTGACGCGCCAAAGGGCATCACCATGAATTCTTGCGCATCTGTTGTTTGCCAGCCGGTATGTGCACCGCCGTTAAGGATGTTCATCATAGGGACGGGCAGCACATGGGCATAGACGCCTCCCAAGTAGCGGTAGAGCGGTAATGCGACGGAATGGGCAGCTGCTTTGGCGACAGCCAGGCTTGTGCCAAGGATGGCGTTTGCGCCTAATTTCTTTTTGTTGGGTGTGCCATCCAATGCCAGCATGATCATATCGATCTCTTTTTGCTGGGTAGCATCATAACCGATTAATGCTTCTGCTATCTTAGTATTGACGTTATCGACGGCCTTGGTGACACCCTTACCCATGAAGCGATCCTGATCTCCATCACGTAGTTCCAGCGCTTCATGCACACCCGTTGAAGCGCCAGAGGGGACTGCAGCCCTGCCCCAGCTCCCGTCGCCGAGGATGACTTCTACTTCAACGGTTGGGTTACCGCGTGAGTCAAGAATTTGAATTGCACTTACGGAAATAATTGTCGAGTCCATAGGTCTGTTTGCCTTTCTTTTAAATAGGGTTGACTTAATAATACCTTATAGCTAATCCACGGGTAGATAGTTTTCTTCGATTCGAATTTGATCCTGGACTGTTCGCAAATTGAGGGTGGTCTTATTCAGTGTGATTATTTCATAGAATAGAGTTCCCAAACTCTCAGTGTCAAGGACAAGGATTGGATCTGGCGATTCAATACGAGCGGACCATGTACCTGTGATTGTGCCCTCATCAGTTGTCATTGCGTAACGATCACCGGAGAAAGTAAATGATTTAGATGGTGGGTCAATGGCAACGCCATCTTCGCGGTAGGCATACAGATACCAATCTCTTTCTAAAAACTTGAGGTCTTCTGTGGAAACCGGGTAGGCAACTTCATATTCAGAAACCGCCTCTGACTGGATGGGATAAGCAGTATCATTCTGGGGCAGTTCTTCGTTTTGGATAGGATAGGCATTGTCGCTTGATGAAGACTGCGGCAGGTAAATAGTTTCACCTTCTGTTGGTTGTTCCTGCTTGGATTGGCATGCTGTGAAAACAAGAAGTATAAAAATTAAAATGATCCATTGTAATATTCGCTTTTTCATAATTTATCCTTGTCTATATTTCATCATCAGAGTTCTGTTTATTTTGGTGTATATGCAATTTATCACAGATTGCTTTGATAAATGCGGAAAATAAGGGGTGCGCTCGATTTGGACGTGATAAAAATTCCGGGTGAAATTGTGTTCCTAACATAAAAGGATGATCCTGAATCTCAGTGATTTCTACCAGATGATTGTCAGGAGATACACCAGAACAAATCATCCCAGCTGCTTCAAGCTCTGGTCGAAAGTCGTTGTTCAATTCAAATCGATGTCGATGCCGCTCTTCAACCAGGTCGGTTTGATAAGCTTTTCTGGCTTTGGTCCCTGGTTTTAGCTTGCATGGATATAAACCAAGACGCATCGTACCGCCCTTTTCTGTGACATCATGCTGTTCGGGCATGAGGTCAATAAAGGGATCAGGTGTTGAACGGTCAAATTCTGCTGAATTTGCCTGGTCTTTGTTTAGGATATTCCTGGCGAACTCGATGACCATCACCTGCATACCCAGGCACAATCCCAAATAAGGGATTTTGTTTTCTCGTGCGTAGGTTGCTGCTTTAATTTTACCTTCAATTCCTCGGCTGCCGAATCCGCCCGGGACAACAATCCCATCCGCTTGTTTGAGGATATCCCATCCTAATTCCTTCTCGAGGTCCGAGGAATGAATCCAATAGATATTCAATTCCACACCGTTAGCAAGGGCAGCGTGGTTTAGAGCTTCCCTCACGCTTATGTAAGCATCATGCAGTTCAACGTATTTTCCAACAATGGCAATGTTGATCCCTGGTTTTGCACGTCGCACCTCTGCCACGAGGGATCGCCACTCGTCCCAATTAGGGGTTTTTCTAGCTTCTAAATTTAAACTCTTCAGGACCAATTCAGCAATTGGCGTTTCTTCCAGCAGCAATGGAATTTCGTATAGGATTGGTGTGGTCACCATTGGAATAACAGCTTTTTCATCCACGTCGCAAAAAAGAGCTATTTTTTCTTGAATTCCTTCTTTTATAGGATAATCAGAACGCGTGACGATAATATCCGGAATGATGCCCGTTGAGCGTAGTTCACGTACGGAATGTTGAGTTGGTTTGGTCTTAAGTTCGCCGGTTGCACCAATATGAGGCAGCCAGGTGAGATGAATGTAGGCAGTGTTTTCCCTGCCGAGGTCCAACCGCATTTGACGAATGGCTTCAAGGAAAGGCTGGCTTTCGATATCACCGACGGTTCCCCCTACTTCCACCAGCACAATCTCAGATCCGGTTGCTTTGCTGACCATGCGTACCCTGTGTTTGATCTCGTTGGTGATATGGGGAATAACCTGGATTGTGCCACCCAAATAATCCCCACGCCGCTCACGGCTAATCACTTCGGCATAGACCTGCCCGGTGGTAACATTGCATACCTTATTAAGGTGGATATCGATAAACCGTTCGTAATGACCCAGATCAAGGTCTGTTTCAGTGCCGTCATCAAGTACGAAAACCTCACCGTGCTGAAAGGGGCTCATTGTTCCGGGATCGACGTTAATATAAGGATCTAATTTTTGAACAGCGACATCAAACCCGCGTGCTTTTAACAGCTGTCCCATTACTGCAGCCGTAACGCCTTTGCCAACTGAACTGAGGACGCCACCCGTAATAAAAATGTATTTTGTATTCATCAGTCCTCCAACGCGCTGTGTGAAACCCCTATTTGTTCCATTTAATTATTATTACCTTTAGAATACCATTGAATTAAAAGATAAAGGGAGGGCCGATGGTTCCGGCACCTCCCGGTTGTTCTAATTTATGCCTGTTTTGACGTTCATCCCATAGGATGAACTTAATTTGTCAGGATTCTTCGCCAACTTTATTCTCCAGTGTTCGGGAGAGGATTTCATCTTGTTCAGAAGAAGGCCCTTGTTTTTTTCGATGTTTCTTGTTTGTAGAATCCTTTGGGCTGCTTTCAGATTTTTCCATTGCAGTTCGCAAGGCGATTTCCATTGCAGTCAAATCAGGTTCTTTTGGCTCTTCCACTTCTTGTTGTTTCTTAGCTGCAGGTTGTTCTTGTATTTGAAGGTTTTCAGGCAATACTTGCAATGCTTTGATGCTCAGCTTGATTTGTTTCTTACGTCGATTGACCTCAAGTACTTTTGCTTCCACTTCATCCCCTTCACGTACCACTTCACCCGGGGTCCGTACATAGCTGTGTGACAGCTCGCTGATGTGGATCAAGCCTGGTCGTTCTGCCCCAATTTCCACAAAGGCACCGAATGTCTCTAATCGGACAACTTTACCTTTGACGATCATGTCGGGTTTGATCTCTCGCCATTCAAGGGTAAGCGGCTCTTTCATGGTCAATTCAATACGATCCTTGCGGATCCGTTTGACCCAAAAATCCAATTTCTGACCTACCTCTAAAACCTCATCAATGCTGTTGATTTGTTTTTTTGGATCACCATCTTTAACAGCTTGCGAAATGTGGATGAATGCAGGTTTTTCACTACTAATGTCGACTAAAGCTCCCTGCAAAGTCGTTTTAAGCACTGTCCCCGTATAGCGCTCCTTTGCATTAAATTCTTTTTCTTGTTCCATAGCGCTCTTCTCCCATTAAATTACAAATTTCACGAAGTGTGATTATACTGTGAGGGTAGGGTAAAGTCAAACAAAGGGGGGGACGTAACAGGGCAATCGCATTGTCCAGAAACAACTTGAGAAAACCCTATCCGATATTAAATGAATTTTATAACTCAAACAAAAAAGCAGAACAACAACGTTTTACCTAACGCCAACTTTCTTTCCTTAAAGGGGAAAGGGGCAGGTCCTGATTTTGTTGATTGATATACCTTGAAGAATTTATAAACGCTTCATTGAGGATTTAGATTAAATTTTGTCTTCAATTCCCCCGCACAATTAAATGGTTTTCTTCCGCAGAATCCATAAGGTCACACCACCACCCACAGCAATGACAGCCAAACCGACCTGGATCCATTGAATTACTTTTAACCAATCCGGGGCAGTTTTATGGTCGGGTGAACCGGGTTCACTGCGCTGCAGTACCTCCCCGCTTTGGTCAGGGTTGATCCCTAAAATGGGCGATGCCCCTTCAAGGTCTTTATTCATTGGTGGGTTTTCAGCTTCAAGCGATTCTTGCGGTGCCTGCTCTGCTTCAGGGAGGGATTCGGGTTGTTCAACAGGTTGTTCTTCAGGTGCGATTTCTTCCTCTTGCACGGGCTCTTCAACGATGACCCTATCTTCAGCCATACTCTCCGCACTGCCGCCGCCATAACCATCAGTAACTGCACCGCCAAGGCCTGGTTCAGCCCAAAGGATTAACGGCTCAGGCGAGGCATTACTTACTTCACGGGCGGATTCCATCATGGGCGCTTCGGCCAGCATGCCAGTGGGCAAAATTGAGCCCCCAAGCAATGCTTGAACACCAAATAAGGCTACGAGTAAAATGGCTGCAAATGAGGAGGCCAATCTTAATGTTAAAAACATGGGTCTTGTTTTGTGTCCGTGCACTTTAACCATATCCGGTGTAAGCGTGTAATTACGAGGGGCAGATACACGATTCAAGCGGCTTAATAAAACCTTGGTCTGGCGAAGATTTTCAAGCTTTTGACGTAATACCAGATCTTGTTCCAGGCGCGATTCAAGTTCTTTTAGCTCTTTTGCTTTCAAAGCATTGTCCAGATACGCTGAAAGCATATTTAATTCTTTAATCCGTTCTCTCTCGTTTTTCATTCGATTTCCTCACTACTTAGACGAAAGAGATCGGGTAAAAGTTCCCGAAAACCCTGTAAACATTTCTGAACCCGCTCACGGGCTCGCGCTAATCGGCTTTTAATGGTGCCTAAAGGCCTGCCGACAACTTCAGAAGCCGTTTTATAATCCAAACCTTCAACATCCACCAGGACAAGTATAGTTTTGAACTTTTTATCGAGATTATTGATACAATGCTGGATCGCTTCTTGTAATTCCGATTCTTCAAATCCCTCTTCCGGTGATGGCGAATCATCCTCAATCCAATAGGGGTTTTCAAGGGTTTCACCATCATCTAATTTGGGTTTGAGAGGGGTGACTGGCTGTCGCTGCCTGCGGCGTAGCTCATCATAGCATGCATTGGTTACAATCCTCAGCAACCACGCTTTGAATGATCCACCCCGGTATTGATCGAGTTTTTCATAGGCGGAGATGAATGCTTCCTGGGCGGCATCATCGGCTGCACCATGTTCCCCCATGATGCGGTAAGCAACATTATAGGCGATATCCTGGTAATGCAGTACAAGGTTGTTGAAGGCATTCAGGTTACCTTCAAGCGCATCTTGGATAAGTACCTGTTCGTCCATTTGCACCCGTTTCGATCGCTTTATGATGATTTACAATGCTGCAACATTTCTATTGTATCAGGATTTATTCGTCTCCGGATAAATCGCGAAGGTGGGGGAATAAAATCACTTCACGAATACTCCGGCGTCCGCTTAAAAGCATCACCAATCGGTCAACGCCGATCCCAAACCCCCCGGCTGGCGGCATGCCGTAACTGAGGGCGTTTAAAAAGTCATCATCCATTGGATGTTGTTCATCATCATCGTCTGCATAAGCACGACCCATTTCCAGAAAGCGCTGTTCCTGGTCGAGGGGGTCATTTAGTTCTGTGAAGGCATTGCACAATTCCATACCACCTACAAAACCTTCGAAGCGCTCAACGGTGGCGGGGTCTTCTGGCTTGCTCTTCGCCAGGGGAGAGATGTCCCTTGGGTAATTATAAAGAAAGGTTGGTTGAATGCAGTTTGGCTCCAGGAAGTCGCTGCTGATGCTTTGGATCAATTTACCACGTGTTGATCCGGGTTTGGGATTGAGGTTTTTCGCTTTCATCGCGGCTTCCAGGGATTCAGCATCAGGATGATCATCGATATCGATACCGGTCACATCCAGGATGCCCTGTCGGAGTTCCACACGTCGCCAGGGTGGTGAAAGGTCGATATCCTGGTCATTAAAGGTGATTTTTGTAGTTCCAAGAACCTGGTTCGCGGTGAACGCGATCATTTCCTCGGTAAATTGCATGACGTCTTTATAATCTGCATAAGCCCAATAAAACTCAAGTTGTGTGAATTCGGGGTGATGTTTATAAGACACGCCTTCATTTCTAAAGTCCCGGCCAATTTCATAGACACGTTCAAGCCCACCGACCAGGAGGCGTTTTAGATAGAGTTCAAAAGAAATCCGCAGATAAAGGTCTTGATGAAGCTGGTTGTGGTGCGTGATGAAGGGCTGGGCTGCTGCCCCACCATAAATCGGCTGGAGAATGGGCGTTTCCACCTCGATAAAGTCGCGGTCATCAAGAAAATCTCGCAAAGACCGGAGGGTTGCCGCACGGATTTTGAAGATCTCCTGAACGTCAGGGTTGACTGCCAGGTCAACATAACGTTGACGATAACGCGTTTCAGGATCAGTGAGTTTGGCATGTCTGAGGACCTCACCATCGACGATCTCATCTTTTGCAGCTGGCAAGGGGCGTAAGGCTTTGGCTAGCATCTTGAAGTCCTCAACATACAGGGTCACCTCACCCCGGCGGGTGCGGAACATATGACCGCTGGCTTGAATGAAATCGCCAAGATCATAATAATCACTTAGTGCTGCCATTTTTTCCTCACCCAAATCATTGATTCGGAAGAAAAGCTGAATCCGTCCATTGCGGTCATCTATGTGAGCAAAAGCAATTTTTCCCATTGGACGCAGCGCCCGCAGGCGACCCGCCAGTGTAACCTTTATTGGGGATTCGTCCCCTTCACCCTCTGCTTTCAGAAAAGCTTCAATGGCTTCTTTGCTGGTGTGGGTTTGCTCAGCTCGTGTGGGGAAGGGATTTATCCCCACTGCTTCCATGGCTCGCAGCTTTTCAAGGCGGGTTAATTCAAGTTCTGACAGTGATTCTTCAAGCATAATATCTTCCTCAATAATAATTTAAAATAATAGCCCCGACCATTCGAGACGGGCGGGGCAGAATTGACAGGGTTTTAGATTATCCAATCGAGAGAATTTCGATCTCAAACTCTCCGCCCGGGGCTTCAACCTTAACTTTATCACCAGCTTTTTTATTAAGCAACGTTTTACCCAAGGGGGATTCATTGGAAATGCGTCCAAGGCGCGGGTCAGCTTCGGCAGCGCCAACAATGACATATTCCTCAGGGTCATAACCTTCCTCCTGCAACTCAACCTTGGAGCCAACCTGGATTGAATCTGAGTGTTTGGTTTCTTCAATCAGGTGAGCATTTGAGAGCAGGATTTCAAGTTCCTTAATCCGTCCTTCGACAAAGGATTGTTCATTTTTAGCTGCTTCTAATTCAGCATTTTCAATCAGTTCGCCATCTTCTAAGGCTTCACGCAAGCGATTAGCAACCTCAATGCGTTTTTCGGTTCTGAGATAGTCCAACTCTTTTTGTAGCCTTTCAAAACCCTCGCGTGTTAAATATGAACTGGGCATAAGATTTCCTTCCAGTGAGTC
>Ga0209121_10004335_pt1 | contig 13272 bp, 11 predicted proteins | sample Cruoilmetagenom3_FD_187292 | JGI IMG/M metagenome (GOLD analysis project Ga0209121, IMG submission 187292) | Oil polluted marine microbial communities from Coal Oil Point, Santa Barbara, California, USA - Sample 3 (SPAdes) (version 2) | ecosystem: Environmental > Aquatic > Marine > Oil seeps ... | reverse complement strand
ACTTATATAAACAATTAGGTTTTTTAAGGAATCTAACTCGTAAAAAATCTACTTTAGTTACGACAATTCTCTTAGTATCATTTTATGGATTCATAATCATTACATCATTAACAAATCAAGGAGAAAGCGCGGAGGCTGCTCAAAATTTATATAATTTAAATATGGATTTAAGCAAACTAATTATGTTAGAACTTGGATTTTTATCAATAATATTAATTTCAATGATACTTAGAAAAAATACTAGTTTATTTTTAGAAGAAGATGCCTATTATTTATTTTCTGGACCATTTTCTGAGAAACAAATAATGACATATCTTACCTTTAGTAATACAATTCAAGCATTCTTTGTATCTTTAATTGGATTATTTATATTCTATTCATATTCTTTTGATGTATATGTATCATCTACTTTAGGTTTTCTTGTTTTTATTGTCAATTTTATGGTAAGTCTATTTTTTATAATTTTAGCTGATACTTTATATTTATATCGTATTTCAGATAGTAAACATCAAAAACTTTCAAAAATAATTATTGGAATTCTAGCAGGACTTACAATTTTAGTGTTTGGATATTTTGTTGTAATAGATAATTTTGAAATTACTACAGCGTTTAGTGATTTTGTAGTATCTAAAGTTTTCTATTTTGTTCCAGTTATTGGGTTTGCAAAAATGATTTTAAGTTCATATATTCTTGAAGAAACAGGATTCTTAATTCTAGGGTTAGTTTTATTAATTTCAAGCATTATAATTATCTATATGGTATTAATTGGTTTTAGAGGTGATTATAAGGAACAAATTCTAATTGATTCAAAAGTAGTTACTAATATGATTAAAGAGAATAAAAAAGCTGGTTATAATAAATCTACAAGAGAAGTAAAAAATGGAGATGTTAAAGTCACAAATTATAAAAAAGCTTATTCAATTTTTTCTAAGAATTGGCTGTTAATGAAAAAAACAAAGAGTTATGTTGAACCAAGAATATTAATTATTATGGTTATGTATTTAGCAATTACATTTTTTACCAATCTTGGTTATAACTTTTATATGGGTATGAATGTAATGGTATTATTTGTGGTGGTAAATACTAGTGAAATATTATCAGAGCTTAAGAATTATCAATTATATTTAATACCAGATACATCTTTTAACAAAATAAAAGCAGTTATATTATTACCTACTTTACAAGCAATAGTTTATAATTTTATTTCTTTATCAATAGCTGCGGTTCTTCTTCAAGCTCCAATAACAACATATATTGCAAGCTTGTTATTTTCACTAGGTATTATATTTATTTTTGTTGCAGGAAGTGTAATGAGTGTTAACTTATTGAGAGAATCAACTAATATAGCTTTAGAAAGTATTATTAGAATGATAATGATGTTTTTAGGTTTAATTCCATCTGGTGTAGCTGCATTCTTTATATTAATTCTTATTAGTGATGTTCAGTTAGCTTTAATTTTATCAGGGTTAGTAACCTTAATAATAAATTTTGTTTTAGCATTCCTTGTTCTATATTTGTCTCGTTCGATGATGCAAGTATACGAATAGAATAATAATGGTACCGTTTTCAAACTTTATTTAAAATTTTAATTTGATATAATAAAATTACAATGGAGGACAATATAGTATGAAAAATATCGATGTTACAGCACTAGGAGAATTACTTATTGATTTTACAGAGAGTGGATTAAGCCCACAAGGAAATAGATTATTTGAAGCAAATCCTGGAGGAGCGCCATGTAATGTTTTAGCGATGTTAAACAAACTTGGTGATAAGACTGCATTTATTGGAAAAGTTGGTAAGGATTCTTTGGGTAATGAGCTTAAAGAAAGAGTTACTAAACTTGGAATTAATACAGAGTGTCTATACGAAGATCAAGATGTTCATACAACTTTAGCATTTGTATCAAAGTTACCAAATGGTGACAGGGATTTTTCATTTTATAGAAATCCTGGAGCTGATATGAATTTAAAAGTCGAAGAAGTTAAAGAATCTTTAATTGAAGATTCAAAGGTATTTCATTTTGGAACTTTGTCTATGACTCATAAAGAAGTTAAAGCAGCAACATTGGCAGCTTTAGCATATGCAAAAAAACATAATTGTTTAATTTCTTTTGATCCTAATATTAGAGAACCTCTATGGGATGATTTAGAAGATGCTAGAAAAGCAGTTTTTATTGGTCTTGAGTATACTGATGTTTTAAAAATTTCTGATAATGAAATACAATGGTTATCAGGATTTGAAGATTATGATGAAGGTATTGCTTGGTTAAGAGAAAAATATAATATTAAATTAGTTGTTCTTTCTTTAGGAGCAGAAGGTTCTAGAGCTTATTATAATGATTTAAGGGTGGAACAAGCTCCGTTTTTAAATAAAGATACAATTGAAACTACAGGTGCTGGTGATACTTTTGGAGCATGTGTTTTACATTATGTATTAAAATATGGAATTGATGAATTAGATGAAGCTAAACTATATGAAATGTTAAGGTTTGCTAATGCTGCAGCATCAATTGTTACAACTAAGAAAGGTGCTTTGATGGTTATGCCTTCAGCTGAAGTAGTACATAATTATATTGAAAATTATGGAGATAGATAAATGCTAGAAAAACAATTATTTAAACCAATTAAAGAATTATTTGAAGAAGATGGTTTTGTTGTTGATGGTGAAGTAAAAACAATTGATATGGTTTGTATAAAAGATGATGTTAATGTTGCGATAGAGCTAAAAAAAGATTTAAATCTTAAAGTAATAACTCAGGCAGCATTAAGACAAAAGACTATGGATATTGTTTATATTGGTATTTATTCACCTAAATCATTATTCAACAAGCAATTTAAAGAGAAATTATATTTATTAAAACGATTGGGTATTGGCTTAATAATTGTTGCACCAAAAAGTTTGAAAGCAAGTATTTATCAAGCTCCGGTAGTTACTGAATTGAAGAAGTATCAATCATCAAATAAAACTAGAAGAAATCAAATAATCAAAGAAATGTCTAATCGTAAACTAAAAACAAATGTTGGTGGAACTAACAAAACTAAAATAATGACTGGTTATCGCGAAGATTGTTTATTGATATTGAATGCCATTAAAGACTTTGATTGTGCTAGTGGAAAACAAATAAAAGAGCTTACTAATATTGCTAATTCAACTAACATAATGTATAAAAACTATTATGGATGGTTTGAAAAAGTAGATAAAGGTTTATATAAAATAAATGATAGCGGTAAAATTGCCTTAAGTGAGTATAATAATACGATAAAAATTTTAACTAAAGATAAATGATTTTCATTTATCTTTTTTTCATATGTTTAATTACTTTATGTATTATGGTAAAATTAGGTTAATAAATGATAATAAATAAAAGGGAGGTATAAGAATGAATAGAGATGTAATAATAGGTATTTTTATCCCATTCATTGGTACAACACTTGGTGCATCAATGATCTTCTTTATGAAGGATAAATTCAATCCTAAACTAGAAAAAGTTTTACTTGGTTTTGCAAGTGGGGTAATGATTGCAGCATCGATTTGGTCATTATTGATTCCTGGTATTGAAATGGTTGAAGAGAGTGGAGGAATATCTTGGTTACCAGCAGCAGTTGGGTTTTTATCAGGCGTTTTCTTTCTACTGATTCTTGATAGAATTATTCCTCATTTACACATAGATGAGACTGTTCCTGAAGGGCCAAAGACAAACTTAAAGAAAAAAACAATGTTGATGTTAGCTGTCACATTACATAATATTCCAGAAGGAATGGCAATTGGAGTTGTTTATGCCGGGTTAATGATTAATGCTTCAAACATTACTGTCGCATCAGCTTTAGCTTTATCATTAGGTATAGCTATTCAAAACTTTCCTGAAGGGGCGATTATATCAATGCCGATGAAAGCAGATGGAGCTACAAAGGGCAAAGGTTTCTTATATGGAACTTTATCAGGTATAGTTGAGCCAATAGCTTCAATTATAACAATATTATTGACAAGTTTAGTTGTTCCATTATTACCATACTTGTTATCTTTTGCTGCAGGAGCTATGATTTATGTTGTGGTTGAGGAACTTGTACCAGAATCTCAAGATGGGAAACACTCAGATCTTGGAACAATTGGGGTTGCTTTTGGCTTTACGGTAATGATGGTATTAGACGTAGCTTTAGGTTAAAAGTAAAAGTATATGAACGTTTTATAAACGTTTTGATTTTTAATTAATTATCGTGTTAATTTTACAAATTTTTAATTATAAGAAAAATTATTTAATATTATAAACCAAGTAAACAATAAGATGTTCATATTAGTGGTCTTTGCATTTACTTATAAATAAGTGTTATATTGACATCCAATAATTAAAATTGTAAAATTTAGTCATGGAAGCGTTTTCGACGCTTGGGAGGAGAATAAATGAAAAAATTTTTAAAATTATTAGTTGTTTCATTAATGGCTTTGTCTTTAGTTGCATGTAGCAGCAGTACTTCTACAGAAACTGAAGGAACTGAAACTGAAGGAACAGAAACTACAGACATGGGTACATTAACAATTTACTCACCAAATTCAGATGGTGAAGTAGATTCAATGATTCCAGCATTCGAAGCAGCAACAGGTATTAAAGTTGAATTAATTTCAGCTGGTACAGGAGATTGCTTAACTCGTATTGATGCAGAAAAAGAAAATCCACAAGCTGATGTTTTATGGGGTGGAATGAATTATGGTGTTTATGTACAATATCCAGATTTATGGGAAGAATATGTATCAGCTAATGATGCTAACTTACCAGAAGGTTACCAAAATACTACAGGTTACTTCACAAACTATACTTTATCAGGAAGTGCAGCATTATTATTAAATACAGAAATTTTTGAAGAATTAGGTTTAAATGTTGATGACTTTACTTCTTATGAAGATTTATTATGGCCTGAATTAAAAGGACATATCGCAATGGGAGACCCAACTGCATCAAGTAGTGCATGGGCTGAATTATCTAATATGTTATTAGTTAAAGGTAATGAAGCTTATGATGATGAAGCTTGGATGTGGGTTGATAAATTTATGGATAACTTAGATGGAATTATCTTATCAAGTTCATCTGCAATTTATAAAGGAACTTCAGCTGGAGAATATGCAGTTGGTGTAACTTATGAAGATCCAGCAGTTTCATTATTAACTGATGGAGCAACAAACTTAAAATTAGTATATCCTGAAGAAGGTTCTGTATGGTTACCAGCAGCAGCTGCAATCGTTAAGAATGCTCCAAATATGGAAAATGCTAAAAAATTCTTAGATTTCATCTCAAGTGATGAAGGACAACAAATCGTTGCAAGTGGTACTACAAGACCAGCAAATGTTAATTTCAACAACACAAATGAATTCATGACACCATTCTCAGAAATAACTGTTGCTTATGAAGATATTCCATTTGTTGCTGAAAATAAAACTGATTGGCAAGCAAAATGGTCTGATATGTGGACTAGTAAATAAAGTTTAAAAATTTAAGGAGATAAACTATGGATGTTAATATTAGAATTAATCATGCGGTAAAAAGGTATGGGGATAATACTATCATCACTGATTTATCATTAGATATCAGGGAGGGTGAATTTTTCACTCTTCTTGGTCCTTCTGGATGTGGAAAAACTACATTATTAAGGATGATTGCCGGTTTCAATTCAATTGAAGGCGGAGATTTTTATTTTAATGAAAATAGAATCAATGATGTAGAACCTTCTAAACGTAATATTGGTATGGTTTTCCAAAACTATGCAATTTTTCCAAACTTAACTGTTGAAAAAAATGTTGCTTTTGGTTTAAAAAATCGTAAATTAGAAAAAAATATAATTGAAGAACAAACTACAAAATTTTTAGAATTAATGCAAATTGATGAATATCGTGATCGTATGCCAGATAGATTATCTGGTGGTCAACAACAACGTGTTGCTTTAGCAAGAGCTTTAGCAATAACTCCAGATGTATTATTAATGGATGAACCATTATCAAATTTAGATGCAAAATTAAGAGTTGAAATGAGATCTGTAATTAAAGAAATACAAAATAGAATTGGTATTACAACAGTATATGTAACACATGATCAAGAAGAAGCAATGGCTGTAAGTGATAGAATTGCCATTATGAATTTCGGTGATATTCAACATGTTGGTACACCTAAAGATATATATCAAAGACCTGCAAATTTATTTGTATCTACTTTTATCGGTCGTACAAATGTAGTTGAAGGCGAATTAAAGAACATAGATGGAAAAATCATGTTAGTTTTACCGGGTGGTTTTGTAATAGATGTTCCGACATTGAAAGAAGAAGAAAGAAAAGAACGTAAAGTTATATGTTCTATAAGACCTGAAGAATTTATTCTTGAAGCTGATGCTACTGAAGGTTTAAAGGCAACAGTTGATCAATTTATCTTCTTAGGTTTAAATACTCATTATTACGTACATTTCGAAAATGGTGAGAAAGCTGAAATTATTCAAGAATCTACAATAGATAACGTAATTAATAAAGGTAGTGAAGTTTATTTACGTATTAATACTAAGAAGATTAATGTATTCAAAGAAGATGGTTCAGAAAATCTAGTTACTGGTGTTAAAAACGATTACGAAGATTATAAAAACGGCGTATCGGTAGGTGAATAAGATGGCAAAAAATAAAAAGTTAGATATTTGGAAATTAATGTCCATTTTTGTTTTAGTAATCTATGGTTTATTCTTAATATATCCATTATTTATGTTACTAAGACAGGCTATAATTGGTCCTGATGGTTTTACTTTCGAATATTTTATGAAATTTTTTAGTAAACAATATTATTTTGAAACAGTGTTTAATAGTTTTAAAGTTAGTATTGCCGCAACCTTAATTACTTTAGTTATTGGGGTTCCATTAGCATATTTTTATAATATGTATGAATTAAAAGGAAAAACTTTTTTACAAGTATTGATAATTCTATGTAGTATGTCAGCTCCATTTATTGGTGCTTATGCTTGGATACAATTACTTGGAAGAAGTGGTATTGTTTCTCAGTTTATTTACTCATTGTTTAATTTTAGATTACCAAGTATTTATGGTTTTAATGGTATATTACTTGTTTTATCATTACAATTATTTCCATTAGTATTCTTGTTGGTTTCAGGAGCATTAAAGAATATTGATAATTCTTTACTTGAGGCTTCTAAGAATATGGGATGTTCTGGAGCTAAAAGGTTCTTTACTGTAACTATCCCTTTATGTATGCCTACAATATTAGCAGCGACATTGTTAGTGTTTATGCGTGCATTTGCAGATTTTGGTACTCCATTATTAATTGGTGAGGGTTATAAAACTTTTCCAGTTACAATTTATCAGGCATATTTAGGTGAAGTTGGTACTGACCATTCATTTGGTGCAGCTATTTCAGTCATTGCGATTGTAATTACAGCTTTAATATTCTTTGCTCAAAGATATGCTAATAGTAAATTTCAATTTACAATGAATGCTTTACATCCAGTGGAAAGAAAAGCAATTCATGGAGTTAAGAATGTTTTAGTACATTTGTATTGTTATATAGTTGTGTTAGTAGCATTTACTCCACAGTTATTTGTAATTTACACCTCGTTCCAGAATACATCAGGGAAACTGTTTGTTCCTGGATTCTCATTAGATAGTTATAGAGAGGCTTTTGATAAAGTTCCAAATGCAATTCCTAATACCTTTATTATTGGTATAATTGCATTAATATTTGTTATATTCCTTGCTATAATTATCGCATATCTTGTAGTTAGACGTTCTAATCGTATGAATAGAGCAATTGATACATTATCAATGGTACCTTATATTATTCCTGGTTCTGTTGTAGGTATTGCTTTAGTTATTAGTTTTAATAAGGGACCAATTGTTTTAACCGGTACAGCTGTCATTATGATAATTGCACTGATTATTAGACGTATTCCTTATACAATTAGATCTTCAGTTGCTACATTACAACAAATTCCAATGTCAATTGAAGAGGCTGCAATTTCTTTAGGTTCTTCTAAGATGGAAGCTTTCTTTAAAGTAACAGTTCCAATGATGAAAAATGGTATTCTTTCAGGAGCTGTACTTAGTTGGGTTACAATAATAACTGAGTTATCAACTGCAATTATCTTGTACAATACTAAGACAATTACTTTAACAATGTCAGTATATTCATATGTATCTCGTGGTAGTTATGGTATAGCTGCAGCTTTTGCAACTATCTTAACTGTTACTACAATAATTTCATTATTTATATTTATGAAAGTTACTGGATCAAAAGAAATCTCGTTGTAAAATTTAATTTTTAAACTTAAAGTTTATTCTTTTAAAGAATAAACTTTTTTATTATATCTCATTCAATTATTACTTTTCTTTTAATTTTTTATTAAATATGTTAATATAAGCCCATGAAAGTGTTATAAGGTGATTGCATGAAAAGAGGATTCACACTAATTGAGTTGGTACTAGTTGTCGCAATTATATCAATTGGAGCTCTAATATTTATACCAGATACAATAAATTACATAAAAAATGCACAAATTATAAGTTGTGATAGTGTGAAAAATTCTTTAGCTACTGATATAAGATTCAATTTAGCTCATGATGATAAAAATAACACTTTTCTTAATAAATTAAATACTCTTTCCAATGAAGATAATGCGAGTGTTGAAAACACTACATTACTATTAGAAGAGTTAGGTTCTTCAATTTACCTTGGTGAATGTTCATCTGGAGAACATATTGTAATTTTTGATAGTGAAACTCAAGATTTAGTTATCCAATGTACAGATCCTGATCATAATGTATTAATAGAAAATAATGGGGAATCGACTACCACAACTTCTAGTGATTATGAAATCAAAGATAAAAAAACTGAACTAATTGATACTTTTAATGAGAAAATAAGTTTGATTTCAAGTAATGAGAAGTTTGAAAAAGTATCTGATGATGAGGATTTAGAAGCTGTTCTTGAAAGTGTCACAATTAGTTTAAGTTCAAAGAAAACTTTTGTAGCTAATTTATCAGGTGAAGTAGTTATTGTTTATAAAGAACAGAGTAAAGTTTTTTACTATATAATTAATCAAAGCGATGGAGATGCGATAACCTATTTATATACTAAAAAATTAAATACAAGTAACAAGAAATACAGTACGTTAGCAAAATTAGAAAATTTTTTACAAGCAAATGGCGAAGTTGTTGAAGATGATTTTGTCTTAGAATAAATACCAAAACTTTAACAAGTATTATTTATAATTATAATGCTATAGTAGATATATAATATTTAAATTTAAGTAAAACACAATTCATTTGATTATGTATTGTGTTTTACTATACTGCAATAAATGTTCTTAATAATGAATAATAATGATAAATTATTAGATTTTCTTCAGTAAAAATTCATAATTTATCAATTGATTTTTATTTCTATAGTGGTACAATTAATACAGATATTTCCTAATTGATATAATTAACGAGATATCTTTTAAATTAAAAGAGGTGATTTAATGAATGTAATAATTAATGCTATTAAGAAGTCTAAGAGTAGAGATATGATGATGATGCTTTATTGGATACCTTATTTATTAATTTTTAAAAAATTAGAAATTAGTAATAAAAGTTATCATATAATTGAATCTTCTATTGATAACATAATTCCATTTATAAGTGTATTTGTTTATCCTTATTTATTTTGGTTTGTATATATGGCTATATGTATTGTTTACTTGTTTATTTATGATAAGAAAGTTTATAGACATTTGATGATTTTTATTATTTTAGGTTATTCTTTAGGTCTGATAGTATTTATGATTTATCCATCTGTGCAAAATTTAAGAGTTGATTTAACAGGGATTCAATCGTTGTCTGTACAACTTGTTAATTATATCTATGGTTTAGATACTAATACTAATGTTTGTCCTAGTATCCATGTAATTGGAGCGCTTGGAGCTATGTTAATAATGTTAAGAACTGATTTAATGAAGAATAATACTAAAATGAAAGTTCTTAATATAATTGTTGGTATTTCTATATGTTTATCAACAATGTTTATTAAACAGCATTCTTTTATTGATGTGTCTTTTGGTATTGTGATTACATTGGTACTTTATAATTATACAAAGTCATTATCAACAAAGCTTTTTGAGTAAAATTAGTGATTATAGTTCTAGTTGGTTATATTATAACCAACTTTTTCTTTTTTGTGATAAATCTCGATAATAATACAAAGTTGGCCTAAAATACGTTATAATTAGATAATAAGTGGGGTATATATGAATATATATGATAGGAAAAAATTTGGAAAATATTTTGGGATTATATTCGTTTTAGTTTTAATTCCAATTATTATAATTACTTTTTATGCAATAAATGTTCAAGAAGATAAAACTGTTGATAAAGATTATTATGATCTTTATAATTATCAATATCAAGTTATGTCACAATTTTCGAAGGTTTCTGGAGATGTTTATATATTTGAAAACGTTGTTGATAATTCTGATTATTTCATGAGTATAGGCACTGAAAATGAAAGTATGGTTAAAAATAGATTAACGGATTTATTTGTTGAAATACTTGAAGATAAAAGTATTTATAGTCAGATAAGGTTGTTAGATACAAGTGGTAATGAACTAATAAGAGTAAATAATTCAAAAGAAATCGAGATAATTGATCAGGACGAACTTCAAAATAAATCTAATAGAGATTACTTTACAGAAGCAATTAAATTACCGGTTGATAGTATTTATATATCAAAGATAGATTTAAATGTTGAAGGTGGAGAAATTGAATATGTTGACGGGGAACCGATCCCGACCATAAGATTTGCATCTCCAGTATATGAAGATGGAGAAATCATGGGTATCGTTGTTATTAATGTTTTAGCTGATCATATATTAAATATTACTAATAAGCTAGAGTATAATATTTTAAATAATATTGAAGTAGTTAATAATGATGGATATTACTTGGTATCTAATGATCACTCAACCTTTGGCTTTGAGTTTGACAATGATGAAAATTATGAAAAGTTTAGTGACTTTGAATTAAATGAAAAATGCGGATTTAATTATTATGAAATTAACGGAATCACTTATTCATCTTATTACTTATGTGTAGATGAAATTGAAAATTTCGTTTCTAATGATTTAATGTCTAATATAAATATTTCGTCAGCTGAATCTGGTCTATATTTTACTTCTAGTATTGATTTTGATGCTTTAGGAGTTTATGATTTATCTTATCTTTTCTTGTTTTTCTCAGTATTTCTAGATTTAGTAATTTCATTTGTTATTTCAAAACTTATGGACTCTAATACTAAGTTCTATCAAGAAAATTTATCTTTTGTAGAGAAGAATTCAAATTATGATTTTCTTACAAACTTAGGTAATCGTTTTAAATTAAAAAAATATATGATTAGTTTATTGCAGCAAAAAGAAATCTTTTCAGTTTTATTTCTAGATTTAGATGGTTTTAAAGCTGTTAATGATACATATGGACACGATGTAGGTGATTTAGCTTTAATTGAAGTTGCGAATCGTTACCAAAAGAGTGTTCGTAAGAACGATAAGGTTTTTCGTTTAGGTGGAGATGAATTTGTTATTGTTTTAATCGGTTGTGATGATAAAAAAGTAATTTCAGGTATTTGCAAACAAATTATTGATAATATATCTTCTGAAATGGTGCTTGATAATAATCATTGTTCAGTTGGTGTTTCTATAGGTGTTACCATTTCTGATGGATTAACTGATTATGATACCTTACTAATTCAAGCTGATCAAGCAATGTATAATATAAAAAATACCACTAAAAATGGTTATAGTTTCTTTGAAGAAACAAAATAAAAAAAATAGTTCACAATAATTTTAAGTGAACTATTTTTATTTGTTTAGGTTGCAAGTTTTGGTTTTGTAATAAATACTTCTTTAGTAGCGCAAATTTTATCTGCTAAGGTTATAATAATACCTAGTTTGTTAGTTGGTGGTAAAGTTAGTGGAAACATGTGTCTTGCAATAGCAATTTGTTGTCTTTTGTTTATTTTATAATGAGCTATAGCATTTTTCATAGCTTTTTTACCATGACTAAAACCATGATAACGATGTGATTTATCCGCTGTATGCCAATCATATAAATAATAATCATGTAGTAATGCAGTAACTACCAACTCATCTTTATCTATTTTTATATTGAACTTATCAACAATTTTTAATGCTTGCTCAGCTACTGCAATACAATGATCATAAGTACTGTAGTTATTATGTTGAGTATATTCTTTTAGTTTATTAAATTCTCCATTTTCCATCAAGAACTCTATTTTTTCTTCAATTATTTTATTCATAAAGTATTAATTACACCTTCTCTCATATCGTCATCATATACTAATTAAAAAAATAATACAATATATATAATTTAAGGTAATGTTCAAAATATCCTTTTAAATAAGAATATATGAAGTTTTTTAATGTTGGTAACGTGTTGGATAAAGTTTTTATCCAACACATTGTTGTCCCCTATGATGTGCAATATAAATACTCAAAAAGAAAATGTAAGTGTTTACATGGATTATACTATGGTTGTTAATAAATTATTACACCGGTTAATAATTGAATAGTTGAGGAGGGGAATAATGGATAATACAATGCTAAGAGCCGATTTAGTTAGTCTTGATATGGAGAGTACAGATAGTGATGATTTTTTCAAACAAATATCTAGTAAACTTGAAAAACTTGGATTAGTAACAAACGGATATGCAGATGCATTAATTAAAAGAGAACATGAATATCCAACGGCATTACCAACAGAACCATATGCTGTAGCGATACCACATGCTGATCCAGTGCACATCAAAGAGCAATTCATTGCACCAATTAGATTAAAAAATAAAATCAAGTGGTGTGAAATGGCTACAGATGATGTTTGGCATGATGTTAGATTAATCTTCTTATTAGGATTTAAGCATGAAGAAGGTCATATAGAAGTTTTACAAACGTTAGTTAACAATTTTCAAGAACCGGAATTAATGGAAAAATTGATGTCAACAAACGATGAAGTCGAATTTCTTGAATTGATCAAATCAATGAAATAAAAGGAGAACGTAAATGAAACAAATAATCGTAGCTTGTGGTAGCGGAGTTGCCACATCTCAAACAGTGGCTGGAAAAGTCAATCGTCTATTAAAATCAAAAGGTGTAAATGCAAAAGTTGAAGCAGTAGATTTAAAATCAGTAGATCGTTATATGGCAACAAGTGTTGCTTATATTGCAATCACAAAAATTAATAAAG
>Ga0209121_10004334_pt1 | contig 13274 bp, 19 predicted proteins | sample Cruoilmetagenom3_FD_187292 | JGI IMG/M metagenome (GOLD analysis project Ga0209121, IMG submission 187292) | Oil polluted marine microbial communities from Coal Oil Point, Santa Barbara, California, USA - Sample 3 (SPAdes) (version 2) | ecosystem: Environmental > Aquatic > Marine > Oil seeps ... | reverse complement strand
TAATTTTCCTAATATGAATAGCTCAAGGCTATGTTCTTTGAGGTCTGGTTCAATAAATTCTCTGATATATAAGATTTTTTCAAATTTAAATTTGGCGTTTAATTCTTCTTTCATCTCTCTTTCTGATGCCTCTTTGATAGTTTCATAATTTTCTACCCGTCCGCCCGGATAAAAATAATAATCTTCGTCGGAGACATATTCTAAAAGCAGTTTGTTATGATGAGGAATTATCAAGCGAACTCGGATTTGATATATATGTGTCATAGCCAAATTATACCAGCTTTGGGTGGGGGATATTGTCCTATTCTTTTTCTCCTATCTCTTTTCCCTGTCTTTCCTCTCCATTTTTGATAAAATAGAAAAGATTTATGCAATAGGGCTGAAATTATTATAATGTATTAAACCAGCTTTCGAGTTTCCGGGGAATTTCGAAGTAATACTCTGATCGAATGTTGTTGGTTAGTTTATTCAGTTCCCTATTTGGAATTCCTAAGCTTGATATAAGTTTCTTAGCTTCATTTTTTGTAATTTTTACTTCTTTTAAGTCAGCCGCCGCCTTGACAATTCCTTCTCTTAAAGCATTTTTAATTCTCCAGTCTTCATGATTATAAAGCCATCGTCGAAAATATATGGTGAAGTTTTTTGTTTTTTTGGGGTTGATAATTCTTTGAAAATAAATGATAGCCGAAGGAGTATTTGGCTGAGGATAAAAAGCAGATTTGGGAACGGTTTCAATAACCTCGGCGGTAAAGTATGCTCCTAAAATTGGCTCATTATTGATTTTATTAGCCAGTGAAGTTGGAGCAAGCCAAACAAGATCTCCTTGATACCACAAAGAGTTGGTGTAATTATGTAGCATATTTTGTGCTTGGGAGTAGGGAATACTGGAAACTGTTTTTGTCGGTGGTTTTGTCTCGGCTCGGAAACTTTTGCTATTTAACAAACGATAAGCATCACCATAGATGACTTTTACATTATCCGGAAGATTTTTTAAAATGGGTTCGAACCGTTTGTCTATTTCTATGGTGATTACTTCTTTTGCCCTAAGGGCCAATTCGTGGGTAAGAAAACCCAAACCAGCGCCGACTTCCAGCACTCTATCTTTCTTTGTTATTTGAGCAACATCAACAATTTTTTTTATTACTTTGGTGTCTATAAGGAAGAATTGGTCTTTCGATAAACTCGGTTTTATCTGGTATTTTTTTAAGAGGCTTTTGATGTTCTTTGCTTTCATTTTCTAATAATTATATGTTTAAACCATTTCTCTTGAAATTTGGTTTGTTTTCGGATTTCTTTATCTGATAACTTGCTTCCTTAATCACTTTCACTTCTTTTCCTAAATAGTCTTTTGCCTGTGTAATCATAGCCAAATTATACCAGCTTTGGGTGGGGGATATTGTCCTATTCTTTTTCTCCTATCTCTTTTCCCTGTCTTTCCTCTCCATTTTTGGTAGTATAAAACTCAATGCCCTGTTATAAAATCAAAGATATTCCTAAGTCAGAAAGGCCAAGAGAGAAACTTTTAAAACACGGTCCGCAATTTTTGAACAATTCCGAGCTTTTAGCGATTTTAATTGGTTCGGGTTACCAGGGGAAAAATGTTGTTCAGCTGGCCAAAGACATTCTTACCAAATACCAATCAAAAAATCTACCCAAACTAACCTATCAAGAACTTATTAGTCAAAAAGGCATTGGTAAAGTATCCGCCTGCCGAATTTTAGCCACTTTTGAGTTGTCGGCAAGACTTTTATTGGATCAAGACGATGAAGCAGTTGTTATTCAATCGCCCAAAGACGTCTATCAATTACTAAAGCCCATTGGCAAATATCAAAAAGAACACTTTATTGGTCTTTATCTTAATGCCCGCAACCAATTAATTCACCAAGAGACGATTTCCATCGGCTCCTTAAATACCAATATTGTCCATCCCCGAGAAGTTTTTGAACCAGCCATTACCAAACATGCTGTTTCTATTATCATTGCCCACAATCATCCTTCTGGATCAACAGAACCATCAGAAGAAGACTTACAAATTACTAAAAGATTAATTAAATCAGGAAAATTATTAGGAATAGAAGTTGTTGACCATCTAATTATTACCGGCAAAGGGTTTCTTTCTTTTAAGGAAAAAAGATTGATTTGACTCTTGACAAATAAAGTCAAGATGTGCATAATTATGTACATAATATGAATACGAAAATGAAAATAAACGATATCGGCGATTTTATTTCTGCTACCAAAGCAAGAAACAATTTTTTTACCCTTTTGGATAAGGTGAAAAGACAGCCTTCTCCTATTAATATTACTGTTAAGGGTATCCCCAAAGCGGTAATTATGAGCAAGGACGAATTTGAATCTTGGCAGGAAACATTGGAGGTAATGGCGGAATGCCCTGATTTGAAAAAAGACATTGAAGAAACCAAAGAGGCTCTTAAAACCAGCGAATACAAGAATTGGTCTACTCTTGAGGATCTTCTTGCTAAAGAAGGTTTTGTAGTTGCTGAAAAACCATCCCAAAAGTATGATGTATCAACTAAGGCTAAAACCAAGCGCCGAAAAAAACCTAAGAAGAATTCCTAAAAGAGATCGTTTCCGCATTTTCGCCGCTTTTGCTATTTTAATAAAAACTCCATTTCTCGGTAAAAAATTAAAGGAAGAGTATCAAGGTCAATGGTCTTATCGCGTTTGGCCTTACCGCATCATCTACGCGATCCACAAAAACGAATTGCTTATCCTTGTTCTCCGCGTTGCCCATAGACAGAGGGTGTATTAGAAAAAGAAAATGAGAAAGTTGTTGTTACAACCCAAGATGATAAAACAGGAGTTTATCGTCCAGAAGAATTTTGGACAGAAGAAGAATGGGCCAAAAAAAGAAAAGATACGCAATACCATAGAAAAAAATAGAGCAAAAGAGGTTTTGATGGCTCTAAGGAAAATCATTATTACACTATATCCTATGAAATAATTAGACAACAGTGTCGGAGAAAAATTCGATATATGTGTGTCTCGACAATTTATTTTAATTTACCCCCAAAAGGCCACCCCCTGGAGGCACTGGAGGCAAGAAGAATTGATTCAGAAATTAAACAAACTGAGTTGTAGTATAATCTAAAACAATGTTACCAATTCTTCATCAAAGTTATTGGCGAGATGAAGCCTTTAGTGTCTTGCTTGCTTCCAGAAACTTAAAAGATGTTCTTTTTCTGACCATTAAAGATACCAGCCCACCTCTTTATTATTTCCTGCTTCATTTCTGGATCAGATTCTTCGGAGACGCAGGATATGTTACACGAAGCCTCTCGCTTCTTTTCTTTTTCCTACTGGTCTTGTCATCTTTTTTCTTGCTGAAACACTTATTAAAGAATCGGAAGATTTCCTTGCTTGGTTCTTTAGGAATTTTGTTAAATCCATTTCTTGTTGAATACGCTTTTGAAGCAAGAGCTTATATGTTTTTTGCTTTTCTCATCGTCACTACTACACTTTTTTACTTAAAAAAGAAAAGGCTTCTTTCTTCTTTATTCCTTACTATGGCTATCTTAACCCATAATTTTGCCATCTTTTTTTTAATAGCCTTCATTGCCGCTTGGCTCTATGATAACAAAGAAAGGCTTTGGGAAAAGAAAGCCAAATTTATTTCATCGTTTCTTCTGCCCATATTAGCTTTTATTGGATGGTTGAAATTTTCTTGGAACCAATGGATTAAAGTAGCGGAAGGATTCTGGATTGAGCCTAAGACTTCCTCAATTTTTGTTGATGCTTTCAGGGTATTTTTCCAGGGTAGCTTAGACTACCCAAGCAGGGCAATGCTTTATAATTTGAGTCTTATCTTAGTTTTTATGGGTTTGTCTTATTGGCTGGTAAAGATTGCTACAGGTAGGGGCAGTAATTTTTTAAAAAAAGACAATGCGTCTTTGGTGTTTTTATTTTCGATTCCATTTTTAATAGTTTATATTATTTCTTCTTTTTGGGTACCAATTTATCATGAGAGGTATTTAATTCCAATTTTACCTCTTTTTATCATATGGATTATTTACTCTCTTCTCAGGTTAAGCAAGATAAATACTTCTTTATCATATTTAATTTTTGCCTTTTCTCTTGCTTATATTCTGTTTGCGGTTCAGGGAGGCGAGGAGATAATGAGAAAAACCACGAAGCCGGCAATTAACTATGGAGTGAATCAAATTTTGTCTCAATCTCAACCTGGAGATGTAATAATTCCTGAGTCTAATCTAAACTTTTTGGAAACAAAGTACTATGTTAAAAAATCAGGTAAAGATATCCCTGTTTTTGCTTATTCTCCTAGCGGCAAAATCATTTTTTATTTAGGCAGTATCTTGTTTGAAAAGAGCGATATTGTAAGTAGTTATCCGGAAAACAAACGGATTTGGATAATAAAGCCAGATGGTGGATATTATCTAAAAGGTGAAGACTAAGCTTTTTACCCTCAAAAGGCTACCCCTCTAAAAGTTAAAACCGTAAAATTAATAATCTGTTAAAATATTACGAATGAGGATATGATTAAAATTAAAAATAACCCTTTATTTTTTGCCTTCTTTTTTCCTGCTCTTATGGATACAGTAATAACCATCTTGGGGCAAGATGCTGAGTATTGGAGTTCTTCTAGGATTGTCAATGAAGCTAGTCCTGTTTACTACCTTCTCTTAGTATCGCCGTGGTTATTTTTATTGGGTTCTGTCGTATGGTTTGTTTTTTGGTATTGGTTGTTTAAGAAGTTGAAGGATTCCTTTAAGATATTCTTGATGTTTTTATTTATTGCTGGTCATTCTTGGGGAAGCGGTAGCTGGATTATAAAGATGTTTAGGGATGCCCCTATTCATATTCTTGGTAATCGGTCATCGATCATTTTCGCCTGGAGTTTAGTGATTTTTTATTTCGCTCTAATTGCAGGTATAGCGGCTTATTGTCTGAGAATTTATATGCAGAAAAACAAGCTTACTACCTCTAAGGTGAAGGTTTAGTAAAATGATGAAATTAAATAAAATTCATCAAAAGAGAATCCACATCGCCATTATGAAAAAATCTTGGGGTTTGACCCGGAAAATTTTGACGGGCGAAAAAACAATCGAATCTCGCTGGTATAAAAATCGATCCAAGCCCTGGGATCAAATTTCTGTTGGCGATGCTATTTATTTCAAAGACTCTGGTGAGCCGGTAACAGTAAGAGCAAGAGTTACTAAAGTTTTACAATTTGCTAATGGCCGCTTGGATAGTTGTTAACGATTTAGAGAAAATAAAACATGATAATATTAACTCCCACAACCAACCTCGCATTGAAAAGTTCGGAACCAGTCGCCATTAGGAGTAATTTTCCACTGGCAGCCGCAAAGAGTCTCAAGATGGTAACCAGAGCCTAAATCTTGCAAAATTCTTTTCCTTTTTCAGCTGAAAACTTTTTCTGGCGGAAAAAGGCCGCTTTTATCCCGTAAAGATTGCCATCGGCCCCATAATTGTAAGTGGAGGACAGCTAAATCTTCTTCAGGCAGATCGCATTTTCCTTTTTTGATCACGGCTATCGTTTCTCCAAGATCAGGATCTTCTTTGGCTAAAGAATCGGGCACCTTTTTGGTTTTCAAAAATAAACCAGCACGACCGTCTTTGTAATTTTGAATCAGCCCGTAAAGGAAAGAATAGGCTTCTTTCTGTTGGCGGGGATTGCCTCTAAGTTCAATAGTAACAATGTCTTGCTTTATTGATATACCCAACACCTGCTCTCTTTTTTGTAAGTTTTCGAGGGTTTGGGTGGGGATTCTCAGGATTAAAGCGGCCTGGCTTAGGGGAAAAGCGATGGTGGTTCCCGATCGACCCCGGTCTATTGTTCCTGCTATTTCTCCTAAATTTTGACTTGCTTGGCGCATTCTTTCCGGCCCCCTAGTCATATGGCTCTATTTTATCACAAAAAAGATTAAGCCTTTATTACTATCAAGCCTGGCTACTTTTACGCCAGTAGATTTTATAAGTCCTACCCTGTTTTTCAGAAAACCGAGGACAAAAACATTATCCCTATAGTCTTTGGAATTTGATGAAACGGAATAGTGGTGAAATATAAAGTCAAATGTTATAAAATACATTTATGGTTGAGAAAAGGGCTGAAAGAAGTGGGAAAATAATTCCAAGTACTCTTTTGGGAGAGTTGACTACCCTGTGGTCTCTTTTTGGGCGGGGGCCAGAAATGAGCGAGGTTGACCTTGGGATTTATAAAATTAGGGTTAAACATGGAAATCTTGGCTATTATTCGAGGGTAAAAGTGGAATATCCGGAAAAAGAAAGACAGTACGACTTATGTGCTATGGCTGACGTTGGTGTTTTTGGTAATAGATATACTTCGGGAACACGTATCTTTGCTCGAGAGGAACGAAAGTCATCCAATAATAAAGTGTATCTGAAAATGGTTCAAATTTTTGTTCCAGAAGACCAGAATGACGCAGTTTACTTATCAATTTCTGGGTCCATGGGCGGAGAGTCATGGCTTTTGCCTGTTAAACAGGGTATGAAAACCTCTAGGAAAATAGAAGATTGGATTAAGAGCTTTGTTGAGATTACGCAGCATTTTCCTGAAGAAAATTATAGAGCCGATGGTGTTCATCGGCCCAATCCTGAAGATTTGGAGTCTTTTTTGCGTTCACTTATTCGCTGCCAAGATGCTTGCCAGACAGAGAACGCTTTGTAAAAACGATCTCGTTACTTCAGCTTTATTTTTTTGGCTGTCTTATTTTAGGCCATTTGATGGCCCCAAAAATTGAATTTTTTATCCGACTGGGGATTGACTTTAAAATAGGGAGAATCTTTAGAATAAGCTTTGGCTAAAATGTTGGTGGTAGATTGAGTTAGGCCAAAAGAATTTGGGGTGGGAGAGAAAATCACAAAAGAATGGCCCAAAAAACCGGGATTTTCTTTGCGTTTTTCGGCAATTTGCTCTTGAGAACTTATTCCCAAAGTGATTCCTCCTTCTTGGCAAAAAGATAGTAATTCTCTTTGATGCCTTATTTGTTTCCAGCCATGGCTTTCTCCATATTTTTTCATCCACCAATCAATGTTATTAGAATGTAAAAATGGAAACTGATTCATTGCTTTTGTAACGGCTTGATTGTTAGACCAATCCAAGTCCCTAATCCCAAAACATCTCGGTTTGCCCGTTTCCTTGTTGTATCGGGAGCCGATTGCCTGATTACTTAAAAGGAGTCTTAAAAAGTCAAAGGCATAAATGTTGCAAGCATAGAGGGGATGGTCATCTTCTCGCCAATTATAGCGACGACTTTTTAAAACATCCAAAAACCCAATTGCTTTGCCAATTTTTTCCCTAAAATTCGCAGTTTCTCTAATTGCCGCTATTCTTGGGTTGTCGGAATAGGTTAGGTCTATACCCGGATGGGTGTTGTTGAGCATCTCAATATCTTTAGAGGTTTTCATCTTTCGCCCATCTTCTATCCATTTTAAAAATTCAAGGGGGAGAGAGATTTCTTCTTTTTTTGGTGGTGGAGGAGATGCTTCTTGAGGAAGGGTGTCGGGAAGAAAAAGTTTTGCTGCTTTAGTCGCTAAAAAGGCAGTCGCTCCTATCTTCATCATTCTTAGGAAGGTTCTTCTGGATATTTGGTTAGTTTCACTGTTAGATTCGCCCATCTTGCTTAGATAATATATTAAATATTAAAGAACGACTTCTTTTTGCTCCCAAGTAAAGAGAGCGCCTAAGGATTGGCTTTGATGGATTCTTGTAATAATTTTGGCTAACAACGGCGCTAAGGAAATGACTTTGATTTTGGCGATTTTCTTTTCTTTAGGTAAATGAACCGTGTCTAAAAGTAGTATTTGAGAAGCAGGGCATTCTTCAAGTTTTTGGCAGCTGTCATTAGAGAGCAAAGCATGGGTGGCGCAAATAATAATTTCCTCTGCTCCTCTTTTCTTTAAGGCGTAGGCAGCTTGGGTGACAGTTCCGGCAGTATCAATGATGTCATCAATGATAATGGCTGTTTTTCCTTTTACCTCACCGATTATTCTTATGACTTCTGATTGATTATGGATTTTTCTTTTTTTATCAACCACAGCCAAAGGCGCTTTTAACAAAACAGCCATTTTTCTGCTTCGCTTGACACCGCCAATATCAGGAGAAACAACGACGATATTTTTTAACTTTTTCTTTAGTAAGTAGTTGACAAACTGGGGGTAGCCAACAAAATGGTCAAAGGGAATATCGTAGAATCCTTGAATTTGTTCGGCATGAAGATCAACAGTTATTATTCGATTTGCTCCAGCTTTGGTAATCAGATTGGCAATTAGTTTGGCGGTAATCGGCTCTCGGGAAACTACCTTACGGTCTTGGCGGCTATAGGCAAGATAGGGGCAGATGACATTGATTCTATCGGCCGAAGCGCGGCGCAGGGCATCAATGGTAATTAAAAGTTCTATCAGATGTTCATTAACCGGAGAGGAAATAGTTTGAATTAAGAAAACATCGTCGCCTCTTACTTTTTCCTTAATCCTGACATAAATTTCACCATCAGCAAATGTTTTTATTTCTCTTGGCGTGAGTGGTGTTTCTAATAATTTGGAGATTTTTCGCGCTAAAAAAGGATGAGATCGACCACTAATTAATTGGATTTTACTCACAACCTTAGCCTACTCCAAAAAGGACTCTTTTTCAACCCTTTCCCTTAGGATAAGTCTTTATGATAAACTGTTTTCAGTATGGAGATTATAGAGGATAGAGTTTCTATTTTGAAGTTGCAGAAAATGGCCAAGCGCATGTTTGGCAATTTGGTTAAAGCGGTTGTAGATGTAGAAAAAGAGATTATGGCCGTCGATGGAGGACTACACTCTGATGAAGAGGCCCTACTTTTAGAAAAAGGCTCTCAGCAAAAAGATCTTTGGGGGATAAATATTTATCCGGAAATTAAAAATGATGATTGGATTGAATTTGATTCAATGATTAATTTGCGCCCTTCTTTGCAGAACCTAAGCCGAGGAGTGGATAATTTGGACATTAGGCGAAAGATAAAAAAGATAGTTAATAAATTAGTGGAAAAATGAGTTTTCAACATCAGGGATTAGCTTCCGGTAGGTGGCAAAAATTAAGCTTTTTTGGCCAAATGGCTAATATCGGCAGTGAGGTAGAGAGAGCTATTAGCTGGCGCAATAAAGGGAACAGTTTATACAGCCGAAAAGCAGCAGAAAGAGCTCTTGAGCTTTTATTTCTTACTATTGCCGATTTGAAAAACAGAGGACGGCTGAAAGAACTAACAAGATTATATGAAGTGTTAGTGGACTATTTTTTTGGCCAAAATCAATATTCTTCATCGGACTGCCTCTGGCAGAAGTACTTTTATGCTTTTAATTACGCGGCCAGGATTATGGTATAATAACAAACATTGCCTCTTCTCTCTGGTGTATTTCTGAATATTTTCGTGTAAGTTTTATCGCGCTTTATGTTTTTTGTGTTTTTATAAAAATATTTAACCTATTATGACGAATTTATTAATTTTACCCTCAGTAAAAAATATGGACGAGGTGGTAAAAGGAATTTCAAATAGTATTGACTTTACAAAAGGGAGTTTTAGTAGAGTTGAATTTAGAGTTAAAGACAACAGAGTTCAATTATTACACAAGGGTGTTGATTTGAAAGATTTTTCATCGGTCTGGCTTTCTTCATTTTGGAGATCAAGAGATTTGGCGTATGCAGCAAAACTGTATCTGGATCATTTTGAAATACCACATACTTGCGTTGAAAAAAGCACTTCCAAAATTACTGATCAAATTCAATTCGTTTTAAACAATATCTTAGTCCCAAATACATTTTTTGTGGACACAGAGGATATAACCGATTATGTCAAGAAGATTGAAGAAGTTTGTGGTTATCCGCTCATTATTAAAGATATCAAGGGTTCAAGAGGGAGATATTCAGCCTATATTAAGAATCGCCAAGAGTTGTTGGCAAAATTTTCAAAACTGTCAAAACATAGAAAGTATGTCTTTCAGAAATTTATTCCCAACGAGTATGACTGGGGTGTTTTGGTGGTAAACAGTAAGGTTGTTTCGGCGGAAAAGAGTTATCCCAAGCACAGTGAATTCAGAAATAATGCCTGTAATGGTGCTAAAGAAGTGTTTGTGGAAACAAAAGATATCCCCAAGCCAATTCAGGATATAGCGATTAAAGCAAGTGAGATATTAGGTTTATCGTGGTCAAGGTCAGATATTATTATTGACAAGAATACTAATATTCCTTATTTGCTGGAAGTTAACAGGTGTCCGGGAATTACATCAGGAACGAGTGAAGTGGCCGGTGCGCAACAATTTTTAAGATTATGTTTAAATTGCCAATGAATCCGTAATAAGTGGTAGAATTAGTCAAATGGCTAATAGATATCGCCGGCGCCAACAAAATCTTTATAACCCCAATTCAAAAGTTCCTTTCCGCATCAGTCGGAGCAAAATTGATATGTTTTTGCAATGCCCCCGCTGTTTTTATTTAGATCGGCGGTTAGGATTAGGGCGGCCTAGCATGCCTGGTTGGACATTGAATTCTGCGGTTGACCAATTGTTGAAGAATGAATTTGATTTACTGCGTAAAAAAGGCCAGGCTCATAAATTGATGAAAAAGTATGGCATAAACGCGATTCCTCTGAAACATCCTGATTTGCCTAAGTGGCGTGATGATGTTTATCGTTATATTGGCGCACTTACATTACACAAGCCAACTAACTTGGAAATCTGCGGTATTGTTGATGATATTTGGGTTAATAAAAAGAAGGAGTTAATAATCGTAGACTACAAGTCGACCAGTACTTCTAAGGAAATATCTTTGGATGATGAATACAAGCAGGGTTACAAAAAACAAATGGAAATTTACCAGTGGATTTTCCGGCAAAAAGGTTTTAAGGTTTGTGATACTGGTTATTTTGTCTTTGCCAATGCGGGCAAGAATCGTCCCCAATTTGACGGCCGTTTAGAATTTGAGATGTCTATTATTTCTCATCGCGGTGATGATTCTTGGGTGGAGCCGACGATTTTTGAAATTAAAAAATGTTTAGATTCTAAGGAAATTCCTCCTATGAATCCCGACTGCGAGTTTTGTGAATACAGAAAATTGATTAAAACTATTTAATTTAAGGGAAGATTTTTTTATGGTCAACGATAAATATAGCGCTACTTGGGTTTCTCATTCTTCGATCAGTGATTTTTTGAAGTGCCCGCGCGCGTATTTTTTAAAAAACGTTTATAAAGATCCTCAGACCGGTCATAAGATTCAATTGATGACGCCGCCATTAGCTTTAGGTCAAGTGGTTCACGAAGTTTTGGAATCGCTTTCCCTTTTACCTAAAGATAGGCGATTTAATGAATCGCTAATAACTAAGTTTGAAAAAGCTTGGCAGAAAATTAGTGGTGAAAGAGGCGGGTTCAGCGATAAAGAGGAAGAGGAGCGTTATAAGGATCGAGGGAGGGCAATGCTGGAACGGGTGGTCAAAGACCCCGGGCCGCTTAAAAATTTAGCGGTTAAGATAAAAACGGATTTGCCTTATTTTTGGCTTTCAGAAGAAGATAATATTATTTTGTGCGGGAAAATAGATTGGCTGGAGTATTTGGCTGAAAGCGAGAGCGTTCATATTATTGATTTTAAGACTGGTCGGCGGGACGAACCAGCCAATTCTTTACAATTGCCAATTTATAATTTGCTGGCTACTTCTTGCCAAAGTTATCCAGTTGCCAAGATGAGCTATTGGTATTTAGATAGAAGCGATGGGTTCATTGAAAAAGACCTATTAGATTTTAATAAGTCTCGCCAAAAAGTTTTAAAAGTGGCTAAAGAAATTAAATTGGCGCGTCAATTAGAACGATTTAAATGTCCCAATGGGGAGGAAGGTTGTTCTGCTTGTCGGCTGATGGAAGCTATTTTAAGAGGAGAAGGAAAATTAATTAATGTCGATGAATTTAATCGGGATGTGTATATTCTTGCCAAACCTTCTTCAGGTGACAGTCAAGAAAGTATGATTCTTTGATTTGTTATACTTATGGTGATGATTTTGGGTATTGATCCCGGTTTGGCGCATTGCGGTTGGGCGGTTATTAATCCCGCCAGCGGTGGTGGTAATCAATTAGTATCTTATGGTTGTATTGAAACTGAAAAAAGTGAGGATTTTGCCAAGCGATTAAGCCAGATATATAATCAAGTTAGGAAGTTGTGCCGGCAATATAAAATAAAAGAATTAGCGATTGAATCAATATTTTTTGCTAAGAATGTGAAGACGGCAATAAATATTGCTCAGGCAATGGGGGCAATTAAGGCGGCAGCGCAAAATTCAGGGGTAGCGGTTTTTGAATATACACCCCTGCAGATTAAAATGGCGATCACTGGTTACGGTCGTGCTGATAAGGAGCAGATTATTAAAATGGTAGGGGAGAGTTTAAAAAAAGGGGAAATTATTAATAATAATCATGCCGCTGACGCAGCGGCAGTTGTCTTAACGCATATTTTTACTATTAAAATAGATAGATTAAAAAGCGATGATTAGCAGCTTAACAGGAGCGGTTAATTACAAAGAGGGGCAGGTAGTAGAATTATTGGTGGGTAATATCAGCTTTTCCGTGTTGGTGCCCTTGCCTTTAGTAGCGCGCTTAGAATTGGGTGAGAAAATAACTCTTTTTACCAATTTAGTGGTGGGGGAAAAGCTTTTAGAATTATATGGTTTTGAGAATAGGAGCGATATAAATATTTTTAAAATGTTGATTTCCGTGGCCGGAGTGGGCCCGAAAACAGCCTTGACGATATTTAATCAGAAATCGGGAGAAGAAATTAGAAAGGCTATTGATGAGGCGGATGTAGATTTCTTTTTAGGAGTTAAGGGGATTGGTAAAAAGACAGCCCAAAGGTTGATTGTTGATCTGCGGTCGGTTTTGGACAGGATAAAATTACAGGAAAAGAAAAAGGTTCGGGAAAAAGCAGGGATTGTTTATGACGCCTTGCTCCAGTTGGGTTTTAGCCAGCAAGAGATTGATTTGGTTGTTTCTCGGTTGCCCCGGACAGGAAGCGATGAGGAAAAGATTAGTCAAGCTTTGAAATTGTTATCAGTAAAATGAAGAAAAAAGACAACGCTGTTTATTTTAATTCTGATTTTAATTTGTTGAGGCCTAAATTTTTAAAGAATTTTATTGGCCAAGATAATTTAAAAAAACAGTTAAAGATTTTTATTACGGCTGCTCAAAAAAGAAAAGAGCCCTTAGAACATGTTTTATTTTATGGCCCTCCTGGATTAGGAAAGACTACTTTA
>Ga0209121_10004332_pt1 | contig 13279 bp, 8 predicted proteins | sample Cruoilmetagenom3_FD_187292 | JGI IMG/M metagenome (GOLD analysis project Ga0209121, IMG submission 187292) | Oil polluted marine microbial communities from Coal Oil Point, Santa Barbara, California, USA - Sample 3 (SPAdes) (version 2) | ecosystem: Environmental > Aquatic > Marine > Oil seeps ... | reverse complement strand
CAGTAAAATTTTGAATTGCGGTATTAGGAGCTACGATATTTTCCTTTGCCCAAAACGAAGGATCGTATTTTGGTAAATAGGTAGCTTTGTATTTTTTATTTTCGACTAAATTATTGAATTCGTTTTCAGTAATTTCAGAAGATTCATAAACAAAGTATTCTTTACTATAAACTTGCTCCATTTGAAATTCCATTTTTATGGCAACTTCATTTTGTTTTCGTCGTCCTTTTACGTGTTTATTTTTTTCAATAATAGTTAATGGTCGTTTAATTCTGAACTTATCACCTCTGCTTAATTGAATAAAATATGGAGTATAACTGTTTCCTTTTTTTCTGAAGAATACCTTTGATTTATATAAATTTTGACTAAATGAAACCCCTAATAAGGAAAAACTTTTTAGTGGTTTAACATTTGTATAATCTAGTTGTACAATGGCAAAATCATTGACATTTACATGTAAAGTCCCTTTAAATTCTTTGCTGCCTTTTGGCTCAAAATTAATAATATAACACGGTTCGTCATTTACAAGTGTATAGCCATTTAAAGTATATTGGTACCGGTTTAATTTATTGATTAAATTAAAAGTTGGGTCTTTTGCATAGAATAACGATCTGTATAAATTTCGAATGCCATATTTTACATTTCTGAGGTTGCTTTTAGGCGCATTGTCTCCTAAAGAATCGTTTAATTTTTTTTCTAAATTTTTGGCTTTATCATTTTCAGCTAAAATAGAATCTACTTGAACTTTACTACTGAAAATACCCGATTTTACTTTTAAATAGGAATTTGGTTTGGTGTTTTGAGTTAAGAGTTTTTCAAATATTTCTGAAAGTCCTTCAATAGAATGATTTACCTTTTTATCATAAAGAGACGCCGCTTTCGTAATCGTTAGTTTAGGAACTTTTCCATTTGAATAATAGTTTCCAAGCACTTCAAGGTGAGAAGACATGTTTTTTGGAATTAATCCTTGAATGCTATCTAAAAATTGTTGGTCTATTTCTGGAATACTGGACTCTTTTATTTTTGTTTGAAACTTATTAACTTTTGAAGTAAAAGAATTTCTATAAAACACCTTTTTATTGGTAAAGGAAGCAATATAATTACTATCCATTTTTTCCTCAACAAGATCCATTATTTTTTCAGCAGTATAGTTTTTTGAAGTTAAATATACCAAATCCAAATTTTCAACAGCCGATTTTAAATATAGAATACTGTCTTTTAAATTGTTTACAGCGAAGCCTTTTTTAAGGTAGCCAACTGAAGAAATGTAAATACTATCTTGTTTAATTTTACTTAAATCTAAACTAAATTTACCTTCTTCATTACTGATAACACCATTGTTTTCGGCAAAGATTATACTAGCATATGGAATTGCATCTTTCGTTTCAAAATCTTTTAAGGTTGCTTGGTAGTTTTGTGCTTTGCTATTTAATCCAATAAAAGCAATAAAAAGTAGTATGGTATAACGCCATTTAATCATAAAAAAAGTTTTAGTTATCTGATTTAAGACGAATATAGAACGAATTCGCAACCAAAAGTGTTAAAAAAAAGCCATTCTTTCGGAATGGCTTTTAATTTAATATTTTGTTAACTTTTATAAGTGGATCACTTCATCATAAGCAGCAGCTACGGCTTCCATCACCGCTTCACTCATAGTTGGGTGAGGGTGAATTGCTTTTAAAACTTCGTGTCCCGTAGTTTCTAGTTTTCTACCTAAAACAGCTTCAGCAATCATATCTGTTACTCCTGCACCAATCATATGGCAACCTAACCATTCGCCATATTTGGCATCAAAAATTACTTTTACAAATCCGTCTGGTGTTCCAGCAGCTTTTGCTTTTCCAGATGCTGAGAAAGGGAATTTTCCTACTTTAATTTCGTAACCTTCTTCAATTGCTTTCGCTTCTGTTAAACCAACACTCGCAATTTCTGGTGTTGCATATGTACAACCAGGAACGTTTCCGTAATCAATTTTTTCAGTATGTAAACCTGCTATTTTTTCAACACAAGTAATTCCTTCGGCTGAAGCAACGTGTGCTAATGCTTGTCCAGGAACAACATCACCAATTGCATAATAACCAGGAATATTAGTTTGGTAAAAATCGTTTACTAATATTTTATCTCTATCTACAATAATTCCAACATCTTCCAAACCAATATTTTCAATATTTGATTTTATTCCAACTGCAGATAAAACAATATCAGCTTCTAAAACTTCTTCTCCTTTTTTCGTTTTTACAATAGCTTTAACACCATCTCCTGAAGTATCAACCGATTCTACCGATGAATTGGTCATTACTTTTATTCCAGATTTTTTGAAAGAACGCTCAAATTGTTTTGAAACATCAATATCTTCAACAGGAACCAAGTTTGGTAAAAATTCAACAACAGTAACTTCAGTACCCATTGAATTGTAAAAATGAGCAAATTCAACTCCAATAGCTCCAGAACCAACAACAATCATTTTTTTAGGTTGCGTTGGTAAAGTCATTGCTTGGCGATAACCAATTACTTTTTTACCATCTTGTGGTAAATTAGGCAATTCGCGAGAACGAGCACCCGTTGCAATAATGATATGGTCGGCACTGTATTCAGTTACTTTTCCATCAGCGTCGGTAACATCAACTTTTTTACCATTTTTTATTTTTCCAAAACCATCGATAACATCAATTTTGTTTTTTTTCATTAAGAATTGAACACCTTTGCTCATTCCATCAGCTACATTTCTACTACGTTTAATTACGGCATCAAAATCTTTATCTATTGCTTCAGCTTTTAAGCCATAATCATCTACATGTTTTAAATAATCATAAACCTGCGCACTTTTTAGCAAAGCTTTTGTTGGAATACAACCCCAGTTTAAACAGATTCCTCCTAAATTTTCCTTTTCAACAACAGCAACCTTAAAACCTAATTGTGAAGCTCTAATAGCCGTTACATATCCGCCTGGTCCACTACCTATAATTATTATATCGTATTTCATTTGTATTTTTTTTAGTTTTTAATGAATGCTAAAATTTTGTGCAAATTTACTTATTTTTTGTTTGAAATGGTTTGAGAATTTCTTAATTCTTTGACTCTTAAATTTTCAATCTTTCAATCTTTTAAAGAATTACATTCTTTCAGGAACGTTAATTCCCAACAATTTAAAAGCTGATTTTATAATATCTCCAACTTTTTTTGATAATTGAGTTCTAAATATTTTTTCAGTTTCATTTTGGCAAGCCAAAATTGGAACACTTTGATAAAATGAATTGTATGCTTTTACCAAATCATAAGTGAAATTAGCAATTAATGCTGGACTGTGATTTTTTGCAGCATTTTGAATTACTTCTGGAAATATTTCTAGCTGTTTTATCAATTCTCTTTCTTTAACATCCAGATTTATAGTTGTAATTGTTTCTGAATAATCAAAAGATGCCTTTCTTAAAATCGATTGAATTCTTGCGTAAGTATATTGAATAAAAGGCCCTGTATTTCCAGCAAAATCTACCGATTCTTCAGGGTTGAATAAAATGCTTCTTTTAGGATCTACTTTTAAAATGAAATATTTTAACGCTCCTAAGCCAATGGTTTTGTACAACTCTTCTTTTTCCTCGTTAGAATAACCGTCTAATTTTCCTAATTCTTGCGAAATAGTTCTAGCAGTATTGGTCATTTCAATCATTAAATCATCGGCATCTACCACAGTTCCTTCTCTCGATTTCATTTTTCCTTGTGGTAATTCCACCATTCCATACGATAAATGGTACAAGTTTTTCGCCCAATCATATCCTAATTTTGAAAGAATTAAAAACAATACTTTAAAATGGTAATCTTGCTCATTACCAACAGTATATACAAGTTCTTCTAGATCGTAATCTTTAAAACGTTCAATGGCAGTTCCAATATCTTGCGTCATATAAACGGCAGTTCCATCGGCTCGTAGCACAATTTTTTCATCTAAACCGTCGTCGGTTAAATCAATCCAAACAGAACCATCTTCTTTTTTATAAAAGACACCACTTTTTAAACCATCTGCAACAATATCTTTTCCTAATAAATATGTATTGCTTTCATAATAATTTTTGTCGAAATTTACACCCAATTCTTTGTAAGTTTGCTCAAAACCATCATACACCCATTGGTTCATTGTTTTCCAAAGGTTTACAACTTCTTCATCGCCAGCTTCCCATTTTAACAACATTTGTTGTGCTTCCAATAAAATTGGTGCTTGTTTTTTTGCTTCTTCCTCTGTTTTACCATCTAAAATTAATGAAGCGATTTCTTCTTTGTAAGCTTTGTCAAAAGCCACATAATAATTCCCTACTAATTTATCTCCTTTGAAGCCTGTGCTTTCAGGAGTTTCATTATTTCCAAATCGTTGCCAAGCCAACATACTTTTACAAATATGAATACCACGATCGTTGATAATCTGCGTTTTATATACTTTTTTTCCTGAAGCAGCTATTATTTCAGCTACAGAATAACCCAATAAATTATTTCTAATATGACCTAAATGTAAAGGCTTGTTGGTGTTTGGAGAAGAATATTCTACCATAACAGCTTTCTCATTTGCCTTTGGGGTTTTTAAACCAAAAGTTTTTTCAGCATATATTTCATGAAACCTATTTACAAAATGTGCATCGGAAATAACAAGGTTTAAAAAGCCTTTTACCACATTAAAGTCTGAAACTTCAGCAACAGTCGATTTTAAATACTCACCAATTTTAGTTCCAATTTCAACAGGATTTCCTTTAACATAACGCAAAAAAGCAAATACAACAACAGTAATATCACCTTCAAAATCTTTTCTAGTAGATTGAAATTCAACGTTTTCAATGGAGGCATCGTAAATTTCTTTAAATCCTTTTTTTACTGCTTTTTCTAAAATGTTTTGCATAATTTTTTGCTGAAAATTTTTGAAGTGCAAAAATACTAAATTTCAAATTGTTTTTTGCGGTTTTATAAAATCAAATTCATTATAAAAGTAACAAATATAGCTTTGAAAAAGTAATATTTTCGTCTACCTGAACTTGGTTCAAGTTCTCATATTGGTTAATTTCCTGTTGTGTGAGATTCTGAATCAAGTTTAGAATGATGAGTTTTAAGCTAAGTTTAGATTTAAAAACCTAATTTCAATTCTAAATGTCATTACCATAAATAACATTTATATATTTGCCAAATGAAAGATTTTTTAAAGGAATTACCAGAATTAGCTCAAGAAAAACTAGTTGAAAATAAAAAGTATTTTCAAAAGTTAAAGAAACGTACTCCTAAAAACCTAGATATTGTTGTTCAAGATTTACATGAAAAAGAATTTAAAAATACGGATTGCCTTACCTGTGGAAATTGCTGTAAAACTACAAGTCCGATTTTTACAGAAAGAGATATTGAACGAATTGCTAAGCATTTAAAAATGAAAGTTGTGAATTTTATTTCACAATATTTAGAAAGAGATGCAGATGATTTTTATGTGTTGAAAAGTGCCCCTTGCACGTTTTTAGATTTAAATGATAATTCTTGTTTCATTTACGATGTACGCCCTAAAGCTTGTAGCGAGTACCCTCATACAAACAGAAGAAAGTTTATTCAATTAACAGATTTAACTTTGAAGAATACGGAGATTTGTCCAGCAGTTTTTAATATTGTGGAGGCATTGAAAGTGAAATTGCCGAAGTAAAAAACTATTATTAAAACATCCCTGGAATTCCTGGCAATTGACCTACTAGCGCTAAGGAAACGATACAAATAGCAAACATTGCACCTGGAATAATTAATTTTTCATTTAATGTCAAAGATTTAGTTCGATCTTTATCTCCAATAAACCCTAAATTATCAAGTAACATTGCCAAAGCCCAACCAAAAACTGGGTTTACAAAAGCGCAAGCAAAAATACAAGTACCCGCACTAATGGAGTCTTTTTGTTGTTTAATCATTTGCATTCCAACTTCTAACAGTGGTAAAAATACACCAACAATTAAAGCAACTCTTAAAACAGGTTCCCACATTGCCAAATCCATTGGGTAGCCAAAAACAGAAGCTAGAATACATAAAAGAGCTGTTAAAATTGCTCCTCCAGGAATTGGTCTTTTAGCAATGGCAGCAGGAATCATATACGTCCCCCAAGATGATGCAATATTTCCACCTCCAAAGAAAGACCCAATAATTTGACGAATTGAAGCTGATGTCATTGTATCATCAACATCCATCAAAACATTTTTGGCTTTTTTTGGATAATTCATTTCTTGAAAAATACGATGCCCTAAAAAATCTGGCGTCCACATAGCAACTGCTAAAATTGCAAATGGAATTACGGCAACAAAATGTTCAAATTGTGGCCAACCTAATTGCCAACCTGTATTTTCTCCCCACCAATAAAACGGACTAAAATGAGGTAAGCCCGGTGAAGTTGAGAATGAAAAATCGACACCCATTGCAAAAGCAATAATACCAGCTACAAGAGAACATAATGGAATAGCTAACCAGCGTTTGTGAATTCGTGCTAAAAAGGCATATATAAATACGGTAATTCCAATAATTAAGAATCCTACTCCGTTAATATCGGTTTCTGATGACCAGAATTTTAGCTTTGCAATTTGGCTAATTAATCCAACTGCACCTAAATAAATTAACAAACCACCTCTTACACCAACTCCTGTAATTGCCATGAGTTTTGAGCCACCTTTTGTAATGCTTAAAAGAATACCAAAAACACCAATTAAAATTCCTAAAGCTAAAGGATGTCCGCCAGCTAATGCAATTATCGGTATTAAAGGAATCATTGGTCCGTGAGTTCCAGGTAAATTTGCTTTTGGGTTAAGTATTGCTGAAAAAAGCAGTACAAATAACCCGCCTCCAATTAATAATTCAAAACGGACATTTTCTGCAATGAAATCATTCGAAAGCCCAAATTGTACTGCAAATGCGGCAACCATAGCGGTAACCATTACCACTTTTCCAATGGTGGCGGCCAACGCAGGGACTAAATCTTCGAGTTCAATATTATAATCTCTAAATGGAAGATTTATGCTCCATCGGCGAAATTTCATAATAGTTAATTCATGTTCAAGATATTCTTCTCTACTTTTGAATTCTTCTGCTTTTTTATGTTGATCTTGATACGAACTGGAATTATCTTCTTTCATTAATGATTGTCTAAAATTTTTGTTGATTTATATTCACTATAAGTTTGAATATACTTTCAATATAGTGTAACAAAAGTAACATTAATGTAATTGTTAAAGAATGATAAAAATCAAGAATGAAGTAATATTTCTTGTAATCTTAGAATGGACATAAGAAGAAATTAATCAATCGTAAATCAAGTATTTTTTTCTAATTTTTTTAAAATTGTTGATAGCCTCCTGCCAAGAAGCATATATTTCTTCAGGACTTTTACTTTGTTTAAGTTGTTCTTCTAAAATTGTGTTTCCAGCATGGATCGTAAAAGTACTTCCAAAGAATTTTTCAGTTTGTGGCGTTTTTTTGTACGCATCAACCAGCCATTCAATATTTACTTTAGCCAATTTTTCAGTGTTTTTTAAATTGACTCCAAAACAAATTTTATCTTGATGTTTTGGATATTTTGAACCAAAGTTTGGAATAGGAGTGTAAGTAAACTCATTTTCTGGAAAAAATGGTGCTCCATATTGTTGAAACTGATTTTCGGTTCCCCTTCCTGCATTTATGATGGTACCTTCAAAAAAACCTAAACTTGGGTATAAATTTATAGAGATGTTATTAGGTAAATTTGGAGATGGTCTAATTGCCAAAGAATATTCACTTTTATGTGTATATCCAATATTTTTTATGACTGTTAAATCGCATTTAAGTTCATTTTTCAACCATTTTTCTCCATTTATCATTTGTGCATATTCACCAATCGTCATTCCATAAACCAACGGAACTGGGTGCATGCCAACAAAACTTTTATGCTCAACTTCTAAAGTCGGTCCATCAATATAATGTCCGTTAGGATTTGGTCGGTCCAAAACAATGATAGGTATATTTTGCTCGGCACAAGCCTCCATAACGTAGTGCATCGTAGAAATATAAGTGTAAAAACGCACTCCAACATCTTGAATATCAAATACAACCAAATCAATACCTTCTAATTGTTCAGGGTTTGGCTTCTTGTTATTTCCGTATAAAGAAACAATAGGAATTCCTGTTTTAACATCGATGCCATTTAAAACAACTTCAGCAGCATCTGCTGTACCGCGAAAGCCATGTTCAGGAGAAAAAACTTTTTCAATTTTAGTTCCCAGGCTTTTTAATGAATCTACTAAATGGGTATAAGAACCATTCTCTTTAAAAATAACTGATGTTTGGTTGGACACAATAGCAATTTTTTTACCTTTTAGAAGTTTTAAATACGCACTGGTATTGTTTGCACCTGGAAGTATTTCTGTATTTAAAATGGGCTCACTTTTTGCTGAACTTGATTGGCCACAAGAAATCAACGAAAAAAACATGGATAAAACCAATAAGAAATATGTATTTTTGAACAGTTTACAAATCATTTAATTTGAATTACGAGTTATTTATTGCCAAACGCATTATTGCTGCAAAAGAGTATAAAAGTAGTATATCATCTCCAATAATAAAAATTGCAATTATTGCAATTGCATTGGGAATGATTATTATGATGATTTCTATTGCAACAGGTATTGGATTGCAACAAAAAATTAGAGAAAAACTATCGGGTTTTAATGGTCATGTTCAAATTACAAATTTTGATAATAACAACTCTGAAATTACTTTAGAACCTATTTCTAAAAATCAAGATTTTTATCCGAATTTCACCAATATTTCAGGTATTTCAAATGTTCAAGTTTTTGCAACCAAAGCAGGAATTATAAGAACCGAAACCGATTTTGAAGGCATTATTTTAAAAGGAGTTTCAAACGATTATAATTGGGATTTTTTTAAGGAATATTTGGTGGAAGGTGAGCTGCCTATCATTTCAGACTCAATCTCAAATAAAGTGCTTATTTCAAGAGATATTTCGAATAAATTAGGAATATATTTGAAGGATAAGTTTAATGTATTCTTTATTAAACAAGATCAAAATAAGCGACCAAATTTAAGAGTTTTTGAAGTTTCTGGGATTTATGATACAGGTTTTCAAGATTTTGATGGAAATTTTATCATTGGAGATTTAGTTCATATTCAAAAAATGAATAAATGGTCTAATGAAGAAGTTGGAGGTTTTGAAGTTTTATTAAATGATTTTGATGAACTTGGAGAAAAAAGCAACGAAATTTATACTGAAACAGCTTCAACATTAAACAGTATAAATATCATTGAAAGGTATCCATCTATTTTTGAATGGATACGCTTGTTCGATAACAATATAATGCTCATAATTATTATCATGGTTTTTGTAGCTGGAATTAATATGATAACTGCTTTGTTGGTTTTAATTTTAGAAAGAACTCAAATGATTGGAATTTTAAAAGCGCTTGGAAGTAATACAACTAGCATTAGAAAAGTTTTTTTATACAATGCAGGTTATCTTATTTTAAAAGGCTTGTTTTGGGGAAATATAATTGGAATTTCATTATTGTTATTGCAAAAACTAACAGGAGTAATTTCTTTAAATCCTGAAACATATTACGTGCGGGAAGTTCCAGTTTATCTCGATTTTGGATACATTTTAGTATTGAATATTGGAACGTTATTATTATGCTTGTTAATGTTAATTATTCCAACATTAATTATTTCAAAAGTGAATCCTTCAAAATCTATAAAATTTGAATAGGTGTTTAGTTTGAAAGGTTGAAAAGTTTCAAAATCGAAAAGTTGTAAGCCGGCTGAGCGTACCTTGCCTGCCTACCGGCAGGGTCGAAGCCAAAAACTAAAAACTAAATTAACGAAACTCGCTTGTAAAGTGCAGTTTTACTGTTGGATATTTGCTTTGTGTCATTTGAATGGTAAAAGCAGAATCCGCCAAAAACACTAATTGGCCTTGTTTATCTTTAGCTAAAAATCGTTGTTTCACACGTTTAAACTCTTTAAATTCTTCGTTTTTTGGATCTTCTGGTTCAACCCAACAAGCTTTATGAACTGGTAAGTTTTCATAACTACATTTTGCGCCGTATTCGTGCTCTAAACGGTATTGAATTACTTCATATTGAAGTGCGCCTACAGTACCAATAATTTTTCTTCCATTTAGGTCTAAGGTAAATAACTGCGCAACACCTTCGTCCATTAATTGATCTAAACCTTTGTACAATTGTTTGGATTTTAACGGATCGGCATTGTTTACATAGCGGAAATGTTCTGGTGAAAAACTTGGAACACCTTTAAAGTTTAAGACTTCACCTTGTGTTAACGTGTCACCAATTTTAAAATTCCCAGTATCTTGAATACCAACAATATCTCCAGGAAACGATTCATCAACAATTTCTTTCTTTTCAGCAAAAAAAGCATTTGGACTCGAAAATTTCATTTTCTTATTCAACCGTACGTGTAAATAAGGCGCGTTTCGTTTAAAAGTTCCAGAAACAATTTTTATAAACGCTAATCGATTTCTGTGATTTGGATCCATATTTGCGTGAATCTTAAACACAAAACCAGTTAAATTTTCTTCTTTAGAATCTACTAAACGCTCTTCCGATTTTTTTGGTTGAGGTGAAGGAGCAATTTCAATAAAACAATCTAACAATTCTTTTACACCAAAATTATTTAATGCTGAACCGAAAAATACAGGTTGTAAATTTCCTTCTAAATATTCTTTTTTGTCAAAATCTGGATATACTTCATGAACTAATTCCAATTCTTCTCGTAAAGTCTCTGCTGCCGATTCTCCAATAATTTCGTCTAATTCAGGTACAGAAATATTGGTAAATTCAACACCTTCAGACACTTTTTGTTTATGATCTCCAGAAAACACATTTAATTTTTTTCCATAAACATTGTAAATACCTTTAAAATCATATCCCATTCCTATAGGAAAACTTAAAGGAGTTACGCGTAAACCTAATTTTTGTTCAACTTCATCTAACAAATCGAACGCATCTTTTCCTTCTCTATCCAACTTGTTTATGAAAACAATCATTGGAATTTTTCTCATTCTACATACTTCAACCAGTTTTTCAGTTTGTTCCTCAACACCTTTTGCAACGTCAATTACCACAATAACGCTATCTACAGCAGTTAAAGTTCTAAAAGTATCTTCAGCAAAGTCTTTGTGACCAGGTGTGTCTAGAATATTGATTTTCTTGTCTTTATAAATAAAAGCTAAAACTGATGTAGCCACCGAAATACCACGCTGACGCTCAATCTCCATAAAATCGGAAGTAGCACCTTTTTTGATCTTATTGTTTTTTACAGCGCCAGCTTCCTGAATTGCACCACCAAAAAGTAATAACTTTTCAGTTAAAGTGGTTTTACCAGCATCGGGATGTGAAATAATACCAAAGGTTCTTCTGCGTTGTATCTCTTCTAAAAAACTCATTTGTAAGTTTTGTTTTTGTGTGGGTAAATGTAATCACCTATATTTGAGTGCAAATGTAAAAAAATAACCCAATTATGCTAGGTATATATTTACGATTATCAAAAAAAGATGATGATAATAATTCAATTGAAAACCAATTAAAACAAGCTAGTATATATAAAAGTGAATTATCAGAATATATTGATAACTTCAAAATATATAATGAAGGTGAAGGTAAATCTGGTACATTGGATGATACCAAAAGACCAGAATTAAAAAAACTAACTGATGATATTGAAGCTGGTATTATTACTTCTGTATGGATGCGTAAACAAGATAGACTTGCAAGAAGTGGTAAAGTAGCATTGAAATTTGCAGATACAATTAAAGATAATAATGTTTACTTATTCTTTGGTGATAAAGGTCATTGTGATTTGAATGATTATATGGTGTATTTCCAATTTGGAATTATGGCAATGGTTGATGAACTAAAACCAAAAGCACAATCTGAAGAAACTATTAAATCATTAAAAAGAAATGCAGAAGAAGGTAAAGTAAATGGTCCATTGCCATTCGGTTATGCAACGGATGATAACTCAATTCCATATAAAATTGATAAAGAAGCGAAAATAATCAATGAAATATTTGATAAGTATCTTAAAGGTGAAGGTACTGGTGTTATAGCTAATTATTTGAATAAAAATAAGATAGCAACTAAAAGCAATAAAAAAGCAATTTGGGAGTGCGCAACAGTAAAAAATGTATTGAAGTGCCAATGGTATGTTGGTAAACGTTTATACCAAAAGATTGAGTATAATGTACCAACAATTGTTGATGAGGTTAAATTTGAGAAAACACAAAAAGCTATTGAAATTAGAAAATCGCAAAGATTTGGAGATAAAACTAAATATGACTATTTATTAAGGGGAATTATAAAATGTCATAAATGTAGTCGGAATTATATTGGTAGAACAAGACCAGCAAAACTAGAAAGTTATTACCAATGTTCAAGTAAAAGGAGTAAATACACCAATTGTGGTAATGGGTCACTTAATATTAGAAAATTAGACACTTTTATACTTAAACACTTATTTCATTCGAAGGACTTCATAAATAGATTAGAAGCTATACAAAACTCAAACAGTGTTGTAAATCAATTAAAAATAGATATTGAAACGATAGAAAGAAAGCATATAAAAGCTGAAGCAAAAGTTGTTAGATATGCTAAACTAGTTGGTGATGATTATAATGAAGATAAATATATTTTAAAAGAATATGATAATGCAAAGAATCAATTATCAAAATTAGAGTTAGCACTTAGAAAAGCTAAAATTCAGTATTTTGATGCAACAAATACTGAAGGGTTGGTAAAGTATAAAGAAATCTATAATGAATTTAATATTGATGCTGATTTTGAAACTATTAAATCAGCAGTGCATTCAATAATTGAATCAGTAACAATTGAAAGTAATAAAGATGTAAGTGATAAATTATATTTTTTAGTTAAGATTATTTATAAAGGTTTTAACGATTCTTCAATGTTTGCAGTAAAACGACCATACGAAAAATGGTTATGCCTAAATGAAACAAGAAGCACACCAACACCAGAAGAAATACAAGATGATATAGATGCACTTGAATTTGCGTATGGTGATAAAAAACCAAAGGGTAAGGTATTTACTGAAGATGATGTAAAACAAGATTTTTATACTGAAAGAAATCTTGAACCTATTACAGTTGATAAATCTGAATTAATTGACTTTAACAAACAACCAAGAATTGTTTAATAGACACTATCCTAAAATCTGTGTAAGTTTAAAAACTCAGGGTTAAATTATTTATAGTTTAATCCTGTTT
>Ga0209121_10004331_pt1 | contig 13280 bp, 10 predicted proteins | sample Cruoilmetagenom3_FD_187292 | JGI IMG/M metagenome (GOLD analysis project Ga0209121, IMG submission 187292) | Oil polluted marine microbial communities from Coal Oil Point, Santa Barbara, California, USA - Sample 3 (SPAdes) (version 2) | ecosystem: Environmental > Aquatic > Marine > Oil seeps ... | reverse complement strand
AACTTTTTGAACAATCACCTGCTTGGCCGTTTGTGCTGCAATTCGACCAAAGCCAATGTTTTCAACCTGCTCTTCGAAGGTGTCGCCAGCTTTAAGCGCCGGATCTTTTTCGTGGGCTTCCTCCAGCGTAAACTGGGTACCTAATTCCGCCAGGGTATCGTCATCGACGACATCCCACCAACGGAAGGTATCGTAATCACCGGTATGGCGATCAATCGCCACGCGAATATTGGCATCTTCGTCATAACGTTTTTTAGTCGCCGTAGCCAGAGCCTGTTCGATGGCCTCGAATATTACGCTCGGAGAAACGCCTTTTTCGTTAGAAACGGCTTCCGCCACCATCAAAATTTCTTTGTTCATTTTTCAGCCTCTTGAATCGACCTTAAAACCGGGGAACGATATTCGTTTTTTCAATGCTATCGATAGGGAAAAGATATTCATGCTCATCTACAACCAGCATCACATCTTCACCCTCTACACCACTTAAGCGGCCCTTGAAGTTCCGCCTATTTTCGTAGGGAAAACGTAACCGCAAGGCAACATCCTCTCCAATATATTTCTTAAATTGAGCCAGAGTATATAGCGGCCTATCCAGTCCCGGAGAGGAAACCTCAAGGGTGTACTCACCGCCAATTGGATCTTCAACATCCATCAGGCTGCTTACCTGACGACTCACTTTTTCGCAGTCCTCCACCGAAACAACGCCATCATCTCGATCTAAATAGATACGCAACATAGCACTTCGGCCGGACGACAAATACTCCAAGCCCCAGAACACACAACCCATGGCCTCAACCACTGGTTTGATTAATGCCTCAAGTGTTTCCTGTCTTGTCGCCACAGTAGAATCTCAATATACCCAATCAAAAAATGGGCACTAGGCCCACTTCAATGGCAGCTTACGCCACCTAACAAAAAGCCCCTAAAAAGGGGCCTTTGGAACACGCATTCTCTGCGCATTGATGCCGGAATCAAAATACCAACATCTAAATGTGGTAGCGGGGGCAGGATTTGAACCTACGACCTTCGGGTTATGAGCCCGACGAGCTACCATGCTGCTCCACCCCGCAACAAACACTTCGACTTCCTAGTCATGAAGGTTTTTAACCCTTCAACATCCATCAGGTCATAACTCCTGACTTGGCCCACCAGAAACACCTAAGGGGCTGCTTCAAGGGCCGAGGATTATAGGTCTGCCCTACCTCTTGGTCAAGGACAATCGCCTATTATTCCATGCTTTTTCAACGATTTAATCTATTGTTCTTTTTTTGCTAAAAACTGCCTGTCAAAGCACCCGCTAACCAGCGGGTTAACCTTCATCAAAGCTTACAATCTAAGCCTAAGATGGGACTGCAACCGACAAACAAAAACCCCCAACTATCGGGGCTTTTATAGAGACCCGTAATTATTACCGGTCTTTTATATGGTGCCCAAGGCCGGACTTGAACCGGCACGGCTTACGCCACTACCCCCTCAAGATAGCGTGTCTACCAATTCCACCACTTGGGCAATTAAACCTGCTTACTCTTTACCACCTGCCGCTGGAACATCCTGACTAGAATCAGCAGCCTCTTCTTCCAGCACAGGGATGTCAGCCACAACACTTCCAGCCTCTGGAACTACAGATTCAAGAGATTCCTGAACCGCCTCCAATTCTGGCAAAATTGCGTCCCCGACCCTGGCTGTATCTTTCGCCATCACAGCTAGTCCAAAGCTGGTAATAAAGAATATAGTCGCGAGAATACCTGTCGCCTTACTGAAAAAATTCCAGCCACCGGCACTACCTAAAACCGTCTGCGATGCGCCAGAACCAAAAGAGGCTCCCGCTTCAGCGCCTTTTCCTTGCTGCAACAGAATCATGCCAATAATAGCTAACGCCGTGAGCAGGTGAACAATCAGTATGATCTTTTCCATTCGCCAAATTCAGCCAATTTATAGTTAATTAAATTTTTGCCAATGTACAAATTTTGTTGAATTCCACCGCCTCCAAAGAGGCTCCTCCAACCAATGCACCATCAATATCTGGCTGCATAAATAATTCAGCAGCATTAGCGGCCTTTACACTGCCACCATACAGTATTCTAGTCTTACTCCCGGATTCGCCTAACTGCTGGCGAATCGCCTTATGCACGTTTTGCGCCTGCTCAGCACTCGCTGTTTTTCCGGTGCCTATAGCCCAAACTGGCTCATAAGCTATCACCGCCTCGCAAACTGCATCCAAACCGCTAACACTTATAACCGCATCAATCTGTGCAGCAATTACCGATAAGGTCTCACCTTGTTCTCGCTGCTCGAGAGTTTCACCAACACAAAGCACTGGTATCAAGCCGCCCGATTGAGCCGCAGCAAATTTTTCTGCAACCTGATGATTACTTTCTCCGCAACCACCTTCTTGACCAGCGCGACGCTCAGAGTGACCGACAATGACATATCGACATCCAACCTCTTTCAGCATCTCACTGGACACCTCTCCAGTATATGCGCCAAAACTATGCTCAGAGAGGTTCTGCGCACCAACGGAGATCGCAGAACCCTCCACCCCGGCAATTACTGCAGGTATATATACATAGGGAGGAAAAACAACAACCTCAGCCTCACTTTTTGATTCAAGCAAACCAGAAACGAGCGTGGCAATCGATGCTAGACTGCCATTCATTTTCCAGTTGCCTGCCACCATAGGATGACGCATATAAAGGTTTTCCTGGCCCCGAAAAAGGGGCGCAATCTTAGCCGAGTTAGGGGCAACATACAACCAGCGAGAAACGTAAAACGACAGGAAAATGCCGCCGCCCCACATTGCTAACGACCGCCAGCACCAGCCGGCATCAATCTAAACTTGCCACCAAATAACCTAACCGACTTCTCGCTGAACCACATCGGCCACCTGGCGGACCACTTTACTGACCAACCTGGCGTCTTCGGCCTCTACCATAACCCTCACCAGCGGCTCAGTGCCAGACGGCCTCAACAAGACACGCCCACTATCCTGCAACTCCATTTCGGCTGCTGCCACAGCCTGCTGAATTACCGGAAAATCACTGAGATTAAATTTTTTCTTGATACGGACATTTATCATACTTTGCGGATATTTTTTCATCCCTTTCTTAAGCGTATTAAGCGGCGCACCCGTTTCCCGCATGGCATTCAGCACCTGAAGAGCCGCCACCACACCATCTCCAGTCGTGGTCAAATCGCTACAGATAATATGCCCAGAACTTTCGCCTCCAAGCTGCCATTTATTTTCACGAAGCGCTTCAATGACATAGCGGTCACCCACATTGGTGCGCACAAAGGGTATCCCTAATTCACGCAGCGCTATCTCCATCCCGAAGTTGCTCATCAACGTACCGGCAACCCCACTGCAACCCCCTTGCTGATGCCTCTGCTTGGCGATGACAAAAAGTAGCTCATCACCATCGACGGTATGCCCTTTGTGATCCACAAACAAAACCCGGTCGCCATCACCGTCGAGAGCAATACCCATATCAGCCCCCTCTCTAACCACCGCATCTTGCAGCAGCGCAGGCTTGGTTGAACCACAGTCTTCATTAATATTAAAGCCATCCGGCTCCACAGCCATCTCAACCACATCGGCACCGAGTTCTCGAAAAACATTCGGCGCGGTGTGATAGGTAGCTCCATTGGCACAGTCCACGACAATCTTCAGACCTTCCAAATTACTCCCGGTGGGCAATGTACCCTTACAAAATTCAATATAGCGCCCAACAGCATCCGTCACTCGATGCGCCTTTCCTAACTTGCTTGACTCTTCTGTAACCAGTGGCTTTTGGAGGTAGCTCTCTATGGCCTCTTCCACGTCATCAGGCAATTTAAACCCATCGCCACCAAAGAATTTGATGCCATTGTCGTAATAGGGGTTGTGTGAAGCACTGATAACAATTCCCGCCTGAGCACGAAAGGTTCTTGTTAAATAGGCAATGGCCGGGGTTGGCATGGGCCCGAGAAGCGCGACATCAACACCAGCCGCTATAAGCCCAGCCTGTAGCGCGGACTCAAACATATAGCCCGACACCCGCGTGTCTTTCCCCATTAAAATCAACTTGCGGCCTTTAGTTCTCTCACTGAAGACTTTACCTGCCGCCCAACCCAATTTGAGTACAAAATCTGCGGTAATAGGGCTGGTTCCCACTCGCCCACGAATTCCGTCCGTACCAAAAAAGCTTCTACCCATCCTTTCTTTCCTCAACCGCTCTCATTATTTTCAATACATCTGCCGTAGCAGCAACATCGTGAACACGAAGTATCCCAACGCCCTGCTGGGCAGCCAGCATAGCGAGCGCGACACTACCAACCATACGTTGATCTACCGGCTTATCCAGAATCGCTCCAATCATAGATTTTCGCGACACACCCACCAACAAAGGAAAACCCAGAGCCCTCAACTCTGACAAAGAACGAAACAATGTCAAATTGTGCTCCAGAGTTTTACCAAAGCCAAACCCCGGGTCTAACAAAATATTCTCGGGTGTTATTCCGGCAGCGACACAAGCATTAACCCTAGCCAGAAGAAATGTCTCCACCTCCTGCACCACATCCCGATAACAAGGATTGTTCTGCATCATTCGCGGCTCACCCGACATATGCATAAGGCATACAGGAAGACCCGCTATAGCCACTGCCTCCAAGGCCCCCGGGCATTGCAATGCCCGCACGTCATTAATCATTGCAGCCCCGGCTCTGGCCGCAGCAGCAATAACCTCTGGCGCACTCGTATCCACCGACACGGGAACATCAAAGCGAGCATTTATTGCCTCAACAATAGGTATAACCCTACTGAGCTCTTCGCTAACAGAGACCGGCGTAGCATTTGGACGAGTAGACTCACCACCAACATCAATAATGTTGGCACCCTCAGCCAGTAACGCCTCCACACGGGTCATGACCAACGGTATATCCAACTGGCCGTTCTGCGCAAAGAACCGGCCGCCATCTGAGAAAGAGTCTGGCGTGATATTGAGCACCGCCATAATGCACGGAGAAGAAAGGTCGAGATGATATTGACCGAGGTTCATCTAAAATCCCGGGGAAAGAAAATAAAAGGAAAGATAGCGACCCAGAGAGTGCTCACACAGGACAACTATCAAATCAAAATGCCTCGGCCCACCACCTGTCACCGGTGGCGGGCCGGGGAAATATCGCTTAGTGCTCTTTGGCTGGACCGCCTACCGCATCTCTATCGTCAGCATCATCACTTTCCTGACTGTCTGAGCGACCACCAAAATCATCATCACGCCAGTCGTGAGGCGGGCGCACGGGTCTACGAGACATCAAATCGTCCACCTGATCCGAATCGATCGTTTCGTATTCCATTAAGGCGTCCTTCATAGCATGGAGGATGTCAACATTATCTTCGAGGAGCTTTTTAGCGCGGGCATAGCATTCATCCAGAGTCCTGCGCACTTCTACATCAATCTCCCGAGCAGTATCCTCGGAATAATTCGACTGACCAGCCCCCGGCATTTGCGCCTCGTCTTCCCCATACAAAACCGGGCCCATTTTGTCGGACAAGCCCCAACGACTCACCATGTTACGCGCCATCTGGGTCGCGCGCTCAATGTCATTGGAAGCACCCGTAGTAACGCCATCGGAACCATGTATCAGCTCTTCAGCAATCCGCCCCCCAAACAAACTACACAACTGGCTATCCAGTTGACGCTTGCTTAGGCTGTATTTATCTTCTTCCGGCAAAAATTGTGTGACACCCAGCGCTCTGCCACGAGGAATAATAGACACCTTATGCACGGGATCATGCTCCGGCATTAATCGACCAATAATGGCATGACCCGCTTCATGATACGCCGTATTTTCTTTCTCTTTCTCGGACATCACCATGGAGCGGCGCTCGCCACCCATCATGATTTTATCTCGCGCCTTCTCAAACTCTTCCATGGTAACGATGCGCTTATTTGCTCTCGCTGCAAACAATGACGCCTCATTAATCAAGTTAGCCAAGTCAGCGCCCGAAAACCCAGGGGTACCCCGAGCCACAACACCCAAGTCAACTTTTACATCGATAGGAACTTTGCGCACGTGAACCTTAAGAATCTGCTCACGACCACGAATATCGGGCAAGCCCACATAGACCTGGCGATCAAAACGACCGGGGCGCAACAACGCCTTATCAAGTACATCGGGACGGTTAGTCGCAGCAATGACAATAACACCCTCACTACCTTCAAACCCGTCCATTTCAACCAATAATTGATTTAAGGTCTGCTCGCGCTCATCGTTACCACCGCCATAGCCGCCGCCGCGATGACGGCCTACCGCATCGAGCTCATCGATAAAAATAATACAGGGAGCCTGCTTTTTGGCCTGATCAAACATATCGCGAACGCGAGAGGCACCAACCCCCACAAACATCTCAACAAAATCAGAGCCAGAGATAGAGAAGAAGGGCACCTTGGCCTCACCTGCAATAGCCTTGGCCAGCAGTGTTTTACCGGTGCCCGGAGGACCCACCATCAACACACCTTGTGGAATACGCCCACCTAGCCGCTGAAAGCGGGAGGGATCCCGCAAAAAATCAACCAGCTCATGCACATCCTCTTTCGCCTCATCAACACCCGCCACATCGGCGAATGTCGTGTTGATCTGGTCTTCGCCCAACAGTCGCGCCTTGCTTTTCCCAAAGGCCATAGGGCCGCCACGCCCACCACCGCCACCTTGCATCTGTCGCATGAAAAACATAAAGATAGCCAGAATCAACAAGATGGGGAAGGACGCCACCAGTAGTTGAGTCCACAAGCTCTGAGTCTCAGGTTCCTGACCTACAACCTCTACATTATTATTGAGCAAATCGGTCATCAAACCAGTGTCAGGCACATCTGGGCGAGTGGTTTTAAAGGTGCTGCCATCAGCCCGACGCCCCTCAATAGTCAGCCCCTCTAGCACGACCCTCTCAACTCGACCTGTCTGCACCTCTTCAATGAACGAAGAATAGCTAAGGCTTTTCTCCTGAGCAGGCGGACTGAAATTCTGAAACACAGACAGCAACACTGCTGCAATGATCAGCCACAACACAAGATTTTTCGCCATGTCGTTCAAGTAAACATCCTCTTCTGAACACCACCAACTATTAGCAGCGTTTATATTGGCCTACACCAAAGGGGCAAACCCAGTTAAATTGACCTACACCTGCTCTTTTAGCCCCTTGGCTACCAGATAAACTTCTCGGGACCTTGGCCGCGAAGCATCAGGCTTGCGCGTCACAACGCGCTTAAATTTGGCACGAACTTGCTGCATAAGTTCATCAAACCCTTCACCGTGAAAGACTTTGGCAACAAAATCACCGTCAGGTTTCAATATTTTACAAGCTAAATCCAACGCCAGCTCGACCAAGTACATGGCCTTCGGCTGATCGACAGCCCTCATACCACTCATATTGGGGGCCATATCCGAAATTACAAGGTCTGCCAGATCATCACCAAGAACACCAAGAATCTCATCAAAGACAGACTCCTCAGTGAAATCCCCCTGAATAAAGTCCACACCGGCAATACTGTCCATGGCTAGAATATCAGACGCGATCACGCGCCCCTTTCCACCCACGAGCTTAACAGCCACTTGAGACCAACCACCCGGTGCCGCCCCCAAGTCAACCACCGTCATACCGGGACGAAACAATCGGTCTTTACTATCCAGCTCAATCAGTTTGTAGCTTGCTCGAGATCGATAGCCATCCTGCTGAGAGCGTTTTACATACTGGTCACGATTATGCTCCTGCAACCAACGATGACTACTTTTTGAACGCCCCATAATCGCTTAATTCCCAGTCGGCACACCAACATAGCGGGCCGAATTCACATGATAGCCTCAAAAACGAGCACTACCGAACAACGAATTCTAACGCCTAACATTTTTCTAGCACAGCTAAATTAGACTAAAGACCAATGAGAGCACAGGTTTCTGGCAAATATTAGCGCACATATATTGTATTCGGGATAGAATATGCACCGTTTTTAAGGGTAGCCATTCTATGACACTTTCCAATGATGACAAAAAACACCTGCGACGCTTGGGCCACAACCTGAAGCCTGTCGTCACTGTAGCAGGAAAAGGCTTAAGTGAAGCGGTACTAGCAGAACTAGAGCGCGCATTAAACGATCACGAACTCATTAAAGTAAAGTTGGCTGTTGGAGATAACGAAGCCAAGCGACAGGCCATTACTGAAATCTGCGAAAAACTGGATGCCGAGACCGTTCAAACCATTGGCCATATCGTGCTGCTATTAAAAAGATCCGACAAACCAAACCCCCGCCTGTCCAATCTGCTTCGCTAGCCCCCAGCAACGCCCAATGCGGCTTGCTGAATCCCGTTACAAATGAGACTGACACCCTCGAAAATATAAATAGAGGGGCAAAAAAAACCATGACGCATGTCATGGTTTGATCAACGCTTGTATCAACTCGTTTATAGATGCTTTACGTCATCAATTTCATACTCAATAGCACCCGACGGTGTTTTGATAACCACGATGTCGCCCACCTCTTTACCAATCAACCCTCTGGCAATCGGAGACTGGTAAGAAATCTTATTTGCCTTGACGTCAGACTCATCATCGCCAACGATTTTATAGGTCACAGTTTCATCGGTTTCCAAGTTAATAATATTAACCGTACAACCAAAAATAACCTTATCCCCTTCAGCTATAGCTTTAACATCAATAATTTGCGCATGGCTTAGCTTTCCTTCAATCTCCTGAATTCGCCCCTCGGCAAAACCCTGCTGCTCTCGAGCCGCGTGGTATTCGGCATTTTCCTTCAGGTCACCATGCGCCCTCGCCTCAGCAATAGCCGCCACAATGCGCGGGCGATCCACCTTTTTCAGCTGATCGAGCTCTTGACGAAGGCTCTCGGCACCTTCTACCGTCATCGGTATCTTAATCATCAGTGGTTCCTCAGATGAAGGTCTTGTAGGCGATGTACTTTAATTTCACCCTGATTCTCCAGCGCCATACAAACTGCTTCACCACCAGCTAATGTGGTTGTGTAATAAACGCCATGTTGTTCCGCACTGGAACGAATGGTAGCGGAGTCGGCAATTGCCTGACGACCCTCGGTGGTATTCACAATCAAATCGATCTTATCGTTCTTGATCATATCGACAATATGAGGCCGACCTTCTTGAACTTTATTAACGTTCTCCACAGTACAACCGGCTTCTCTCAACACCCTGGCTGTACCTTCAGTGGCCACCAGCGTAAAACCCGTAGCAATCAGGCTTTTTGCCACACTGGCAATACCCGCCTTGTCCGGCTCGCGCACACTAAGAAATGCAGTCCCGGAAGTCGGGATAGGATCACTAGCGCCCAGCTCCGCTTTTGCGTAAGCCTCAGCAAAGGTGTCGGCAACCCCCATAACCTCGCCAGTAGACTTCATCTCCGGCCCAAGAATTGGGTCAATACCAGGGAATTTATTAAAGGGCAGTACCGCCTCCTTCACACTGAAGTAACTTGGCACCACTTCTTTAGTAAACCCTTGCTCCGCCAACGTCATACCGGCCATACAGCGAGCCGCCACTTTAGCCAGAGAAGTACCAATACATTTGGAGACAAACGGCACTGTGCGAGAAGCCCGAGGGTTTACCTCAATCACATAAATCTTCTCATCCTGCCAAGCCAGCTGGACATTCATCAAGCCTTTTACTTCAAGCTCAACGGCCATGGCTTTTACAACGCTGCGCATCTCATCTTGCACTGCTGCAGGAAGACTATAAGGCGGCAGGGAGCAGGCAGAATCACCCGAGTGAATCCCCGCTTGCTCGATGTGCTGCATGATGGCACCAATGACAACTTCACTGCCATCAGACACGGCATCGATATCCACCTCAACTGCAGATGACAGGAAATAATCCAGCAACACGGGAGCGTCATTGGAAACCTGGACTGCTTCACGCATATAACGCGCCAGCTCTTCTTCCTTATAAACGATTTCCATAGCGCGACCACCCAACACATAGGATGGACGAACTACCAATGGATAACCAATACCAGCTGCCGCTTCAACGGCTTCTTCTGCAGAGCGAACAATCGCATTAGGCGGCTGCAACAAATCCAGCTTATGTATCATTTGCTGGAAGCGCTCGCGATCTTCCGCACGATCAATCGCATCCGGCGTCGTTCCAATAATGGGAACGCCCTCCGCCTCCAGCGCGCGAGCCAACTTCAGGGGTGTTTGACCGCCAAACTGTACGATCACGCCCTTGGGTTTTTCCACATAGACAATTTCTAGCACATCCTCAAGCGTCACCGGCTCAAAGTAAAGGCGATCAGACGTATCGTAGTCGGTGGAAACCGTTTCTGGGTTACAGTTGACCATAATGGCTTCGTAACCGTCTTCGCGCATAGCCAGTGCCGCATGAACACAGCAATAGTCAAACTCGATACCTTGACCAATACGGTTGGGACCACCACCTAACACCAGAATTTTATCTCGACCAGAAGGCTGGGACTCACACTCCTGCTCATAGGTGGAGTACATATAAGCTGTCGCTGTTGAAAACTCTGCCGCACAGGTATCCACTCGCTTGAACACGGGTCGTACATTAATAGATTGACGCGCGTCTCTCACTCTCTTCTCGTCTGTTTTTAACAGCACAGAAAGTCGCTTATCAGAAAAACCTTTACGCTTGAGACGAAGCAGTCGATCCGCAGAAAGCCGATATAACGACTCACTTTCCAAGCGGATTTCATCAAGAATAATGTCTTCTATCTGCACCAGGAACCAAGGATCAATGGCCGAAAGGTTGAAAACATCCTCTACGGACAAACCTGCGCGAAAAGCATCACCCACGTACCAAATACGCTCGGCGCCGGGCTCCCTTAACTGCTGGCGCAGCTCAACCAAACCTTCTTCCGTCTCGACATCGACCTTAGACTCGAAACCAGCAGAGCCAACTTCCAGCCCCCGGAGGGCTTTCTGAAGAGACTCCTGGAAGGTACGACCAATCGCCATCACCTCGCCCACCGACTTCATTTGAGTGGTCAGCTTGGCATTGGCTTGGTTAAATTTCTCAAAAGCAAAACGGGGAATCTTGGTAACAACGTAATCAATACTGGGCTCAAACGAGGCCGGTGTCGCACCACCGGTAATATCATTCTGCAACTCATCAAGGGTGTAACCCACGGCGAGTTTTGCCGCTACTTTAGCAATAGGAAAACCGGTAGCCTTGGATGCCAGCGCCGAAGAACGAGACACACGCGGATTCATTTCAATCACCACGAGCCGGCCATCTTCCGGATTCACAGCAAACTGAACATTGGAACCACCCGTTTCAACACCAATCTCTCGCAACACCGCAATCGAGGCGTTACGCATGATCTGATATTCCTTGTCCGTCAGGGTTTGAGCTGGAGCAACGGTAATAGAGTCTCCAGTATGCACGCCCATAGGATCAAAGTTTTCAATGGAACAGATAATAATGCAGTTATCGTTCTTGTCCCGCACCACCTCCATCTCGTACTCTTTCCAGCCGATCAGGGATTCATCGATCAACAACTCATTGGTGGGCGATAAATCGAGACCACGCTGGCATATCTCGACAAACTCTTCTCTGTTATAGGCAATACCCCCGCCTGACCCGCCCATCGTAAATGAGGGTCTAATAATACAGGGATAGCCAAACCGATCAGGCACCTGCAATGCCTCTTCCAAGCTGTGAACGATGACCGCCTGCGCTGTTTCCAGGCCAATTTTCTTCATCGCCTTATCAAAACGATTGCGGTCTTCTGCCTTATCAATGGCATCCGCATCGGCGCCAATCATATCGACACCAAACTTCTCGAGCACACCTTCACGGGCCAAATCCAGCGCACAGTTAAGCGCTGTTTGCCCACCCATGGTTGGGAGCAAGGCATCGGGGCGCTCTTCTTCTATAATTTTGGCAACAGTCCGCCACTCCACCGGCTCAATATATGTGGCATCGGCCATCGATGGGTCGGTCATAATAGTGGCAGGGTTAGAATTCACCAGAATAACCCGGTAGCCCTCTTCACGAAGTGCTTTACAGGCCTGGGCACCGGAGTAATCAAACTCACATGCCTGCCCAATGACAATAGGACCTGCGCCGAGGATTAGAATACTTTTAATATCAGTTCTTTTTGGCATAAGTTATCGTTAATTCAGGCTTGTCGCAGTTATCTTTCTAGGTTTGGTTTCACAATTTGTGTGCAAACCATTCTTTCCAGTATTTCAGTCTTTCGTATTACAAACGCAGAGTCCTATCAGGGGTTCAATACACCCTAATTCTGCGAAGCTCGTATCAATTCAAAAAAGTGATCAAACAGAGGCGCGGCATCATGTGGTCCGGGACTAGCTTCCGGGTGCCCCTGAAAACTGAAGGCCGGCTTATCCGTACGATGAATCCCCTGCAACGACCCATCGAACAGTGAACAATGTGTGGCACGCAAGGTATTGGGTAGCGTTTGCTCATCGACAGCAAAGCCATGGTTCTGACTGGTAATAAGCACGGTACCACCATCGAGATCTTTTACCGGGTGGTTCGCCCCATGGTGACCAAATTTCATTTTTACGGTTTTGGCGCCACTGGCAAGAGCCAGCAACTGGTGCCCCAAGCAAATGCCAAAAACAGGGATATCCGTTTCAAGAATTTGCTGAATCGCTTCGATGGCATAATCGCATGGTTCGGGATCACCTGGCCCATTGGATAAAAAGATACCGTCGGGATTCATAGCCAGCACATCAGCTGCCGGTGTTTTGGCGGGCACAACAACAAGATCCGCGCCACGATCCACCAACATTCGCAAAATATTACGCTTGGCACCAAAATCGTAAGCAACTACCTTGTACGGTTTTTCGGCTGGCTGAACATAGCCTTTACCCAGCGACCAGCTGCCTTCATTCCACTGGTAGGCCTCTTGAGTGGTTACCTCTTTGGCCAGGTCCATCCCCTTCAACCCAGTAAATCTACGCGCAACAGCCAGGGCCTTCTGCTCGTCCACATCACCGGCCATCAGACAGCCATTTTGTGCACCCTTTTCGCGAAGAATTCGGGTCAATTTACGTGTATCAATATCCGCGATGCCCAGAATATTATTGGCTTTAAGGTAGTTATCGAGTGTCTGCTGAGAGCGAAAGTTACTGGCCAATAACGGCAAGTCCCGAATGACCAGACCTGCAGCCCAAATACGATCCGACTCTTCATCTTCTGCATTGATTCCGGTGTTACCGATATGGGGGTAAGTCAGGGTAACGATCTGACGAGCATAGGAGGGGTCTGTCAGTATTTCCTGATAACCG
>Ga0209121_10004330_pt1 | contig 13281 bp, 13 predicted proteins | sample Cruoilmetagenom3_FD_187292 | JGI IMG/M metagenome (GOLD analysis project Ga0209121, IMG submission 187292) | Oil polluted marine microbial communities from Coal Oil Point, Santa Barbara, California, USA - Sample 3 (SPAdes) (version 2) | ecosystem: Environmental > Aquatic > Marine > Oil seeps ... | reverse complement strand
CCCCGCGCCATTCACTCCGACCAATGCAGCGATCGTGCCGCGCGGAATGGCAAAACTCGCGTCTTTTAGCGCTGTAACACCGTTGCGGTAGGTCACGGTCAACCCGTCAGCATACAGGCCCGCTTGGTTTTTTGACGTTTGGTGCTCTGCTGGGGGCGGTAAGTTCATTGTGTCAGCCCCTCAACGATTGTTTCAGTCGTGACGCGCAGAAGGTCTAGATAGGTCGGTACAGGGCCACCCTCGAGCGATAGCGAGTCCACATATAGAACGCCTCCGTAGCGCGCACCGGTTTCACGGGCGACCTGTTCGGCGGGGTCAGTATTGACTGTGCTTTCACAAAACACAGCACGGACATTATTTTCGCGCACGGTATCAATGACGTTGCGCACCTGTTGCGGCGTGCCTGTTTGGTCGGCGTTCATCGGCCAGAGGTAGGCTTCCTTCAATCCAAAGTCCCGCGCGATGTAGCTAAATGCGCCTTCGCAGGTCACAAGCCAGCGCTCACTTTCAGGGATCGCAAGGATATGCTCGCGCAATGGAGCGATCGCGTCCGTAATTTCGGCTTTATAAGCAGTCGCGTTTGCAGCGTAGATTGCGGCGTTTTCCGGATCATGTTCAGACATCGCTGCTTGAATGTTGTCGATATAGACCAATGCATTACCCAAGCCCATCCAAGCATGTGGGTTGGGTAGGCCTTCATAGCTTCCCGCCGCAATGGATATCGTTTCAATCCCCTCAGAGATCGTTGCGGATGGGACGTCGCCAAGGTTGCCGATGAATTGCTCAAACCAGAGTTCAAGGTTCATACCGTTCCAAAGGATCAGGTCAGCACCGGACGCGCGAACAAGGTCTTGCGGCGTCGGTTGGTAACCGTGAATTTCAGCGCCAGCACGGGTGATGGATTCAACAGTTGCCGCGTCACCAGCGACGTTCCGGGCCATGTCAGCGATTACCGTGAAGGTTGTCACGACCTTGAATTCAGGGGTTTGCGCCGCTGGGCTAGATGCTGAGCGGCCGAAAAGAACGGCGGCGATCACACCTAAGATGAGAACCGCGGTTACAATTAGGGTACGCGAGGACATGCTTATGTCTCCAATGGGTTTCACCCTGAGTTATGGGCGCTGGGGACGGGAAGTCAATGTAGTTGCGAATTATTCGCAATAAAAAACGAGTACGCTGAAAATGTCGACACCACGGGCCGTTAGCCGCGGTGCAAACAAGGGTCACGAAAGAGTCTTTCAGGAATTTCTTGATAATGCTGCGGTTTTCTTAGATTAACATCCAATTAAGAAATAGGGGCACCAATGACCGATAAATCTGCATATCCGCGCGACCTTACGGGTTACGGCGCGACACCACCAATTGCGAATTGGCCGGGCGATGCACGTATCGCAGTGCAAATTGTACTTAATTATGAAGAAGGCGGAGAGAACAACATCCTCCACGGGGATGCTGCGTCAGAGGCGTTTTTGTCCGAGATCGTCGGTGCAGCTGCGTGGCCGGGGCAACGCCATGCCAACATGGAATCAATCTATGAATATGGTGCGCGGGCAGGTTTTTGGCGTCTTCACCGTATCCTGAGCCACTTACCAATAACTGTTTACGGCGTTGCAACGGCGCTCGCCCGTGCACCCGAGCAGCTGAAGGCCATGCTTGAGGCAGGCTGGGAAGTCGCGTCGCATGGTTTGAAATGGGTCGAGCATAAAGACATGCCCGAGGCCGAGGAACGTGCGCAGATCGCCGAGGCAGTTCGGTTGCACACCGAGATTATCGGTACTCGCCCAACGGGGTGGTACACAGGGCGTTCGAGCGCAAACACGATCCGTTTGGCCGCCGAAGAGGGTGGCTTCAAGTATATCGCAGACAGTTACGCCGATGACGTTCCATACTGGTTAGAGTTCGGCGAGCAGGACCAGTTGATTGTCCCTTATACATTGGACTGTAACGATATGCGGTTTGCCACGCCGCAGGGTTTCAACTCTGGTACGCAGTTCTTTGACTATCTGAAGTCCACGTTTGATGTGCTTTACGCGGAAGGCGGGCGGATGATGTCGCTCGGTCTGCATTGCCGACTTGTTGGGCGTCCGGGCCGCGCACAAGCCCTGCAAGATTTCATCACCTACGCCAACGGCCATGAAGGTGTTTGGTTCGCGACCCGTGAAGAAATTGCAGACCATTGGGCCGCGCAAAACCCGGCGAAACGTTGGGCGCGTCCGAGCCAGATGGAAGCAGCAGACTTCGTGACGGCTTTTGGTAGTATCTTTGAACACTCACCGTGGATTGCAGAACGCGCCTATGCGCTGGGCCTTGGTGTAACGCACGACAGCGCCACCGGCGTTCACTCTGCGCTTTGCCGGATGTTTCGTAGCGCCAGCCGTGACGAACGTCTTAGCGTTTTGATCGCGCACCCTGATTTGGCGGGTAAGCTTGCCGCCGCTGGTCGCCTCACAGCCGAAAGTACATCTGAACAGGCGGGCGCTGGGCTGGATGCGTTGACCGACGAAGAACGCGAGACGTTTCAGGCACTCAACACCCAATACGTTGAAAAGCACGGCTTCCCCTTTATTATAGCCGTACGTGACAATGATAAGGCCAGCATTTTGGCTGCGTTCTACACGCGCATTGAACATGACACCGAAACTGAATTTCTCACCGCTTGTAAGCAAGTTGAACGCATCGCTGAGCACCGCCTGTTGGATCACTTCGCATGAGCCACGTCAAAGCGCACCCACTAACCGCAGACGCCTTCGCCCCGTTTGGCGACGTGCTGGACTGCACGGGTGAGGCAGACAAGATCATCAATCAGGGTTTGTGTGGGCGGTTTCATGATCGCGCGGAGCTTGATTTCACTGACGGTAAGGCGGGCATTAGCCTGTTTAACGCGCAACCACGCAACCTTCCGTACACGTTAAAGATGATGGAACGTCATCCTGATGGCAGCCAAGCGTTCATCCCGATGACCGAGCATTCGTTCCTCGTAATAGTGGCGCAAGATAACAACGGTGTGCCGGGTAATCCGCAAGCATTCATCACAAAATCTGGACAGGCGATCAATTTTCACCGCAACATATGGCATGGAGTGTGTACCCCGCTTACATCCCCCGGCCTCTTTGCTGTGGTCGATAGGATTGGTTCGGGTGAGAATTTACAAGAACATTGGTTCGACGGTCCAGTCATCATCGAGCCATAGACGAAGCCCGCGCAAGAAGGGTCAAAACTAACTCTAGGGAAATAAAAGGGACAATAACAATGACAGATACAGCTTATTCAGATCCAAACGTGACGCCGCCGTTGGCGCAGGCGGTACCGCTTGGACTTCAACACGTGCTGGCGATGTTCGCCTCAAACGTGACGCCATCCATCATCGTCGCAGGGGCAGCTGGCCTTGCGTTTGGCGGGCCAGAGCAAATTTACCTGATTCAAATGGCGATGCTGTTTGCGGGTGTCGCGACACTCTTTCAAACTATCGGCATAGGCCCGATTGGTGCGCGTTTGCCGATCATGCAGGGTACATCTTTTGCGTTTGTTGGTGTGCTTGCCGGCATCGCAGCCACAATGGGCCTGAGCGTCGCACTGACGGCTTGTATCATTGGCGGTATGATCCACTTCGCGTTGGGCGCTGTGATCAAGCAGTTGCGTTGGTTGTTCCCACCTCTCGTGACGGGTCTCGTGATCCTTGCGATTGGTCTGTATCTCATTCCAGTTGCGATCAAGTACGCAGCGGGTGGTGCAGCGTCATTCCAAATGGAAGCTGAAAGCTTCGGCTCCCTTAAGCACTGGGCAGTTGCTTTGACGGTGATCGTCGTGTCCTTGCTGCTGAAGTTCTTCACCAAAGGCACGCTGTCTAACGCCTCGATTCTGATCGGTCTTTTGGCGGGTTATGCATTGGCGTTCGCGCTGGGCATGGTCAACTTCGGTGCCGTGTCAGGTGCGTCTTGGATCACTCCAATCAAGCCGCTGCCATATGGGTTTGAGTTCAACCTTGGGGCTGTCATCGCGGTGACAATCGTGTCCATCGTGTCTGCAATTGAAACTGTTGGCGACGTATCCGCGACTGCAAAAGCAGGCGCTGCGCGTGATGCAACAGACGAAGAAGTTGCTGGTGCGACCTACGCTGACGGTCTTGGAACCGCAATTGCAGGCGTGTTCGGTGGTTTGCCAAACACATCCTTCAGCCAAAACGTCGGTATCGTTGGTATGACAGGCATTATGTCGCGCCACGTTGTGACAATCGCTGGTCTGATCATGATCGTCTGTGGCTTGATGCCAAAAATCGGCGCTGTCATCGCATCTATGCCACTGCCCGTTCTTGGCGGCGGTGTGATTGTGATGTTTGGTATGGTCGCTGCTGCTGGTCTTAACATGCTGTCTGAGGTTCAGATGAGCCGTCGTAACATGGTTATCATCGCAGTCTCGCTCGCCTTTGGTCTGGGTCTGAACCTTGTGCCAACGGCTGTTCAGTACCTGCCTGCTACGCTGAAGGTTTTGGCAACATCCGCTGTTGCGCCGACAGCTTTGATGGCTGTGGTCCTGAACCTGGTTCTTCCACATGAAGACGAAGTCGCTTCCTAAGCGAAGAACAGCTTAAATCAACAGGGCCTCCGCAGCGATGCGGGGGCTCTTTTTTTGTGGTGCGGCAACGTCTTGCCACGGTCAGGTTATTCCCCGTTGAACATTCGCGCCGTTCGCGTTGACCCTGCTCGAAGTGTTTTAGGAAGGGGCCGGATTATGGGCTTCGGTACATCATTAGGCTGAGCGATAGTTGACCCGCAGCTGCAAACACACGGTCACACCTTGAAACCGCCCATCATCTAAGCCACATGTTCGCCAACCATTGATGCCCTTTGAGAACAGGTTTCGCCATGCCAGACAGAACATTCATTCGCCACGTTGTCCTCTTTAGTGCCAAGGACAAGGCAGACGTTGCGCGGATTGTTGACGGGCTTTCGATGTTGGCAGATATCCCGTATGCGTCCGTTTTTGAGGTCGTTCAAAACAGCCAAGTTGATGCGCTGTCCGGCGAAATTGATGTTGTTGTCTATGCTGAATTCGTCGATGACGCCGCACTTCAGGCTTACAAATCCCATCAGATCTATCAGGACGCGATTGCCGTAGTGCGCCCCTTGCGCGAAATGCGGATCGCTGCTGACTTTTGACGCAGGATCGCCCATCAAGAGTGGTCTTTGACAAAGGGCCAAGCGGGAATGGAGCGGAGTTTTCGCAGCCAAGTGATGTTATTCGCGCTGATACGCCCGCTGAGGTCGACGCGGCCTTTGCCGCGATGCAACAGGCGCAAGCGGATGGGAAATGGCTTGCCGGATATGTGTCGTACGAGTTCGGGTACCTGACGTCGCACAAGCTTGAACAGTTGTTGCCGGAAAACCGTGAAGTTCCGCTTATCCACTTTGGTGTTTTCGACGCGCCGCAACCGCTGACTGCTGAGGTGATTGAAACACCTGCCGAGCTGGACCAATTAAGTCCGCAGTGGAGTGCGCAAAAGTATGGGCAAGCCTTTAGCGTCGTGCATGACTACATCGGTGCGGGCGATATCTATCAGGTGAACCTAACTTTCCCGATCGCCACACGTTCAACCACGTCATCAGATGTACTTTATGCAGGGTTAAAGCAGCGCCAAGTTGTGCCGCATGGTGCGTTGGTGGATTTGGATGGCGTAGCATTACTGTCGCGATCGCCTGAATTGTTTTTCAAGCTCTCCTCAGATGGTGAGCTGAAAACGAAACCGATGAAGGGCACAGCCCCGCGTGGGAAAACACCCGCCGAAGACGACGCGCTGCGCGATGGTTTGCAAGCGTCTGAGAAGAACCGCGCTGAGAACCTGATGATTGTTGATCTGCTACGCAACGACATGTCGCGCGTGTCTGAGATAGGCAGTGTGAAGGTGCCAGAACTGTTCACTGTCCAACGTTTTGCGACCTTACATCAGATGACATCGACCATCACGTCCAAGGTCGTAGACGGAACCAACATCAAAGACCTGTTCATGGCGCTGTTTCCATGCGGGTCAATTACGGGTGCACCCAAGGTGCGGGCGATGGAAATCATCGCTGAAATTGAAACGCAGCCACGTGACGCCTATTGCGGGTCAATCGGATGGATCGCGCCGGATGGCGCAATGGAATTCAACGTTGCGATCCGCACGTTGATGTATCGAGCAGACGGATCTGTGCAGCTGAACGTGGGCGGGGGCGTCGTCTATGACAGCACCGCGCAGGACGAGTACGATGAGGCGCTTTTAAAGGCGCAGTTCACGAACCTCGGATAGCTATATTCAACCCTGTTTCCTGTTGGTCGACGTTCCTGTTGATCCACGTTCGCGGATTTAACTGGATTATCATGCGCAGTGGCCTGAATCTGCAACGGGCCTACTTGACCCCTTTGATAGGGCCAGCAAATGGGTGCCAATAGGGCCAATTTCGGAAAACCAATTGACGTGAAGTCCATTCGCTACCTACGCTGATCACGCGAAAAGCACGTCTCACTAGGGTGGGACATAACAATAAAGTTGCCCAATCCAAATCGGGTAACGCTCCAACCAACAGGGGAATCCCAATGTTCAAGAAAACAACTGGCGCTATCGTTCTTAGCGCAGTCGCTGCTCTGACTGGCTCTACTGCTATGGCAGACGGTCACGCAATCACGGTCGGCTACTTCCTTGAGTGGCCAATGCCATTCCAATACGCCAAAGTTAATGGCACATACGAAGAAGCACTCGGCATGGAAATCAACTGGGTGTCTTTTGACACCGGTACTGCGATGTCCGCAGCTATGGCATCCGGTGACGTTCAGATGTCCGTTTCCCAAGGTGTTCCACCATTCGTTGTTGCAACATCCGCGGGGCAAGACCTTCAGATGCTCGACGTTGCAGTGTCCTACGCTGACAATGACAACTGCGTTGTACGTTCTGACCTCGAAATCGATGCGTCTTCCGTAGCCGATCTCGCGGGCTCCAAGGTTGCAGTTCCACTCGGCACAGCTGCGCACTACGGCTTCTTGCGTCAGATGGACCACTTTGGCGTGGACGTGTCCTCACTTGACGTCGTCGACATGTCACCACCAGACGGTGCGGCGGCACTGGCACAAGGTTCCATCGATATGATGTGTGGTTGGGGCGGTTCGCTGCGTCGTGCACTGGAAAGTGGCAACACATTGATGACCGGTGACGAGAAAACAGCCCTCGGCATTTTGGTGTTTGATGTAACATCCGCACCGACTGGATGGGTTGCTGAAAACAGCGAAACAGTTTCAAAGTTCCTTGCGGTGACAGCAGAAGCTAACGCCATGTGGAATGCTGGTGACATGGCAGACACAATGTTGCCTGTCATCGCTCAGGACGCTGGTATGGACGTTGAAGCCACTGCTGCAACAATGGCGACATTCGTGTTCCCAACTGTTGAAGAGCAGCTTGGTGCGGCTTGGCTTGGTGAATCTGCTCCGTCTTACCTCAAGGGTGTAGCAGACGTCTTTGTTGCAGCGGGTTCTATCGATGCCGCACTGGACTCCTACGAGGGTGCAATCAACACAGGTCCATTGGCTTCCGCCAACGACATGTAAGTACCAAAATCGGGGGCCTGGTGCGCACGCCGGGCCCTCGTATTCTAAGGTACAGGCCATCACACCTGACCATACCCCCACCCAATTTGGCGCCGTGGCGCTAGGGAGTCCCCAATGAACGGATTATCTATCCAAGGTCTGTCGATGCGTTTCGACCTGCCAAATGGCAGCTATGTCCAAGCGCTCCAAGATGTTTCAATCGACCTTAAGCAAGGTGAGCTTCTTAGCGTGCTCGGGCCATCTGGCTGCGGCAAGACAACGCTACTGAACATCGTTGCGGGTTTCCTTGCCCAGACCGACGGAAAACTGGTTCTGAATGGCCACGAGATTACTGGACCAGACGCCGAACGCGGGATGGTCTTCCAAGCGGGCGCCCTGTTTGAATGGATGTCGGTGCGCGACAACGTCAGTTTTGGTCCGCGTATGGCGGGAAAGAAAAAGGCTGACTATATGGGCAACGTCGATCATTTGCTTGATGTGGTTGGCCTGCAAGATTTCAAAGAAAAGATGGTTTACGAACTGTCAGGCGGGATGCAGCAACGTGTGGCACTGGCCCGTTGTCTCGCCAATGACCCTGATGTCATTTTGATGGATGAACCCCTTGGCGCGCTTGATGCGCTGACACGTGAGAAGATGCAAAGCCTCGTTCTGAAACTGTGGAAAGAGACAGGAAAAACGATCATCCTGATTACCCACTCCGTTGAAGAAGCTTTGTTGCTTGGCGAGCGCTTGATCGTTATGGCCCCACGCCCTGGTCGTATTCACAAAGAATACAACCTTCCTTTTGCTGAGCTCGGCGTTGATGCCGATCTGCGGGAGGTTAAGAAGCACCCTGATTTCGGCAGTAAACGAGATGAAATTCTCAACATGATTTGGGATATGGAAGAAGAAATTATGGGCCGCACAGGGGAGGACGCATAACATGGCTGGAAATGTAAACCTCGTCTGTACACGCGAGCGCCTTGGCGAAGTTGTCTCGGATCTGCGCGCAGTCACGATTCCCGAAGGACAAACACTTGAGGCCGGATTTACGCCACCGAGCGGTTGTGAAATCGCGTCAACTTGGGAAATCATCTCATATCAGTTCGGCACCTTGTTCAGCGAACTCTGGGCCGAGACTGGCAACGTGTTGTTGGGGGCCTTCAACGCGGTTCCTTATCTGGCGGGTTATGTCCTATTAATTCTGCTGTTCATGGTGTTTTGGCGGGCGATCAAGACCTTCCTAACGCCAAAGAATGACTACGCCTCGCTCAAGACAGTGACATTCGGTGACGAAAGCGCCGTGCGTTCGGAAACCGCAGCATCAATCATTTCGGTTGGGCTGATCTTTGTGATCTGGTGTTCATTCACCGGCTCCGTGCTCGTGCCGAAATTCATGCACCTACCTGCGCCTTTTGTCGGTCAGGATACGTTCACCTACACAGCACAAGACGCTGACGGGAACCGTGATGACGCAACCGTACGTGTTGATGTCCTGAAGGCGGGCGAGGACTCTATCGGCGCTGAAATCGATGCCGGTGATGGCTTTGCCAAGAACGATGCCGTCGAGATCACAGTATATCGCAGTGAGATCGTCGCTTGGGATGGCAATGATGACGTTGATCGTCGCAACGACGGTGCTCGGATTGTCGCGATTAACGGTCAGGAATTTGAATTCGACGCCAGCCAACGCGATGACGAAGGCAACTTAACGCAGACGCCGCCTACTTTTGACATCGGGTTTGCCAACGTTGCGATCACTGATCGCGGTACCCTCAACGTCTCTCCAAATCCGGGTTGGCAGATGCAACCGCTTTATCTGCCTCCACCTGAGGCCGTCTGGAACCGCTTTATCGAAACCGCCAAATACGGCTATCAGAACGTTTACCTGACCGTGCACCTTGGCTTCTCGCTGTTCCGTGTGATCGTGGGCTTCTTGCTTGGCGCTATCGTTGGCATCCCGCTGGGCTACGCGATGGGCCTGTCCAACTGGTTCCGTGGTTGGTTCGACCCAATCGTGGAATTTATGCGGCCTGTTCCGCCACTGGCTTTGATCCCGCTTGTGATCATTTGGTTCGGTATCGGTGAAGTCGGCAAGATTTTCCTGCTGTTCCTCGCCGCTTTGTGGATCATGGCAATCGCCGCACGCTCGGGTGTGTCCGGTGTGCGTATCACTAAGGTTCACGCTGCATACTCACTCGGTGCGTCCAAGTGGCAAATCTTGCGTCACGTCATCATCCCTAACAGCTTGCCGGAAATCTTCACCGGTGCACGTGTTGCGATGGGTGTATGTTGGGGAACTGTTGTGGCTGCCGAATTGGTCGCCGCTGAGGAAGGCATCGGTAAAATGATTACCACCGCGTCCAAGTTCCAAAGCACGGACATCATTTTGATGGGTGTGATTATCATCGGCATTGTTGGTTTCGGTATCGACATGCTGATGCGTATGGCGGAACGCCGACTGGTGCCGTGGAAAGGCAAAGCCTAACACTACGCCTAAGCAATAGGTATTAAGGCCGGAGCATCGTTGCACCGGCCTTTTTCGATTCCAGAAAGGGGGGGAGGTCAATCAGACAAGCAAATCTTGTTCCGGTCCAGATCTCGCACATATCCAGAGTATCGCGGGCCTTTCTGACTTGGAACGCCTTCAGAGGTGGCCCCTAGCTCAAGCGCGAGTTTGTGCCTGCGGTCCACTTCTTTCGAAGGCCCCACGCTGAATCCGACCATCGTGCCATTGCCGTTGGTTGCGGGCTGTCCGTCAAACGGAAGCGCAACCGCGAACGCGAAATCATCGCCTAGCCAATAGGTCATGCGTTCTGATGCGACCATTTTGTTCATGCCAAGCCCGTCGAAAAGCCCGTCATAAAACGCAATGGCCGCATCCATGTCGTTTGTCCCGACGACGAAATAGTTCATTTTCATTTTTGTACCTTTGAAATCCAGTGGTGTGTATGCAGCGTATAATTGACAAATAGGACATTTTACGTCCTATTTGTTGCATGGGACGAACAAACTCAACTGGTCGAATAAGGCGGCTGGAATTGCTGGCGGTTCAGCTTAAGCAGAACGAACTTTGCACCGTGCAAAACCTAGCTCAGCAACACGGTGTGAGCGAGCGTACGATTACACGCGACCTATCGCTCATGCGGGAGCAAGGACTGCCCATTGACGCCGATCGGGGTCGTGGCGGTGGGGTGCGACTCGATCGAAAGTGGGGTGTTGGCCGGATTAACCTCAGCTATCCAGAGGCCGTTGATCTTTTGATAAGCATTGAGGTTGCCGAGCAGATGAACTCGCCCATGTTCCTCGCGAACCTCGGGTCAGTCCGGCGCCAATTGGTGGCGTCCTTTTCCCCAGAAAAACGAAACAAAGTCGAGCGCATGAAGTCGCGTATTCTGATTGGCGACACCGCATCGACCTATGTGCAGTCTAGCATGAATGCCTTGCCAGAACGTGTTGTGCAGACGTTGCACCAAGGGTTCATCGACCAGCAAACGATAGAGATTAGTTATCAGCGGGAAGACATGGAAATCTCCCAACGAGTGATTGAGCCTCATTTCCTGCTGCTAAATTATCCGGTTTGGTATGTGGTTGCGATTGATCACCTTCGAAAAGCGCCACGGGTTTTTCGGTGTGATCGGATACAGTCTGCCCTTGGCACCGGCACTGGTTTCAAGCTTTTGCCAAAGGGCGCTTTCGACAGGTCGCTTGATGGCAGCAACCTTTCGGTTTGACCCGCCAGTTGGTGTCAGAAATTACGAAGCCCGCCTGTATTTCGACAGACGGGCTTCATCGTTTCACTTTAACGGATTACTCGACCGCTTGGTCCGTGATCACCGTTGTATAAGCACCTTCTGGCGCCGTTGAGATGACCGGGTCAGACCCACCAGCCAGCAATGTTGCCACAGTGCGTTCATAGGCTTCAACGTCCAACGCACCCGTGCTGCCCGCTGTCAGTTTGGCAATCTCACCCATCATGCGGGCCTGTGCTGCTTCTGACTGCGCACCAGTTTCATCGTATTCAATGATGATCGCAGCCGCTTCGTCGACGTTCTCTTCGGCATAGCGCCAGCCAGCCATAGACGCGCGCACGAAGCGTACCATTTTGTCCACAAACTCAGGATCATCAAGGTTATCTTCCAGCGCGTAGATGCCGTCTTCAAGTGTCGCAACACCTTGGTCTTCGTACTTGAATGTCACCAGCTCATCAGGGTTCACGCCTGCATCCAGAACTTGACCGTATTCGTTGTATGTCATTGTGGAAATACAGTCTGCCTCGCGGTTCAGCAGCGGGTCGACGTTGAAGCCTTGCTTCAGAACCGTCACACCGTCTTCGCCACCCTCAGTTCCAATGCCGACCTGACTCATCCAGCTGAGGAATGGGTATTCATTGCCGAAGAACCAAACGCCGATGGTCTTGCCACGGAAATCTTCAACGCTTTCGATGCCGGTATCTTTCCAGCAGGTCAGCATAAGGCCAGATGATGTAAACGGCTGCGCGATGTTCACGACTGGCAGACCTTTTTCACGTGCGGCCAAGGCGGATGGCATCCAGTTCAACATGATGTCAGCACCGCCGCCAGCAAGGACCTGCGGAGGAGCGATATCAGGGCCGCCTGGAAGGATTGTCACGTTCAGGCCTTCGGCCTCGTAGAACCCTTGGTCGAGCGCCACGTAGTAGCCCGCAAACTGCGCTTGCGTGACCCACTGCAATTGCAGCGTCACATCATCGTCCGCCAATGCGGTTGTGCCAAGTAGTGCAGCCAATGCTGCCGTTGTGAATGTCGTCTTCATGTTGACCTCCTAAGTCAGTTTCAGGAATGCCCCGATTGGTCAGGGTCTTATCGTTGTGACGGGTGCCAGAATGTCACCCGCTTTTCAAAAAATGCCATAGCCCCATAGAATGCCGATCCCGCGAGGGCTGCGACCACAATCTCAGCCCAGACCATATCAAGCGCAAGTTGGCCGACAGACGTTGAGATGCGAAAGCCCATACCAACAGTCGGAGAGCCGAAAAATTCAGCGACAATGGCGCCGATTAGGGCAAGTGTTGTTGCGATCTTCAATCCGTTGAAGATGAAGGGCAGGGCAGCAGGCAGACGTAGTTTGAATAGCGTTGGCCAATAACCTGCCCCGTATGTCCGCATGAGGTCCCGTTGCATTGCGCTGGTGTCTTTTAGCCCCGCAACCATGTTCACAAGGATTGGGAAAAACACCATCACAGCAACAACGGCCGCCTTTGATTGCCAGTCACTACCCAGCCATTTTACGAAAATCGGCGCTGTGCCAACAATGGGCAGGGCGGCCATAAATGCGCCGACGGGCAAAATCCCTTTTGTAAGGAAGTCACTGCGGTCAGCGAGTAAGGCTACGCCAAACGCCGCGACCATGCCGACAATATACCCCGTCAGTGCACCCTTTACGATTGTCTGTTCAAAGTCTGCCCAAAGCATCGGGATTGAACTGACAAACCGCGCCATGATCATGGACGGAGGTGGTAAGATGATTGGACTGACACCCAACATCGTTACCAGAACTTCCCACATCGCAATGATCGTGACGCCGAAAATAACCGGGATCAAAAGGCTAATCCCGCGTGTGTCTGATCGCGGCCCATTGGCGAGTTTGGAATTGATGAACCAACCCGCAGCCCAGATCGCAAGTGCTATGAGATACGCCATCAGACCGCTCCCATACCCATGCGCTGAAGCGTGCGCTTTTCAATGAAGC